>OIWK01001323.1_pt1 | contig 23742 bp, 26 predicted proteins | sample 1587401 | NCBI WGS metagenome assembly OIWK01 (sample SAMEA3888911, study PRJEB22519) | human gut metagenome | biome: human gut; feature: human-associated habitat; material: faeces | place: Denmark | collected 2009
TGCAGGCAGAGCGCAGAATCGCTAAGAATGTCCGTAGTGAGGCGCAGAAGCGTAAAATGAGAAACTATAGGCCGGGATGCCTGGAGGGACGTATAGGCGTTTATGGAGCTTCTTCTTCACCAATGGGAAGACTGGCCAGAGCTATACAGAAATACTGATAAAACCGAAGTCACGGAGATAGTAATTATCGACAGTCAAATAAATTACCGAGGAAAACTTGACACTTACGCTCGCAAACTTCCCCTTGACTTTCCCCGGCCAATCCCGTATACTATTGAAGTTGATAAATTTCTCTAACGCGTTTAGAGCACTGGCGAAACAGTGAAAGACAAACGGCATAACGGCCGATAGGTAAGGAGGTGCGAGAAATGCCGGTTCCGAAGACAAAAAGTTCTAGATCCCGTCGCGACAAGAGACGTGCAAATTGGAAACTGACTGTTCCGGGTCTTGTGGAATGCCCACAGTGCCATGCACTGAAAAAACCTCATCATGTATGCCCAGTATGCGGTTTCTATAAAGGCAAACAGATCATCACCAAGACTGTTGAAGAATAATGGTCAAAGGAAAATGCTTCTCGATAGAGAGGCATTTTTTTATTGCAGAAATTACTTCTCACTATGGCGCGATATGATACAATAGTAGGTGTTTCTCGAAGAAATGAGCGAGTGACTGGTGACTAGGGATTAGTAGCTAGGGATTAGGTTTGCGATACGAGAAAACCGCTAATTTCAAATCTCCGCGGCGCTTCTGATTTTTATGTGCTGCACCACCATTTCTCGTTTTTCATTCAAGAGAGGCTTTCATCCCCCAGCAAAGGGCGCTGCGCCTCACGGGCTGATCCTGCCCCAAAAACCATCTGTTATTCCGCAAGTGCGGATTTCTATACCACCATCGACATATCTATCGACCATCAAGGAGGAAGTATGGGAAAGCATTTTTCTTTTATCCATTGTGCGGATCTGCACCTCGGAGAACCATTCGGAGGCGTGCGCCTCGGGACGAAGGGACCGTGGAACGAGCAGATCGGGAAAGCCACCTTCAAAGCCTTTGAAAAGGTGGTGGATGCGGCACTGGAAAATCGGGTAGATGCGATCTTGATTTCCGGAGATGTATATAATTCAGACCATCACAGCCTCGCGGCGCAAATGGCTTTCGGCAGGGAGCTGTATCGGGCGGCGCAGGCGGGGATCGAGGTCTTTATCGTGCATGGAAATCACGACCCGGGCGAAGCCTGGCGTGCGGATATCCCGCTGCCGGAGACGGTGCATATTTTTTCTTCCGAAGAAGTGACAGGCATCCCGCTCATGAAGGATGGGGAAAAGGCGGCCACGATCTATGGCATCAGTTACAAGACACGCCATACGAAGGATGATCTGGTGCGTTCTTTCCATGTGAATCCGGAGGATGGATTCACCATCGGGATGCTGCACACGGAAGCCGGCGTCGATGGGAGTCCCTATGCGCCTTGCACGGTCGAGGAGCTGAAGACTGCGGGCATCGACTACTGGGCACTGGGGCATGTGCATACGAGAAAGACGCTCTCGATGAAGCCCTATATCGTCTACCCGGGCAATACGCAGGGGCTGGATATCACGGAAATAGGGCCCCGTGGCTGTTACCTGGTCGATGTGGGGGCCTATGGTACAGTGACGTTGAAGTTCATCGAGACGGATGTGATACGTTGGATGGACATGGTCATCGATATCGCCCCTTTCTTGACCGCAGATGATCTTTTGAAAGACGTGGCACGCCGTCGCGCAGGACTGAAGGAACTGACTGGTAGGCCGAATATGGTGCGTCTGGTACTGACGGGGCATGGCGCGCTGCACAAAGCGATCGCGACGGAAGAGGGACGTGATTTCCTTCTGCAATCTTTGAATGAGAAGGAGCAGTTCCGCCATCTTTTTGCTTATTTCACCCGCATCGAGGATCGGACGCGGCCATTCCTGAATCTGGCCGAGCGCCGCGAGCTTCCCGATGTGACGGGGAATTATCTGAAGGCTTTTGATGCGGTCATGGATCTTCCGTCGGAAGAAAGGGCGAAGATGCTCCGAGAGATGGCTTCTTCGCAGCCGGAGCTTTCGAAGTATAAGAATCTATTGGGCAAGGTGTCTGATGAGGCACTTCTTGCTGCTTTCCGCCGGGCGGAGGTGCTGGGAGCGGAAATGCTGACAGAGGAGGATGGACGATGAAAATCACGGATTTGCAGCTCTCAGAGTACGGCATCTATCGGGGCGCGTCCTGGCAGCCGTCGACGTCTTCGCTGAATGTGGTCATGGGAGAGAATGAGAGCGGGAAGACGACGATGCTTCGTTTCATCCGTGATATGCTCTTCGGCTATGGGCGCGGCAAGTGGCAGGGACGGAAGGGAAATATGGCATTCGTCCGTGCGGACGGGCAGGAGTATCGTGTCTTTCGTGAAGAGAAGGAGCGTTGGTTCGAGAATGCGAGCCATGAGAAATTCTCCGAAGAGCTGCCGACACTCTGGTGGCACGGTCTCACACGCTCTATGTATGAGCAGATCTTTGCTGTCGGCTTAGAGGACCTGCAGGGAGCTTCCTTCCTTGCGAATGACTCTATCCGCAGTCGTTTCTTCATGCTACAAGGCGGTGATAAGCTCGCCAGTGCCAAGAAGGATATCCAAGAGAATAAGGAAAAGCTCTTCGTGGCTTCGTCTCAGGGAAAGCGCAAGATCAATCAGCTGATGGCGGATCTGGATACGGTGAATCAGGAGCTGGATCATCTTTCTCATCAGGAAAAGGATTTCGCCGAGCTGCAGAAGAAGCAGGAGCTTTTGAAAAAGCAGATCAGTGAGCTCGAGGCTTCGCTCGCCAAGGACCAGGAAAGGGACAGAGAGCTCTCGAAGCGGCTGGGCGCCTGGGAATACTACAAGCGGGCGCGTGATATCAAGCACCAGCTGGATCTCTCCTCGCAGGTGAAGATGTTCCCGTCGAATGGCAAGGAGCAGTGGAACCAGCTCATGAACCGCATGAAGGTGATCCACGACCAGAAGGCATCGCTCCAGGAAAAGCTCGATGAGTACACACCGAAGAAGAAGGAAGACATCATCCCATGGGCGAGAGAGGCTGAAGCGCTGGAAAAACTCTACGTCGATCTGGGACAGTGGCGCCAGACCATCGTCGATGTGGAAGCATTGGAAGAGGAAAAGGAAAACTGGAAGCTCGATTTTGCGAATCTGGGCTATTCCCTGCCGCTCTGGGATCGCGCACTGCCTTTGGAGGATGCCTGCGTCCATGTGGACTGGGCAGAAGGACGGCGCCTTGCGCAGAGCGTGGGTGTCAGGGGCAATGAGCTCCATTTCTGGGAGCAAAGAGAGCCGGAGGTCGAAGCCGTCGCAGAAGAGGCGACAGATGGAGACATCCAGACTGAGGAGGATTTCCAGCAGATGGAGGACATGGCCTCCTCGCTCGAGCAGCTTCTCCATCAGGAAGCGGAAATCAGAGGCAAGATCGATGCCGCCTCGCAGCTCGAGGATAAGAAATTCACTTTCTGGTTCTGGTTGGGCATCCTCTCTATGGCAGGAGCAGCAGCCGGCATCGCCTCCTTCTACATGGCCATGGCAGGCACCGCGGCGCTCTATGGCGCAGCAGGCGGACTCATGCTGGGTATTCTCTGCTTCCTAGTCAATAATAAGAGCATCCACAAGAAAGGGAATGACCTTGAGAAATGGAATGATTCGCTGGCTTCTCTCGTGAACGAGAGGAAGGCGATCTCCGACAAATTCCCCGGGCAGGCGCCGGAAGACATAGATGATCTGCAGGCCTTCCATAACCTGATGCAGAGCCGTCGCTCCGATTTCTATAAAGACCAGGCGAAGCGGCAGGCCATCTCCTGGAAACGGGAAACGGTACGAAAGCAGCAGCTCGCGCACCAGAAGTGGACAGAAGAAGGCAAGCTGCTTCGCGAAAAGAAGGAAAAAGCAGACAAAGACTGGGATGCCTTCCTCGCGAAAAACAAGCTCCCCAAGACCAGCGCAGAAAATCTCTCCGCTCTGCAGGAGCAGTGGCAGAAGATCTACTCCGCCGAAGGCAAGGGCAAGATCCTTGACTTGCGCTTGGAGCAGATGGATGCGCGCCTCGATGCCTACAGCCGCCGTGCAGAGAGCATCATCTCGAAGACGAAGATGCCCTACACCGTCGATCCGGACGGCATCCAGGAGCTCTACGAGGAAACGCATGCGCGCAGCCTGACGTGGCAGTCCATTCAGGAAAAGAACAACCAGCACGCTGCATACCGAAAGGAAATGGATAAGCTTGATGACGGCTGGGCCTCCTGCCAGCGGGAGATGGATACCCTTCTCCATCTGGTCAATGCAAAAAATGCGGAAGAATTCGCGGAAAAGGTGAATGCCCACGAGCATCATGACCAGCTGACGAAGGAATGGGAAGCCGTGAAGCAGGATCTGCGCCTCTATGCAGGCAGCGATGAAGAATTCCAGTCCCTTTGGAACTTTCTGGAAAGCGGACAGTACGATGACTGGATGGAAACCCATCAGAACCTTGAAAAACACATCAAAGAAGAGACGGCGTCACTGGGTGAGCTCCAGAAGAATCAGGGAGCGGTGGAAAATGAGATCTTCCGTCTGGCGGGGGATAATACCATCACCGATACCCTGCAGAAAAAAGAAAAGATCGAAGCCGAGCTTGCCAATGCACTCTCCGAATGGCTGACCTACATGTACACAGAAGAAATCCTGAACCGTGCGCAGGCCGCTTATGAGTCCGGCCGCCAGCCGCAGATCATGAAGCAGGCGAATACTTTCCTCTCCGCGATGACCAGAGGCAAGTATGCCCTTCGGATCTCCGAAGACGGGAAAGATATCGGCATCGTGGACAGCGAGCACCGCGTGAAAGAGGCCAAGATCTGGTCCTCCGGTACAGGCGATCAGGTCTTCCTTGCCATTCGCCTCGCCATGGCGCTCTCCTTCGGCGAGCAGCTCGAGCCGCTCCCCATCGTCTTGGACGACATCTTCGTCCGCTTCGACGAAGAGCGCCAGCGTGAGACATTGCGCTTCCTCATGGAGCTCGGCAAGACCCAGCAGATCTTCCTCTTCACCTGCCACGCACAGACCATGCGCATCGCAGAAGAAGTCGGGAAGGAAAAAGCGACCGGCGAGTTCATCCACCTGAAGTCCGGGACCATCGAGCTCGGAGCGTAGATTTGGAGTGACTAGTGATGAAGGAAACGGCGTTCCTCCATATCTCAGCCTTCTCTGCGGGGAAGGCGGCGAGCGGAGCGAGCCGGATAGGGTACTAGTAGAATGAAAAAGGATGAGGCAGACGCGAAAAGCGTCTGCCTCATTTTTGCTTTTGATGGCAGTACCCGAGCGCTGCAAGCGCGGTCCCCCTTGCCCGATGGGGAAGGAAAAGAAGAAGAGGGATCTTTTTTGAATCATAAAGAAAACCGTGTAAAACCCAAAATTTCTACGATGGTATTTCTCGGAGAGAGGAAATCCATCCTCCCGGGAGCCGAAGCGGCGGCTGACAAAGATCTTCACTCAATGGCTATACGACCCAGGAAAAGGCGGACAAAGCCGTAAAAAAAACTGATCCGGATCGATGGCGAAGTGCAGGCGATGTATCTCCTGTTCCGGGAGCATCACCTGCTGCCGTCAGCGGTCATGAAGCTGGGATACGGCGAACGGCAGGTGCTGTATGCTTTCATCCGCTATGAAATGGAAGAAAGGGAAAAGAAAAAGCAGGCCACAAAATAGTGTAGGCTACTTGTTTTTTATTGCTTGCGGATATATGCTGTGGCCGGACCAGAGCCGACTTTAATGATATAGCCCTATTTTACCAGACTGGACAAAGTGCGTTCTATCGTTCCCTGACTGATATCCGGGCAGCGTTCCATAAGATCCTTTTTGCTGATTTTCCCCAGTGTCTGGGAGATGATGGCTTTGATACGGGCTGGCTTGGAAATCTTTTTGGTTACCAAGTATTGAATCCGGTCTTCGAATTCATCGTATGCTTTTATGATGATGTCCAAATAATATTTCACAAAAGAGCATAGATGTTTTGATTTTCGTGCCAGCTGAAAGAACTGGCCTGAAGAACTTCATAGTAAGTGGTTTTCGTTTTTTCAATCAGCATTTCCAAGTTGATGTATTTCCCGACGATGTAGCCGGCACGATATAAAAGAAGGAGTGTCAGAAGCCGGCTCATCCGTCCGTTTCCGTCATTGAATGGATGAATGCAGAGAAAATCCAGGATGAACATGGGAGTCAGCAGCAATTTATCTATGATGTTTTCCTGCCAGGCATTCTGGAACGATTGACATAAAGAATCCATAGCGTCAGCTGTCTGAAAAGCAGGAACGGGAATAAACCTGGCCCTTTGATGCCCTTGTGCATCTGTTTCCGCAATGACGTTATCTGCGTTTTTATAGTCTCCTCCAATGGCCCTGTTGAGTAAGAGTACAGATCTCGGTGGAGCTGCCTGATGACATTAGGGGCAGGGGAAATATAGTCGTGATTTTCATGAATCAAGGCGAGTACTTCACGATATCCGGCAATTTCCTGTTCAGACAGATTGTGCGGTTCGGCTTTTTTGCTGATCAGTGCTTCTAATCGTTTGTCACTGGTGAGGATTTCCTCGATACGGTTGGAAGCCCCTGTACTCTGGATCATGGCAACGTCTACCAGTGTTTTCAGTTCGTCTGTATTCGCCTCCAGAAATAAATCCTGTCATCCCTTGTGTTCATGGATACAGGTGAGAAGCTGGACGATTTTAAGTGTCAGTAAATTTTGTATTTCCTGCGAGTAGTTAAATGTTCGCATAAAAATCTCCCTCAGCTTTCTATTATTTGCCACATTTTAGTATGAAATGTGGCAGATAGCAAGAGAATGAGGCAGATAAATAAGGCAGATGTGTTGTAATCCTACACTCTGACGATACAGTTCAACACATTTTCTCTTGAATTCATAACTATAGCGCATAAAAATACCCTCCTTACTAGGTGTTCGGTAAAGAGGGTACATATCATTGGAGCTTATCGTTTTTTATTTGATCATTTTCAAGCGTGATGAGAGCGGAGTGATCATCAACTATTCATGCTCGATGATTTTCCGCTTTCCGTACAATGTCATAAAGCGGGAAGCGTTCGTATCATAGGCGGAAGATGAGATATCGTTTTCCGATTCATAGAAATCATTGGCACGGATATGCATGATTCCCATCAGGGTATTAAAGATCAGGTCGTTGGTAAAGTAGGCAGATGTATGATTTTGGAGTGTCTGGTATGTTTCCGGGTGTGTTTTTTCATAATCGGAAGAAAATGCCATGTAAAATGGGATGTAGGTCATAGGCCAGATAAAATTACTGGAGTCATGGCCTAAGCCCTGGTCGGCAGCCTCCGAGTGGTCAGAAAAATAAATCATGGATTGGAAATGGGGGATTGTTTGTACCGCTTCATAGATCTGTGACATCACGGAGTCGTTGTAGAGAATGCTGTTATCATAGCTGTCGATCCTTTTACCTTTACCGTGAAATTGTTCAAAGGAGAGAGGGTATCTGTCGGCGTAGACGCCGTGATTGCCCATGAGATGTATGACAATCAGCATTTTATCAGTATAGCTCAGGCTTTTTAATTTTTCTGCAAGCACACCATCATAGCAATTGGTTCTCGTTGTTTCGCCAATGTTGCGATTTATCCATATTTGCTGATCCGCTTCCGAAGCAATGACACTTATCGGGGTATCCCAGGCACCGTAACGCACCTGATTGCTGAGCCAGACCGTTTTGTATCCGGCACTTTGTGCCATTTCGATGATGGATACAGCATTTTCTAAGAGTTGATTGTTGTATTGGTTCTTTGCGGTCAGGGCATATGTGAGTACGGGAACAGTGTGGGTATGACAGGAAAATGCATGATCAAAGAGAAGAAAGTTTTTGTTTTCTTTTTGCGCGGTCAGCCAAGGCGTTGTATTTCTTTCGTAGCCATAGGCATTCATATGCAAACGGTTCTGGGATTCTCCTATAATTAGTACATAAACCCCTTTCTCTGTCGGATTGGTTGTTAGGGCGAATTTCTTTAGATGTGCTTTTCTAGTGGCTTTGTTCTTCGCAAACTCATTATATTTTTGCATGTACTGTGCCGAGTCTTTGAAAATATCAGTGAGTACATTTTTTTTGCAGTGCACCACCAGAAATACTGTCGTCAGGAGAAAACATGTGCAAAGGGCAATGGATTTCTTATTTCGAAGGGAACAGAGGGAACGTGTAGGGAGTGTACGTATTGAGAAAGTAAAGGTTGTCAGTAGAGCCAGTATGACCAGCAGAGAAATCAGGCTGGTTGCAGTTAGATTGTCTTTTAAATAGCTTTGGCTTTCCATTACATTAGACTGCAGGATGGCCATGATGGTATCCGCATGAATCCAGGAGCCACTGGTTCCATAGTAGAACAAAAGTGCACCAAAGGGAAGAAGAAAAAGCAACAAAGCAGTCGTGTAATAGATGTTTCGTATTTTACGGCGCGTGATGAATAAACCTATGGTCATGAGAAGCACATATATGCCCGTACAGAAACCCATATATTTAATGATGTCTCTCATAGTGAGAGATTCCTGGGCCAATAATTTAATAGATAGGGATAAAATCGCAAAGAGAAGTGGCAGACCGATAGTTAATATGTTTTTTCTGGGGGGGGGTAAACAATGCCATCAAGCAAGTGATTAAAATGGCGCTGAGGAGCAGGGTGAGCTGTTCACGGATGAGTGTAAATCCTCCTGCTAACAGGCAAGAAAATCCTATTTCCAGTAAGAATAGGATCAGTATCAGAAAGCTATATTTTTTCAAATTTATGCTTTTCATAAGAGCCTCTTTCATATAATAAATGACATAATATATTATAAAATAATATATTAGCACAGATGGATTTGCAAGTTAAAAATCCCGCTTTTGTCTAATCCGCAATGGCAAGCAGTAGCATGTTCTCCATTTGCCCAACGATAAAAACGCTATCCTTCATAGGATAGCGTTTTTATCGTTGGAGTTTTGGTTTGTCGCTGACTAGTCTTGTGTCAGTTCCTGGATGAGGTCATGGACGGTCGTGATCTTATCGATGCGATAGGCGTTCGCACCGCAGAAGACGAGGCCGTGGTCTACATCGCCGTGTACGGCGCGGATGAGGGCCATGGTGATGCAGTAGGGGGTGGTCGCCGGGTCGCAGGTCTTGAGGCAGTGGAAGCAGCCCTGCGGTGGGATGCGGTGCTCGGTGAAGGCTTTGACGAAGGGGTTCAAGAGTGCGCGGCCTGGCATGTGGACCGGGCTCTGTACGATGGTGACGTCGCTCTCTTTGGCATTCACATACATCTGTTTGAATTCGTCAGCGGCGTCGCATTCTTTGGTGGCGACGAAGCGGGTCGCCATCTGCACGCCGGAAAGACCGAGGGAGAGGTAGTGCTCGATGTCTTTCTTATCGAAGACGCCGCCGCCGAAGATGACAGGGATCTTCTTTTCGAATTTTTCTTCGAATTCTTTGACAACGGCAAGGATTTCTTTGATTTCCTTCTCATAGCCGTCGCTCTCGTGCTCTTTCACCTGTTCTCTGGTGTAACCGAGATGTCCGCCGGCTTTCGGGCCTTCGATGACGACCATGTCGGCGGTACGGTGATGGTGGCGTTCCCACAGCTTCAGGATGACGCGGGCTGCTTTCGGGGAGCCGATGATCGGGGCGATCTTGGTGTCTGTGCCTTCCACGCAGGCGGGGAGATCGGCAGGAAGTCCCGCGCCGGAGAAGATGATGTCTGCACCGTTTTCTGCTGCGCAGCGGGCATAGTCTTCATAGTGATGGCCTTTGGACATGATGTTCACGCCGATGATGCCGGCCTTTGCTTTTTCTCTGGCTTTCAGCAGTTCGGATTTCAGTGCGCGAAGGTTAGCATTCACTGTATTTGTTTTGAAGTCTGGTTCATTGAAGCCTACGTTGGCAGCAGAGATGACACCTACACCGCCTTCATTGGCTACGGCACTTGCGAGGCCTGAGAGGCTGACGCCGATGCCCATGCCTCCCTGTACGATCGGTACGGTAGCAGTCAGGTTGCCAATGTGTAATGCTGGTAATTTCATGTGATTTTCTCCTAAAATATTCTACAAATCTCACTTTTAAATAACTATACGGTATCACAGATATGTTTGACAAAATAGCAAGCATGAAGTATCCTGTATTTACTGTAGTTTATGCCATGAGATGAAATAAGTCAATGGATAAGTTTTTAAACAATCCTGAATTTTTAACAAACGAATTACGCGGAGCGTTTGAATTATCACCTGGTGATAAAATCTGAGGCGAAAAAAGTCAGTAAATGTGGGCGATTTCCCTGATTCGGAAAGAAGCTCATCAGGGAGATGCTTTCCAAAGTATCTTTTGAAAATCGCTAAAACAAATGAAATTTTAATCTGCGGATTCAGTGAGTTGCCCATGATATCGATGAAAATCTAAGGAATGTGAAAGGAATATGATTTCCTGCATATGTCCCAAAGAAAGGCTCTTTGCTTATTCAATTTCTTCGTGCAATCCTTGACTGCTTGTGATATAGTATTATCAGCAGGTGATAAAAGTGAGCAGAAATTTCAAAATGGATAAAACCCAAAGACGCGATGCGATACAGAGCCTGCTCCGCCAACATCCATGTCTGACAGATGGAGATCTGGCAGAGAAATTTTCTGTATCAAGAGCTACGATCCGTCTGGACAGGCAGGCGCTTGGCATCCCACAGATGCGTGACCGTATGGAGCACCTCGTGGCAGGAAGTCCGGAGGCGCGCGGGCTGCAGATCTTAGATAAGGATATCGGTATCAAAGGCGTGGGTCTCTTTCAGACCAGCGATGAGATGGCGGATAATCTCGGCGTGGTGGCTGCGGAAAAATTATATGGCGCAGCCGCTGCATTCGCCGAGTCACTGGCCGGTGTGCCTTTCGCTTCGACGCAGGTCGGAAATATCAAATATAAGATCGCTGTCAAGCCCGGCACGGCGCTTGTCGTGAAAGGGCGGATCGTATTGGTCAGAGGAAATAAAAAACATATCTATATCAGTTTCTTTGACGGTGATAAAGAAGTATACCGCGCAAAATTTATTATGCAGATCCTGCAGTAATGGAGGCGTCCTGTGAAAAAAATAGCTGTTGACGCGATGGGCGGGGATTTTGCACCGCTGGAAATCGTGCTTGGCGCCATTCAGGCGGTCAAGGAATACAAAGTGCCTGTCGTTCTTGTGGGAGATGAGGATGAGATCCGCCCCATCCTGGAGAAGCATCATGAGGATCAGAATCCTCTGATCGAGATCCATCATGCATCAGAAGTGATCGAGATGGGAGAGCATCCCGGGCTGGCGTACCGCAAAAAGAAGGATGCGTCTGTCTCTGTCGGCGCTCGTCTTGTGCGAGAGGGGGAGTGTGGAGCTCTCGTGGCTCCGGGATCGACTGGGGCAGCCGTTACGGCAGGACTTCTCGGCATCGGCCGTATCAAGGGCATCGAGCGTCCGGCCATCCTGACGCCGATCCCTAATCAGAAGGGCGGTTATACGTACCTGATCGATTCCGGTGCGAGTGCGCAGCCGAAGCTGGAGACGTATATCCAGAATGCTCTTCTGGGCTATATCTATGCGACGAAGGTCGCGGGTATCCAGCAGCCGAAGATCGGTCTTCTCAATATCGGGGAAGAGGCGACGAAGGGGAGCCCTTTGGTCACGGAAGCGAATGAGGCGCTTTCCGCACAGAAAGTCATTCCTTTTGCGGGCAATGCGGAAGGCCGCGATGTGATGACGGGAGAATTTGATGTCATCGTCACGGATGGATTTACAGGGAATGTAGTCCTGAAATTTGGGGAAGGCGCCGGGAAACTGGTGGCTGCCCTTTTGAAGAATGCTGTCATGCAGGGGGGGCTTCGCGCGAAGATCGGCGGGCTGCTCTTGAAGCCGGCACTCAAGAAATACATGGCAAAGCCTCTCGACTATGCTGAATACGGCGGTGCGCCGCTCATGGGCATCAAAGGCGGCCTCATTATCTGCCATGGCGCTTCGAAAGCGAAAGCGATCAAGAATGCCATCCATATGGCGATGGGCGTTTGTCAGGAGCATCTGGATGAGATCGTGATGGATGCGCTGAAACAGATGGAGACGCAATGAGAATGAGGTTGAGCGGGTTCTGAAGGATCGAAAGGGTCGCTCCCCGCCCCCAAACGCCGTGGTTTTTTTGGACGGGGAAACGTGATTCCCCAAAATGGGAAACCCGTTGAAGACATGGAACCATTTGAATCCTCGGAACTCATAGAAACTGTTTTTCAAGTCCTGGCGTCAGTTGCCAGTTACCAAAATTCTCTTTTGAGCGAACGGAAAGGACATTATATATATGAGTGAATTATGTTCTGCAGGAATTCTGGGTACCGGACATTATGCGCCGGAGAAGATCCTTTCCAATGCAGACCTTGAAAGAATGGTCGATACCAGTGATGAGTGGATCCGCACCCGCACGGGCATCGAGACCAGACATATCGCTTCTCGGTCGGAGACGACCTCCGATCTTTGCGTGAAAGCTGCTCTTCCGGCACTGGAAATGGCTGGCCTTACCGCAGACGATATCGACTACATCATTGTAGCGACGGCATCCCCTGACTATGTGGTACCATCCACGGCCTGCATGGTGCAGGATAAGCTCGGATGCAAGCATGCAGGTGCGATGGATATTTCCGCCGGCTGCTCAGGCTACATCTATGCAGTAGCTCTGGCATCGAATCTGGTGAAAGCCGGGATGTACAAGCACATCCTGATCATCGGTGCGGAAATCCTTTCCCGCCTCGTGAACTGGCAGGACCGCTCGACCTGCATCCTTTTCGGTGATGGGGCAGGGGCCGCTGTCATCGGAAAGGTCGAAGATGGCTATGGCCTTCTGGCTTCGGATCTTGGCTCAGACGGCAGCCTGGGCAAGATCCTGAATATCCCGGCGAGCGGCGTCGCTGAACTCGTGACCCACCGCGCCATCGACTCTGGCCGTATCTATATCCATATGGAGGGGCCGGAAGTATTCAAAGCCGCTGTCCGTCACATGGGTGCGACCACGCTGAAGACTTTGAAAGCCGCCGGCATCACGAAGGAAGATATCAATATGTTCATTGCCCATCAGGCAAATAACCGCATCATTCAGGCGATCGCAAAGCGTCTGGCTCTGCCGCAGGATCATATGTATGTGAATGTCAATCGCTATGGCAATACATCGGCAGCTTCCGTCGGCATTGCACTTGATGAGGTCGTCCGCACCGGACGCGTGAAGCATGGTGACTACGTTGTCCTGACTGGCTTCGGCGCCGGTCTTACATGGGGCTGCGATGTTATGAGATGGATGTAAGGCAAGGCCTGATTCCGAATAACCAACAATAAACTAGTATTTATTTTATATGGAGTGTGACAAGATGAAAACTGCATTTCTGTTCCCTGGACAGGGATCTCAGAAGGTGGGCATGGTACAGGATCTGTTTGAAAACTATGATTCTGTCAAAGCCCTGATCAAAGAAGCGGATGAAACGCTCGGCTTCTCGATTTCCAAAATGATGTTCGAAGGCCCGGACACAGAGCTGATGAAGACCGAATTCACCCAGCCGGCCATTCTGACGGCCAGTGTCGCAGTATGGCAGGTGCTGAAGGAACACGGCCTCACGCCGGATATCGCAGCAGGCCACAGCCTTGGCGAATACTCTGCGCTGGTCGCAGCGGGTGCGATCTCCTTCGCAGATGCTGTGCACACTGTCCATCTGCGTGGCCGCTTCATGCAGGAAGCGGTGCCGCTCGGAGAAGGCGGCATGGCAGCTATCATCGGTTCCACCCCGGAAACCATCGTGAAGGTGTGCGGTGAAGTCTCCACCGAAGACCTTCCTGTACAGGCAGTTAATTTCAACTGCCCAGGACAGGTCGTCATCGCGGGTGCTACGGCAGCTGTTGAGAAAGCCTGCGAAGCACTGAAGGAAGCAGGCGCTCGCCGTGCCATCATGCTGAAGGTCAGCGCGCCATTCCATTCCACTCTGATGGAACCGGCAGCTCTTCGACTGAAGGAAGTCCTTGACAAGATCGACATCCATGACACTGCCATCCCGGTCGTAGCCAATGTCAATGCCAAGGAAGAGACCAAAGCAGACGAGATCAGAAAGAATCTGGTCGATCAGGCGGCACATCCTGTACACTGGGAAGAATCCATCCGGAATATGGTCGCCGGCGGTGTCGATATGACTGTCGAAGCCGGCCCCGGCACGGTTCTTACCGGCTTCATGAAGAAGATCGCCCGCTCCGTACCCTGCCACCATGCAGAAGATGTAGCCACCATCGATGAAGTCGTGGCTGCACTGAAGGGAGAATAATGATGGAAACTATCGAAAAGACTGCTCTCGTCACGGGGGCTTCCCGCGGTATTGGCAGAGCCATCGCTCTTACACTGGCTGCGAAGGGCTATGCTGTCGCACTGAACTATGCCGGCAGCCAGGCTGCTGCAGAAGCTGTCAAGGGAGAAATTGAAGCCGCTGGCGGCAAAGCCTTCACCATCCAGGGCGATGTCTCCAAAGCAGAAGATGTGGATCGCATTTTCAAAACGGTCAAGGAAGAATTCGGTCAGCTGGATGTCCTTGTGAATAATGCAGGGATCACCCGCGACGGACTTCTCATCCGCATGAAAGAAGAAAGCTGGGATGCCGTACTCTCGACCGACCTCAAGAGTGACTTCCTCACCATCAAAGCCGCTGCGCAGATGATGATGAGAAAGAAAAAAGGCTCCATCATCAATATCGCATCCGTAGTCGGCATCATGGGCAATATCGGCCAGGCCAACTACGCAGCAGCAAAAGCAGGCGTGATCGGTCTCACCAAGGCCTGCGCCAAGGAGCTCGCTGCAAGAAACATCCGTGTCAATGCTGTCGCACCGGGCTTCATCGCGACCGACATGACCGATGCTATTCCGGAAAAGAATAAAGAAGCCATGCTGACAGCCATCCCGCTCGGACGCATGGGTCTTGCCGAAGACGTCGCCAAAGCTGTCTCCTTCCTGGCTTCCGATGATGCAAGTTATATCACCGGACAGGTTTTAAAGGTGGACGGCGGAATGGTTATGTAATATAATCAGTAGGGTACAATACAAGGAGACGTCTGTCTTCTATGAGAAAGGTGGTGAAATGAGTAATGAGCACTTTTGACAGAGTAAAGAAGATCGTTGTTGACCAGCTGGGCGTTAGCGAAGCTGATGTCACCATCGACTCCACTTTCATCGATGACCTCGGCGCTGATTCCCTGGATATCGTTGAACTGATCATGGCATTTGAAGAAGAATTCGACATCGAAATCCCGGATGATGCTGCTGAAAAGATCAAGACCGTAAAGAACGCTGTAGACTACATCGACAGCCAGATGTAATGCGCATTCGCATTTCAACATCATATTGGAAGCCGGAGGGAGGATCCCCTCCGGCATGCCATATGACTTCCTTTGGGGGAGAATATTTCAAAAAAGCGAATGACCGTCGTGGTTCGTTTTTTTGAGGTCTTGTCCATGCGTGATGGATTTGAAACAGGCGGAGCCATGCCTTTTCAAGTCCTATAATTTTTGCTTAAAAACCTAACACGCGATAAATAATGTTTAAAAGAAATTTATAAGAGAGGTGCCCTTTTTATGGAAAGAAGAAGAGTAGTAGTGACTGGCATGGGTGTGGTTTCTCCCGTTGGTATCGGTGTCGATGCATTTTGGAATGCCCTTTTGTCGGGCAAATCCGGTGTAACGCCGATCACAGAATTTGATCCCACAGATTTCCCTGTCAAGATCGCAGGCGAAGTCAAAGATTTCGACCCCGTCAAATATGTGGGTGACAAGAAGACCGTCCGTCACATGGATAGAAATGCTCAGTTTGCTGTTGCTGCAGCAAAAATGGCAGCCCAAGATGCGAAGCTCGATATGAGCGTAGAAGATCCGAACCGCGTCGGCACCATCATCGGTACCGGTATCGGCGGGATCAAGACCATGGAAGATACCGTAGAACGCATCGAAAAACGCGGCCCGGGGAAGGTGAATCCATTCGCAGTCCCGATGATGATCGCCAACATGGCCTCCGGCATGGTCTCCATCACCTTCGGTCTGCAGGGACCGGTCCTGACTGACGTCACCGCCTGCGCTTCCGGCAACAATGCTCTTGGCAGAGCGACCCGCATGATCCAGTGGGGCGATGCGGATGTGATGTTTGCCGGCGGTACCGAAGCAGCTGTCGCAAAGACACCGATGGCTGGTTTTGCTGCCATGCATGCGCTCTCTTCCCGTGAATGCCCGCCAGAAGAAGCATCCTGCCCCTTTGATGTCCGTCGTGATGGTTTCGTACTCGGTGAAGGCAGTGGTGTCCTCATCCTTGAAGAACTTGAACACGCAAAGAAGAGAGGCGCGCACATTTATGCAGAGGTCATCGGCTATGGTACGAATGGCGATGCTTACCATATTACAGCTCCGCGTCCTGGTGGTGAACTCGCAGCTCGCTGCATGAAGAATGCCATCGCGGATGCAGGTATTTCTCCGGAAGATATCGACTACATCAATGCGCACGGCACCTCCACCGGTCTCAATGATAAGAATGAGACCAAGGCGATCAAGGAAGTCCTCGGTCAGCATGCCTATGACATCGTCGTGAACTCCACCAAGTCCATGACCGGCCATCTTCTGGGCGCTGCCGGTGCGATCGAAGCTGTCGTCTGCGTACTTTCTATCATGAATAACAAAGTCCATCAGACACTGAACCTTCAGACTCCTGATCCGGAATGTGACCTTCACTACGCGGCTGAAGGCCCGGAAGACCGCAAAGTCGATGTGACCATGTCCAATGCTTTTGGCTTTGGCGGACACAATGCCGTTGTCATCATGAGGCGCTATGAAGAATGAGACATGCTGAAGTGAGAAGAAGAGACCGTATGGCAGAAATTGAAAAGTTTGCTGCGGAAAATGAAATTCCCGTGCAGAATGCACAACTTCTCAATACAGCACTCACCCATACCTCGTATGCGAATGAACATAAAAATGAAGTCATTCATGACAATGAACGACTGGAATTCTTAGGGGATGCCATCCTGGATCTGGTCATCGGGGAATACCTTTTTCTGCGTTTCCCCAGCTGGCCGGAAGGGGAACTGACTCGAGCGAAGGCGAGCGTCGTCTGCAAGCCTTCCTGCGCTGAATGCGCAGCGAAATTCCATGTGGGCGACTACATGCGTCTGGGCCGCGGAGAAGAAATGTCCGGCGGCCGCACCCGTATCTCGATCTTAGGCGATGCCTTCGAAGCTGTCATCGGTGCGATTTATCTCGATAACAACTATGAGGTAGCCTCCCGCTTCATCTTGGGGCACATGAAAAAATTCCTCGATCTTATCGATCAGGGAGACTATGACCATGACTACAAGTCTGACCTGCAGGAAATGGTACAGAAGCACGGAGATGTGAATATCTCCTATGTTGTCACCAAGGACGAAGGACCGGCACATGACAAGACCATCTGGATGGAAATCCACATCAATGGCAAAGTCATGGGCGAGAGCGTCGGAAAGAATAAAAAAGAAGCAGCCCAGCGGGCTGCCAAAGAAGCCATCCGAAGGATTCAGCTTGGTGAAACCGTATGATAGAAAACAGGGTTTGAGAAAAATGATAAATCATTTTTCTCAAACTCTGTTTTTATTTTTTCAAATAAGGCATTCGTTTTAAGTCTCTATAAAAATTTTCATGAACCCCAAGCATGATCAGTGTCAAGGTGACCGGATCAAAAGTATACGCCAAAAGGTACAACTGCGCGTCAACTTTAAATTTGTATACAAAGACTTCGCTGAGATCACTTTTCTTTTGCTCACCGATCGATGGATTTTCGATAATAAGTCGAATCGCATGATCCACGCTTTTTCGCTGTTTTAGGAAAAGTCGCTTGTATGTGCTTTTAAAAATTCGAGTTTGCTTAATTTCCATGATCTTCCTCGAAGGTGAAAGGCTCTGTTTCCTGATTCTTCGCAATGAGAATGTCACGAATAAAATCTACAGGTAAATCAGGATTGGCGAGTGCATTTTTTCCGACCAAAGCCCAAAAATTGAGCTGCTGGGCTGCCGAACGAAATTCTGCTTTGCCTTCAATACTGGCAGAATCAAAAAGCGCTTTGTCCATGCGAACAGGAATCGTATTCATGATATATCCTCCTTCTTGTAGTAATTTGCTACAATTATTATATGACTAAAATACATGAAAATCAATAAGAATAATAGAGATCTTATTTGAAAGCAGGGATGAGTGGCTAGGTATTAGATGCTTCAAGTGACTGGTGATTAGGGACTAGGAGACATCGGACTCCCGTATTGTCATTTCGATCGTAAGGGAGAAATCTTTGTCATTCGCGGCTCAGCGGTTGATGTTTGGAACTCCCAAACGGGAAACCTGCTACCCACTTACTTTCGGGCATTGTCCATATATATTCGCGGCGCTTCCTTATTTTTATGCGCCACACCTGAACCTTGAACCTTGAACCCTGAACCCTGAACCCTTAAACCATTCATCCCGTTTTTTCAGAAGAAATCGAAAATATCCTTGACATTCCCATAGGTGAATGCTATTCTAATATCATAAGTTAGCACTCGAGAATAATGAGTGCTAATAAATTCAGGTGATACATATGGCACGTAGAATCAATCAAGAAAGCACCGGACACGGTGTGAATGAACTGAATGAAAGAAAACGGCGCGTCCTGTGGGCGGTGGTGCAGGACTATGCAGACACGGCCGAACCGGTCGGTTCGCGCACGATCGCACGGAAGTATGACCTGGGCGTATCGAGCGCGACGATCCGAAATGAGATGCAGGACTTAGAGGATGAAGGCTATCTTGAGCAGCCGCATACCTCCGCTGGGCGCATCCCTTCGATTAAAGGATACCGTTTCTATGTGGACTGGCTGATGCAGCCCGCTCCGGTCTCTTCGGAAGAAGAACACATGATCGACCACATGCTGATGGATCATGTGAACCGTCAGGAAGAGATCTTCCGGAATATGGCCAAGGCTGTAGCGGTACTGACGCATACGCTGTCGGTTGCGGCTTCTGCGGGACAGAAGAAGAAATTCAATTATGTCCGTTTCCTTCCGCTCGATGGTAGGCGGGCGATCCTCCTTGTCGTGACGGATCAGGGCGATGTATCGAATGCGGTGGTGGATATTCCGAAAGGATCCTCCTTCGACGAGATGCAGCTCCTCGCGGATAAGCTGAATCATTTCCTGCATGGCAGGGAGATCGACCATACGGACGAGGAGATGATCCTTTCCTTCCAGCGCGACGTAGAGAAGGATCTGACACCGTATCTGTCGGTCTTTCAGGCACTGCAGAGGGTTGTGAGCCCGCAGAAAGAGGTCTACGCCGGCGGGGCTTCGCAGCTGATCGAGCAGCCGGAGTTTAAAAATGTAGAAAAGATGCAGGATATACTGAATCTCTTAGAGCAGAGAGACATGCTCGAAAGCATGCTTCTTTCCTCTTCCGATCAGCCTATCGCTGTGCATATCGGGACAGAGAATCCGATGAAGTCGCTCTCGGATCTGTCCGTTGTCAGAGCGCAGTTCACATCCGGCGGGCGGGTCATCGGCTCCGTGGCCGTCTTAGGACCGACACGGATGCAGTACAGCCGCATCGTCGGTATGATGCGTTTCATGCAGCAGCGACTGGATCTGTTATTAAAAGGGAAAACATAGGAGGCTCCTGGATGAAGGAAGATAAGAAGAAAGTCGACGTCGAAGAACCGATGAAAGAAACCGAAGCCAAAGAAGAAAAGAAAACGTCTCCCGTAGATGACTTGATGGATCAGCTCGGCGAAGCGAAGAAGACCGCCGAAGAAGCCAAGAACAAGGCAGAGGCAGCGGAGTCCAAGCTGGCTACGGCTCTTTCCCAGTACGTCAGACTGCAGGCAGACTTTGATAATTTCCGCCGCCGCACCAGAGAAGCGGAAGCGAAAGCTGCGGATACACATACCGCAGAAACACTGAAAGCTTTCCTGCCGGTGCTGGATAATTTCGAGCTGGCGCTTGCTCACATGAAAAAAGATGAAGGCGGTGCGGCTTATGTACAGGGCTTCGAGCTCCTGCAGAAACAATTCGTCAAGATCCTGGAAGGCTTCGGCGTGAAGGAGATCGAAGCAATGGGAAAGACCTTCGATCCGCATTTCCATGAAGCGGTCATGATGCTCCCGGCAGATGACAAAGAAGACGAAACCATTTCCATGGTATTCCAGAAAGGGTATCTGTACAAGGACAGCGTACTCCGCGTAGCGAAGGTACAGGTCGTGCATAACGGCTAATCAATGGGACGCTCTGCGATTCCATTTCTCTATATAAAATTTCGTAAGTACAAATAGAAAGAAAGGGGACATTTCAAATGTCAAAAGTTATTGGTATCGATCTGGGGACTACAAACTCTGTTGTTGCCGTCATGGAAGGCGGCGAGCCTGTCGTCATTCCGAATGCGGAAGGTTCTCGCCTGACCCCATCTGTTGTCGGCTTCTCCAAGACCGGTGAACGTCTGGTCGGCCAGCTGGCAAAACGCCAGGCGGTATCGAACCCGCATCGCACCATCGTTTCCATCAAACGTCACATGGGCAGCGACTACAAAGTCACCATTGATGACAAATCCTATACTCCGCAGGAAATTTCTGCGATGATCCTGCAGAAGCTGAAGGTCGATGCAGAAGCTTATCTTGGTGAAAAAGTCACCGATGCAGTCATCACCTGCCCGGCTTATTTCACTGATGCACAGCGCCAGGCGACCAAGGATGCCGGCAAGATCGCAGGGCTGAATGTCCTTCGTATCATCAACGAACCGACCGCATCCTCTCTGGCTTACGGCCTCGATAAGATCAAAGACGGCAAAGAACATCGCTTCCTCGTCTATGACCTCGGCGGCGGCACTTTCGATGTATCCATCCTGAATCTGGCGGATGGTGTCTTCGAAGTCGAAGCCTCCAACGGCAACGGCCATCTCGGCGGTGATGATTTCGATGCCCGCGTCATGGACTGGATCGCTGAAAAATTCAAAGCACAGAACGGCTTTGAACTGAAACGTGATCCGATGACGAACCAGAGACTGAAGGAAGCAGGCGAAAAGGCCAAGATCGAGCTGTCCTCCGTCATGAGCACGGATATCAACCTGCCATTCATCACCATCGACTCCGATGGTCAGCCGGTCCACTTCGATGCGACCCTGACCCGCGCAGAATTTGATAGAATCACCGAAGACCTCGTACAGGCGACGGTAGAACCGATCGACCTTGCGATGAAGGATGCAGGCCTTTCCGTCGGTGATATCGATAAAGTCCTTCTTGTCGGCGGTTCTTCCCGTATCCCGGCAGTACAGACCTTGATCAAGAATAAATTCGGCAAGGAACCATCCAAGGGCGTGAACCCGGATGAATCCGTTGCTGTCGGCGCTGCTGTTCAGGCCGGCGTCCTCAAAGGCGAAGTCAAGGACGTCCTTCTCCTCGATGTCACCCCGCTGTCCCTCGGTATCGAGACCCTTGGCGGTGTCTTCACGACCATGATCAAGAGAAATACCACCATTCCGACCTCCAAGTCTCAGGTCTTCTCCACCGCAGCTGACAATCAGCCGTCTGTAGACATTCATGTCCTGCAGGGCGAACGTCCGATGGCAGCGGACAACAAGACCCTCGGCCGCTTCGAGCTTTCCGACATCCCGCCGGCTCCACGGGGCGTACCGCAGATCCAGGTCACCTTCGACATCGATGCAAACGGCATCGTCCACGTCTCTGCGAAAGACCTCGGCACCGGCAAGGAACAGAAGATCGATATCACCTCTTCTACCGGCCTCTCTGATGAAGAGATCCAGAAGATGCAGGACGACGCAAAAGCGCATGAAGAAGAAGATAAGAAACGCAAGGAAGGCATCGAAGCCAAGAACAATGCGGAAGCTCTGATCTACCAGGCGGAAAAGACGGTCAAAGAACTCGGAGACAAAGCAGATGCTGCCAAGGTCAAAGAAGTCAATGACGCCATCGCTGCCCTGAAAGAAAGCCTCAAAGGCGATGACACCGCGAAGATCAAAGCCGATGCGGAAGCACTCACCAAGCCGCTGCATGAACTCACCGAAAAGCTGTACCAGCAGGCACAGCAGGCGCAGGCACAGCAGCAGGCAGGCGCTCAGCAGGGCCCGCAGCAGGGACCTCAGGCAGGTGCCAAGAAAGCCGATGACAATGTAGTCGATGCCGATTACAAGGTCGTAGACGACGACAAGAAATAATTGATCCCCTGCAAGGGGATCATCATAGAGAAACTCAGAAGGTTCTGAAGGTTCTACGGATTTCCAGAAAACGGGAAGAGAGCGGAGCCTTCAGGACCTTTTGAGGCATTCTAATTTCTTTGAGGATAGAAAAGAATGGCAGACAGCAGAGATTACTATGACGTGCTGGGCGTCAATAAAAGCGCCTCAGACGATGAAATCAAGAAAGCATATCGCCGGCTGGCACGCAAGTACCATCCGGATCTGAATAAAGACAATCCAAAAGCCGCGGAAGAAAAATTCAAGGAAGTCAATGAAGCCTACCACGTTCTCTCCGATGCGGACAAGAGAGCGCAGTATGACCAGCTCGGACACGATGCCTTCACGCAGGCTGCCAGCGGCGGCGGTGCGGGCTACGGCGGCTTCGGACAGGGTGGCTTTGGCGGTTTCGGCGGACAGGGCGGCTTTGGCGGCTTCGACATGGGTGATATTTTCGACATGTTCACCGGCGGCGGACGCAGACGGAGCAATGGCCCGGAGCAGGGCGCTGACCTCCGCTATGATATGGAGATCACCCTTCGCGAAGCAGCGACCGGTATCAAGAAGAAATTCACCGTACCGAAGAATGATACCTGTACCCATTGCCACGGCACCGGTGCAGAGCCAGGTTCCTCCATCGAGACCTGCCCCGACTGCCACGGTACCGGACAGCAGCGTGTGGTAAGGAATGGTCCTTTCGGACAGATGGTGAATATCATCACCTGCCAGCACTGTCAGGGCAGCGGCAAGATCATCCGGAATAAATGCTCCGAATGCCGCGGCACCGGCACGATCCGCGTGAAAAAGACCATCGAAGTGAATATCCCTGCCGGTGCTGACACCGGTGTGCGCATGCGCGTCTCCGGCGAGGGTGAGCCAGGCAAGCGCGGCGGTCCGAAGGGGGATCTCTACGTATACATCTACGTGAAAGACGATCCGGACTTCGAGCGTGACGGGGACGATCTCTATAAGAGCGTAGACATCACCTTCCCGGTCGCAGCTCTTGGCAGCACCATCAAAGTCAAGACCCTTGACAAAGAGGTCGAGCTCAAGATCCCGGCCGGTACGCAGAGCGGTACCCGATTCCGCATCATCGGTGAAGGCATGCCGCACCTCCAGTCCAGCCGGAAGGGCAATCTGTACGTGGAAGTCAAAGTCACCGTACCAAAGCGCCTGAAGGAAGAGCAGAAAGAAGCCCTCCTGAACTACGCCCACCTCATGGGAGAGGACTGCGCGCAGTACAAAGGAAAGAGCTCCTGGCTTGATAAGATCATCGATAAGTTTAAGTAAGACGTAAGACAGGAACGCCCCGCGGATGGAATCCTGATCAGCCCCTGTCAAGGTAGACATGGCAAATATCTAAAAAAATTACTGCCGTAAATTCCATGTTGGTGTTTTAGCATCAGCATGGGATTTGCGGCATTTTGTTATGCCGC
>OIWK01001326.1_pt1 | contig 23680 bp, 28 predicted proteins | sample 1587401 | NCBI WGS metagenome assembly OIWK01 (sample SAMEA3888911, study PRJEB22519) | human gut metagenome | biome: human gut; feature: human-associated habitat; material: faeces | place: Denmark | collected 2009
ATGGAATTTACTCTTGCATTTGGTCCAAAACCGGAATTTAGTTTTTCATTTAAGTTTGCGAAACTCTTGAAAATATTTGTTTCAAGATGTAATATAAAAACAAACATACGTTCGGAAACGCCGAGACTGGAGGGGTTACATATGAGTCAAGATGAACATAACAAGCAAAATGACATAACTTTTATTGTTGAATTACTTAATAAAGAATCTCCGGAAAAAGTACGGGATATACTGGTGTTTATCCGGAGTTACCTTGGTAAGTAAATTCTTAAAGAGTCAGGTTACTGGCTCTTTTTTAAATTGTCCACAAATTGCTGTGCAATCTTTTCTAAAGTTGCCTTGCTTGTATCGTCCAGCTGTTCATACGTAACAATAAAAGACTGGATAGCATTAACTATTGCAGAGTCTTTATCTTTTAACAGCATACCGGTATATTTCAATAATTTCTGCTGTTCGGTCATCTGCTCGAACATTTCACCTTCTCCAGTTCGGAGCCATTCTTCGTTTACATCAAATTCCCTACATATAGAAAAAACAACTTGATCGGTAATTGCATTTATACCGCATTCCCATTGCCCAACGGTGTTTCTTTTCACTCCTAATCTATCAGCGAATTTTTGCTGAGTTAAGTCTAATGTTTTTCGCAGCTTCTTTAATCGTTCGTTCATTTGTTTTCCACCTGCCTTTCATGATTTGATTATATCATTTTTGCGCAAAGAGTCAATGGAAAAAGTCTTTAAAACAACAAAAAGCCACAAAAACAACAAAATAGATTGACAAATGCTATTAGATGGCATATTATGGTCATGTAAAGACATACAGAAATGACGAGGTGATGAAAATATGATGGATTTAGAAACGAAGAAAGAACAGGAGATTAAAAACATGGTAACAATTCTGGAGCAGATTGATCTGCCTGATATTATTCTGCTTACGCGAGATGCCAATACACTTCTGATGCGGCAGAAAGAAGCAGAAGCGCAGGAACAGAGAGTGAGGTGAGGAAAGATAAAAACATCTGAAATTATTATGACGGCAATCGTTTGGGTGTTTGCGATTGCTGGCATAGCAATAACACAAAAATTAGAGCCACACAATAAGATATACACTGTGTGGATTGGACTTACCGTAGTTGTGTATATGCTTTTGGTGGCTCTTAAACTTATTTCGTAGGTTCAAACAAAAAAGAAGGTTTGGTTTCTTCCAGATCTTTTTGCAGAATCAAACACACTGAAATCAATTTGGCATTGTATTCTGATAAGTTATTTTCAGAGATACCAGAAGTAGTAAAGTTTGAGCCAACATAATCAATGAAATCAAGCAACCCTTTTCGGCTTTCATCATTGCAATAAAGAAGCGCATTATTTGCGCTGGCAGTAACAGCAGCAAGAGAAGAAAAATAACTGGAGTTTGATATATAGCCATTCGCAGCTTTGATAAAATCGGCAAAAACTTTTTTCTTATCCGGTGACGATTATGAGAATGAGATTACATGGCAGATTAGTTTTTATGCTAGAAAGCCACGCGATCCGAAACTGATTGCATTGAAAAACCGTCTGAATGAGCTTGGCTACCATCCGACCATTGCTCACGAATACGTGACAGAAGACCGTGTATGGCATTCTTACTTCTCAATTACAACTGATGGAGTGATTGGATGAGCAGCGGGATAACCTTTGACAGTGGAGGGTTTGAAGACTTCGAGGAACTGTTGAAACAGTATTCCGAGAACGTAAGCCCGGACAAAGCAATTGACGCAGTGGAAGAGGGGGCAAAGGAGTTTGTGAATGACCTTCTGAGACTCCCAAAACCACGAAGTCAAATCACCAAAGCGGGGTACACGCATATCGTGAGTACATTCGCACTGGAAAGAACTGACAGTGGAATTAAGGTTGGATGGGGCAAGTATTACGGTCCAATGCTTGAGCATGGAACCAGGAAGATGGTAGCAAGGGAACACTTGAAGCCACTTTTTGAAAGAAACAAGGAAAAATACTACAAGAAGATGACAGAGAGCATCTTCGGTTAGGAGGTTGACTAATGCCTATTAATACAAAAAAACCGGCTATGAAACAGACAGTCGGTGCACAGTATATGTGTTTTGCTGATGCAACAGAGGGCAAAGAGTATGATGGCACTTACGAGGCTGATGTTGAGAAGACAGAAGTCGTTAAGAGCGTAAAGGTAACTGAGAACTCTGAGACAAGTGATGTGTATGCATCCGGAAAAATCTATGATTCAGATTCACCGATGTCCAGTATCGACATTGAGGTATCTGTGATTGCATTTCCGGACGATACAATCTCCAAAATGCGCGGAGAGACAAAAGGAACAGGCGGACTTATCCTCGCTGGAGGAAAGAGCGAAAGACCAATATTTGCTTATGGAAAGGTTGTGAAGCTGAAAAGCGGAAAATCTCGTTATGAGTGGTTTCCAAAATGCAAGCTTGTTGAGAACTCCGATGATATTGCAACATCTGAGGAAAAAGCAAGTGAGCAGACAGACACGATTAAGATCAGGGCATATCCGTTTGATGCAGAAGGAAACATCGTGAGCAAGGTCACAGAGTCCACGGCACCGGCAGGACTTACAGAAGAGAAGTTCTTCGCAAAACCAATTCTGACGGATGCAGACCTTACAACAGCAGTAGGAGCGTGAAAGGAATAAGCGGCACATGAATGCAGGTAAAATTATAAAGCTTACAGACGGGACAACCATTGAAGCGAAAATGAATTTTGGAACAATCTTTTATCTTGATCAGATAGGTGGTTCAAAGCTTGGACGGAGAATAGACAAACTTGAAAAGAGTGGAAAAGCAACAGACAGAGACAAGATGAATTTTGCAGCGAAGCTTATCTATGCAATGGTAAGAAGCAATGGGAGAAAAGTGACATTTGATGAAGCACTTCAGCTTGTGCCGCCGGATCCGACAGAACTTCTTGAAGTTGTAGAGGCTTATCAGAAAGAAGTTGACAAAATTAAAAAAAAAGAGGAATCGAAAGCGCAGATGAAAGCATTCAGCTCGAGATAAATTGGGCTGAATATATGGTTGATGCGAGAGAGATGGGAATGACAGAGGACGAGTTCTTCCACTCATGTCCAGTCTTTTTTTGCGAACAATATGAGATATTCCGTGAGAAGAAAGCGAGGGAGGTGAGGATGTTATATGGCAGATGAACTGAAGAGAGTTGGATTAGTGTTTAAGGCAGATGGTGCAGCAGACTTTCAAAAGACGATGCAACAGGTAAATACAGCCGTTCAGGAAAACAGTAATTCGTTTAAACTTGCAAAAGCGGCATGGGATGATAGCACTACTGCAGTTGAAAAGTTAAAAGACCGTCAGGAATATTTGGCAAAACAGACGGACGTTTATTCTGATAAAGTGGAAATTCTGAAGCGTGAGCTTGAAGAAATGGAATCTGCAGAAAACAGAAATGAGGATGCAATCCGAAAGAAGCAGAACCAGCTTACAAGTGCACAGATTAGTTTAACAAAATATCAGAAAGGCCTCGCTGAAGTAACAGAAGAACTTGAGAGCGGAGCAGCAGAAAGCAAGGAACAAATTAGGAAATTATCTGATGAAATTGTAGAGTCTACAGATAAAATTAAGGCAAATGAGATTGAAATCGAAGCTCTTAAAGCGAAATATGACGATCATACAAAGTCGATTGTAAAATATAAAGATGAACAGAAGTATCTTTTAAATCAAACAGAGAATTACGAAAGAATACTTGAATCATTAAAAAAACAATTGGATATTCTTGAATCTGCTGAAAATAAAGATGAAAAAGCAATTCAGGACAAAAAGAATGAGATAAATGAAACTACTACAAAACTTAATGGTTACAAAAGTAAACTGGAAGATGTTGAGGAAAAGCTGAAAAGCGGAGCAGCTGCAACGGAAGGTTATGCTGAAAAAGTACAGGCTTTTGGAAATAAAGCAAAAGAGACAGGGGATAAGTTTAGCGGAATATCAACGGCGGCAGCAGGCATAGTAGCGGCAACAGCAGCTACAGTACCTGCAACAGCAGAATATCGTAAAATTATGGGATCCCTTGAGGTATCGAGCCAAAATGCAGGGTACACAGCAGAACAAACAGCGGAAAGTTACAGGACCTTATATGGTGTGCTTGCAGATGATCAGACAGCTGCAACAACTACGGCCAATCTTCAGGCGCTGGGCTTATCACAAGAAGAATTAAGTACGGTAATTGAGGGGACGATTGGTGCATGGGCAACTTACGGGGATAGTATTCCTATTGATGGACTTGCAGAATCAATCAATGAGACTGTGAAAACAAGTACTGTTACAGGGACTTTTGCGGATATGCTCAATTGGGCGGGAACCTCGGAGGACGCATTTAATGAAAAGCTTGCAGCTTGCGGAAGCGAAAGTGAAAGAGTAAACCTGGTCATGCAGGAAATGGCGAATCAGGGTCTTGTAGATGCAGGAAAAAAATGGCAGGAAAACAATAAGAATTTGGTAGACGGAAATAAGGCAACAGCAGATTTCCAACAGGCAACCGCTGAGCTTGCGGATACAGTTGCACCGCTGATTACCAAAATTACAGAATTGATTGCCGGATTGATTGAAGAGTTTAATCAGCTCTCCCCGGAAGGGCAGAGATTGATTGCCGGATGTGTATTGGTAGTGGCAGCAATAGCTCCAATTCTTTCGGGAATCGGGAATATTGCGATGGGAATACAAACGTTGATTCCGTTGATTTCAAATCTATGGACCGTGCTTGGACCAATGGGAATTGTCGTGATAATTGGTTTGATTATCCTTTTATATAATAAATGTGAATGGTTTAGAAATGGAGTTAATGCATTATTTGGCGGAATTGCAGATTTTATTAAAGGTGTAATTAATAAAATCAAGGGATTTTTCAACTTTGAGTGGAAACTTCCAAAAATCAAACTACCACACTTCAAAGCAAGTGGCTCATGGTCGCTCGTTCCACCAAAAGTTCCAAAGTTTTCGGTTGACTGGTACGCAAACGGCGGTATCTTGAACAGCCCAACTATTTTCGGCATGAACGGAGATAGAGCAATGGGCGGTGGCGAAGCCGGAGCGGAGGCAGTTCTTCCAATCGACTTACTAAAGACTTATATCCGTGATGAGATGCAGTCCAATAATACTGTACTTGCTCAGTTGATTGCTGAAGCTTTGTCGGAATTGACATTTGTCATTGAGAATAACATTTCACTCGGAGACAAAAAGCTTGCTGATGTACTAGTAGATGCCATCATCAAAAAGCTGTCCTCTAGCGTTAAATGGAAGAAAGGAGCTGTCGGAGCATGATGGACGTAGAATACAATGGAATCCTTGCATCAAGCTTAGGAATCTATGCGAAAGATATTCCTGACATTCCGGCAGCTGTCCGAAAAGAAAAGACGGTGGATATTCCTGGCATGGACGGAACACTAATTCTATTGGAGGGCGGTTATGAATCCACAGAAATTAAAGTGGATTTTAACTTTATTGGAGATTCCGACCGATGGGATGAACGGTTTGGACTCGCAAAGAAATGGCTGGCAAAAAGAGGTGGATTGCTTAGACTTGGTTGCGATCCAGAGCATTACTTTAGGATTTTGAAAGTTAAAGTAGATGAAGGGAAACGTACAACAGAAAGAATTGGCAATTTTACAGCAACGTTTCTGACAAAAGACGGACTACGATATCTGGAAAGCGGACTCGGAAAAATGAAAGCCAAAGATGTAGTAGACAATCCTTATGAGATTGCGTATCCAATTTATAAGATTACTGGCGAGGGTGAGTGTACTTTGAGTGTTAATGGTGGAAAAATGGTGGCAAATGTAGGGCAAAATCTAACCATTGACACAGGACGTAAGCTTGCTTATAGAGAGGACGGAACACTAAGCAATACATCCGTGGTCGGCGATTATGATGATTTAATTTTAATCGAGGGCAGAAACAAGATTAAAATTACAGACGGATTCGAATTGAAAGTTATTCCGAATTGGAGATGTTTATAATGATACAGATTTATAATGTTGAAAATAAAGATTATGATCACAATGGAGACATGGCACTTCTTCCGGAAGAACTTACCGTTCATGTGGTATTGAATGGAGAATGGACAGCAACGTTGGAGCACCAGATCGACGATGAAGGCAGATGGAAGTATATTACCGATAATGCGGTTGTTAAACTGCCATCGTTTAACGGAGAACAGCTGTTTCGCATAAAAAATAAAGAAAAACAGGATTCAGGAGTGAGTGCAGAACTTACTCCTATCTTTTTGGATGCAAAAGAGGATTGCTTTTTACTGGATGTAAGGCCGACTGAAAAGAACGGACAAGATGCATTGGATATCATGACCGCTCCGAATAAGATGTACACAGCAAAGTCAGACATTAAGAAGCTGTCTACGGCATATTACCAGACAAAAAATTTGATCGAAGCAATAAACGGCAATGATGAGAATTCTTTTATAAATCGCTGGGGCGGAGAAATCCTCTATGATAACTATAATATTACAGTAGATGAGCGAGTCGGTGGAGATCATGGAGTGCAGGTTCTTTACGGAAAAAACATTGTAAAAGATGGGTTTTCTGAAACGATTGACATGACGGAAGTTGCAACGAGAATTATTCCGAAATCATACAACGGATATATGATTGCAGGAGAAACGCCGTGGGTTGACTCGCCGATTATAGAAAAATATCCAACAGCGCATTACAAAGTAATGTCATTCGAGGACGTGAAAATGCGTGCAGATGCATCTGAAGATGATGAAGAAAATGGCGTGATCATATGTGATACGCAGGAACAACTTGAAAAAGCATTGAGAAAAAGATGCGAAGAACAGTATGCAGCAGATGCCGACAAACCAAAGATTACCATAAAGGCAAATATGGAGCTGCTACAGAACACAGAGCTGTATGAAGATGTAAAAGAATTGGAATCTGTATCTCTTGGAGATACCGTCCATTGCAAGCACTCTAAACTTGGAATCGTGTCTGATGCCAGAGTGATTGAACTGGAATGGGATGCTGTGAGGAAAAAACTTACATCCGTAACACTTGGAGAGTTCCAATACAATTTCTTAAACAATGCATCTTCCGTAATGAATAGAGTAGAGCAAGCTATCAGAAATGATGGTACACTTGTCGGACAGCAAGTGCGCGGAATTATTAACGGTGTAAAAGCGCAACTGAAAGCACAATCTACGATCGCGAAAAAGCAGACGGTAAGAGCTGTGCTGTTTGAAGATCTGGATCCGGAATCACCAACGTTTGGAGCTATGTGCCTTGGAACACTCGGATTCGAGATTGCATCCGAACGTACTGCGGATGGAAATGATTGGAAGTGGAGCACATTCGGAACAGGAGCTGGGTTCTTTGCAGATTTTATCGTTGCAGGAACAATGCTGGCGGACCGCATAAGAGGTGGCACGCTGGAACTTGGTGGCGCGGATAATGGCAATGGTGTAGCGAGAGTCATGGATGCAAGCGGGAACGAGATTGTGCGGCTCGATAAAGATGGTGTGTATGCGAAAGGCAGATATGTATGTGCTAATTCAGATGGAAGCCAGACAGCTACATTGTCGGAAGGAAATCTTAAATTTAAGACATCGAATTACGAAGTTGTGATTCGTGCCGGAGCGACCGGTGGACAAACAGGGTTGTTGATCTATCCGGAGCAAGGAAGCACACGAACAAAATATCTTTCGATCGGAAACGAACTCAGAGGACAATTCGACAGTGTAGCTTTGATTGCGTCTGGGAAAATGACGGTCGGCGGTTCATCGCTGGAAGTCCAGAAAGATTCTAAAGGATACTCTGCAAAAACTGGGAAAGCAGTATTTTCTGATGGAACATATCTGGAGTATGTAAATGGGTATCTGGTTGGAGGAAGTACAAAAGGAGGAAGCTTTTAAATGAGCTGGACAATCGGGAATTACGCACTATCGCAAGTGCAGATGAACGCAAATGCGGTAGAAGTGTACAAGTATTTTTCCGGAAGAGGTTGGTCTTTAAATGCAATCGCTGGAATTCTGGGAAATATGCAGAGCGAGTCTTATGTGAATCCGGGAGTGTGGCAAAGTTTAAATGAAGGGAATTATTCTGGCGGATTTGGATTGGTCCAATGGACTCCGGCGACCAATTATACAAATTGGGCGACGGCAAACGGATATTCAATTACGGATCCGAACGGGCAGTTATACTGGATTGATGCACTAACAGAGTCAACCGGACAGTGGATTCCAACCAGTTCTTACAATATGTCTTGGGGAGCTTTTAAGACATCCGGATCATCTCCGGAAGATCTTGCTAGTGCATTTTTAAAGAACTTCGAGCGTGCAGGCGTAGAAGTGGAATCCGCCAGGAGATCACAGGCAAGGAGCTTTTACAATTTGCTGAGCCAGTATGGTGCGAATTCTAAAGCAATAGAATCTGCCGTTGAGTGGGCGATTGGCATTGCGAACGACAATAGTCATGGATACGATCAGGGGAATCGATGGGGACCTGATTATGACTGCTCATCACTACTGATCACGGCGTACCAACAAGCTGGTATTAAAGTAAAAGATGCAGGAGCAACTTATACCGGAAATATGTATGCTGCGTTTAAATCCTGCGGATTTGAGGATGTAACCGGATTGGTTAATTTGTCTTCCGGAAGTGGCGTTCAACGAGGCGACATCCTCTTGAATGTAGCGAGCCACACTGCGATGAGCATCGGAAATGGACAGGTTGTGCAGGCAAGCCAGAATGAGAATGGCGGAGCTACGGGTGGAGCTACTGGAGATCAGACTGGGCAGGAAATCTGGTGTACGAATTACTATAATTTTCCGTGGAATTATGTGCTTAGACTGCCAGGAGGCGGCAGTGCTACAACGACTGGAGTCTATATTGTACAGTGGGTTCCTGGATAAGAAAGGATAGAAAAAATGAATACGATAAAACGAGATGTTTATGTTCTTAGAGACACCATTAAAATTCCAATCGAGGTAACGAAAGGAACGGACATGGTAGGATTTGAATTCGCGGTAAGAGATTACAGCATACCGGGAACAGCGGCAGCAGTTGCCTATGTTTATCATAAAAGCATGGAGAAGCCGAAAGGCATATTATGCGACATTAATGATAGCACAATATCATTTACGCCGGACAATAATTTCTTTGCAGTAGGAATGAATGAACTGCAGATTAGAGTTATAAATAACGGGAAATCATTGATTTCGTTCAAAGAAAAAATAAAATGCTCTGATGCAATGGGGTTTCCAGACGACGAGGAAGAAAGCCAGCAAACCTTGGTGGAACAGCTTTTAACGAAAGTAGGAAAGGAAGAAGGGGACAGAAAAACAGCGGATGAAACGGAGCGAGAAGAACGCATAGCTGCAGATGTTGAGGAAAAGAAAGCACGAGCAGAAGCTGATGAGACTATCCGTGCGAATAGGATTGTTGCTTTGGATGAAATTGATCTTGTAACGGAGGAAGGATTCTTCGTAGATGCACTGGCAGTTAAAGAGTTAAATAGCAATTTAACCAAAACTAACACTGTTTTAGAGAACGGGAAACCAATATTCATTGATTCAACGGCGCAAGGAACAGCAAATTTGGATACCAATGGCTTTTTGAAAGCTGGCATTACATATGCTTTCATCGTTATAGTTTCCTCCAATATCAGCAGTGAAAGCTATAAACAGGAAATCGCTTGTGCATTAAACAATGTAAATATGGGAAATAACGGAAACTATTACAAATTAGTTTCCACTTTTGCAGGAAAATGTAGCAAAGGCGATAAGCTTCATATTACTTCGTACAAAAATGGAGGCACATGGACTCTTTTTGCGACAAGAGCTATTTTTATACCAGTTAGCTAAAATAAGCCGTTGTTGCAATCATTACGAATGAGGCACTATCTGTACCGACGATATATACTCCACCATTTTTTATGTATATACGTGCTTGTGTTCCAGCAGGTCCACCATTATGCATAGCTATCGGAATAAGACACTCGAATTCGTCATAACCATTTGGTGTCATTCCTGACGGGACATTTCCTAGATATTGATCGTTTGCAAATTTTCCATTATCTGAAAATCTTATCGATCCAGCAACAAATACCACATGACCTATTTTGCGAAATTTTAGCTTTTCTGAAAGATTATTTGCAGTCATATATTTCCAACCAGAATCGGCAGCTGCCGTTTTTAAATTGGTATTTGTAGTTGCTAATTCTGTGCTCAAAGCAGATATTTTTGCATTTGCATTTGTCAAATTGCTATTTTGTTCAGGATTCCTCAAAAAAAAGAAAGGAATCTGCTATGAATATACTTTTTTTAGACGGAAAAGAACCGGTTTCCGGTAAAGTAACCAAACAGGACGATAACCATGTCCTGATCGAAGGTGTAGAAAAGAATACGTCCGGTTTTAATCTACTTACAGAAAAAGGATTTGTATTTGGAAAATATGAAGATTATACAACTCTGTATAAGGATACGGAAACGGGATACATTCTTTCTAATGATGGGAGCGTATATGTAGAACCAGAACCAATTCCAGAGCCGGAACCGATTGAACCTACACTGGAAGAGGTAAAAGAATCTAAAGTAGGAGAAATGAATGAAACGCAGCAGAAAGTCATCGCTGCCGGTGTAGATGTTACACTTACAGATGGAACAACAGAGCATTTCGCTCTGGAAGAACACGATCAGACAAGCCTTGTCGGGTTGCAGAGTCAGGTTGCGGCAGGAGAAGAGAATATTCCGTGGCACACATCGAACGAAGCTGAACACTGCAAATTCTACAGTAATGCGGACATGGGAAGAATCACAACAACCGCCATGGCTTACGTGACATGGCACGTAACATATTTCCGTGACCTGCGCATTTACATCCGTTCGCTGGAAAGCAAGGAAGATGTAGAAAAAGTCACTTACGGAATGAATATTCCAGAAGCGTACCAGTCCGAGCCATTAAAAGCAATGTTGGCTCAAAAATCATGAAGAAGTTAAGACCGCTGATCCTGTTTCTGATTGGCGGTCTGATCTATGTATTTATCGAACTTACCGCAAGAGGACGTAGCCACTGGACGATGTTTGTAGTCGGAGGATTAGCGTTTTTCTTGGTTGGATGCATAAACGAGAAATACCGAAAGATGCCGCTTGTCAAACAGATGACTATAGGAGCGATTGTGATTACCATATTGGAATTTGTTTGTGGATGCATTGTGAACTTATGGCTTGGTTGGAATGTGTGGGATTATAGTAATATGCCGTTAAATCTATTCGGACAGATATGTTTACCGTTTACAGCGCTATGGTTCTTTCTATCCACCATAGCTGTGGTATTGGATGATTGGATAAGACATATATTGTGGAAAGAAAAAATGCCACATTATAAGTTGCTCTAAATCTGTCATCGAAAAATATCGAAAATCTCTTAACCATTACATTATCTGATACAATCAAAATAAAAACATCAGAGAGGTAATGAAAATGGAGAAATGTGAATTTTGTAGTAGAATGGTGCTTTTTGGAAAGAAAGATGTGAGCAATCTTCTTGGCGCACGCCCGGTTGTACTCGGCGATGGAGAACCAGTAAAACGGTTGGAATTATGGCTATTCGGCGGCGAAGTGGACGAACAAAGTGTACTGCATATTGGGGTATCTGATTACGGCGGTGAAGAAAACATGATGGAAATGAATATACCGATTAACTACTGTCCGAGATGTGGCAAGAAATTATAACAGAATAACAGACAAAAGGCAGACTCTTCGGAGCTGTCTTTTTTGTTGCCATTTTTAATGTGAGTACGCCGTAAAAAGCGTGATTCCGTACAATGTAAGAAAGCAGAGGATAATAACATGGAAATTAGAGCAAAGCCGTGAAAGTATTTTTTAAGAGAAAATATGAAAGCTTGGAGAGAAGAACATGGAATATGTGGGAAGAGAAGAACATACCGAATTTGCCAGACGGATACAGGAAGAGGAACATCGGCAAAACAGACGGATTGAGCTGCTGGAAGAATCCGTAAAGCAAAATACGGCGCTTACATTGTCAGTGGAAAAACTCGCTAATAATATGGAGAACATGGCGAATGAGCAGATGAGACAAGGGAAACGCCTTGAAGCCTTAGAGGGAAGAGACGGAGATATGTGGAGAACGGTTGTCAAATATGTGCTGACAACAATCCTTGGACTCGTCATCGGAGTTGTGGCAATGCAAATTGGACTTAAATAAAAGGAGAGTGAAACTATGGAACAGATTTTAAACTATGTAAAACCAGAACTGGTCGTTGTTGCGATTGTACTGTATTTTGTCGGGATAGGTCTGAAAAACACGGAAACAGTGGCAGACAAGTATATCCCGGCAATCCTCGGAGTGCTCGGTATTGTAATCTGCGGTATCTACGTGGTAGCAACTTGTGACCTTAAAGGCACACAAAATATTGCAATGGCTATTTTTACGGCAATTGTACAAGGAATTTTAGTGGCTGGACTTAGTAATTATGTGAATCAGTTGATAAAGCAGATGAATAAGGACGAATAGGCACATACAGACGAAGCTATTTGTTTGATCGCCAAAAGTTAGCGGTAGAAAGGAAATGTTATGGCATTAAATGGAATTGACATCAGCAACTGGCAAAGTGGGATCAATCTTGCGGTTGTCCCGTGTGATTTTGTGGTGATTAAGGCGACAGAAGGAACCGGTTATGTAAATCCGGATTACGAAAGAGCCTACAATCAGGCGAAAACAGCAGGAAAATGCCTTGGAATCTACCATTATGCAAACGGAGGTAACATCCAAGCAGAAGCAGATTACTTCTTAGCAAATGTAGGAAACCGGCTTGGAGAAGCTGTTTTAATCCTAGACTGGGAAATAGGAAACAATGCCTCTTTTGGCGATTGCGATTATGCCTGGTGCAAGTCCTGGTTGGATTGTGTCTACAGTAAGACCGGTGTGCGTCCAATTTTGTATTGTTCTCAGTCGATCGCATACAAATTCGATAACATAGGCAACTATGGCTTGTGGATCGCCCAGTACGCAAATGATGATCCGACTGGCTATCAGGATGTTCCTTGGAATGAGGGAGAATACACCTGCGCAATACGGCAGTATACATCTTGTGGAAGGTTATCAGGGTATGCCGGCAACCTCGATCTGGATAAATTCTACGGAAGCAAAGAGGATTGGGGCAAGTACGCTGTAAGCGATAAGACGAACGTAGTTGTTCCAGAACAACCAGAGACGCTAAAACCTGCAACAGCATCTCCGGAAGGATCTACTTTAGATCTGGCGTACAAGACCATGCTTGGAGAGTTCGACAATGGAGAAGACCGGATTCGGAATCTCGGAACCAGGTACGAAGAGGTACAGAACTTTATCAATCACATCTGGGTTACAAGTACAGACAATCTGGCGCAGGAAGTATTATCTGGCAGATATGGCAACGGAGATGTGCGCAAGGCAGTTCTTGGAATCCGATACAATGATGTACAGGAACAGGTTAATGCCGGAAACGCACAATACTATACCGTACAAAGCGGTGATACGCTTTCCAGTATTGCAGCTAAATACGGCACGTCCTACCAGAAGATTGCACAGCTCAATGGCATGTCTAACCCAAATTTGATTTATGTAGGGCAGAAACTTAGGATAAAATAATAAGCTGCCAATTCATAAGAAGATGTGTTAATATCCTATTATAAATAAGGAAGAAAATACTTTCATCTTGTATGTGCAAACGAACTTGCCCACATGGAAATGATATGTGCCATTGTTTACCAGCTTACCAAGGATTTATCTCCGGAGGAAATTAAGGCTTCTGGTTTTGATAAATATTATGTGGACCACACACTTGCACTTTGGCCGCAGGCAGCCAGTGGAACACCGTGGACAGCAACTTATTTTCAGTCCAAGGGTGACCCAATTACAGATTTACATGAAGATATGGCAGCAGAACAGAAAGCCAGGACGACGTATGATAACATTTTAAGGCTTGTAAAAGACCCGGAAGTATGTGATCCGATTCGTTTTTTGAGAAAGCGGGAAATTGTACATTACCAAAGATTTGGAGAAAGTTTAAGGATCGTTCAGGATAATCTGAACAGTAAGAACTTTTATGCAATCAATCCGGAGTTTGATACGGATTCAAATAGTAGTTGTGGCAATTAAAACAGCGCGTATGGAAAAACGTCCCCAATTATGAAAATCCGGTTTGATAAAAAAGGTGCGACCTCATAGGCTGCACCTTTTTTAAATGTCAGCCTACTAACGTTATTCTGTATATACCATGCTGATATACGATAATGCATAAGTTCTACCAGTATCTAATAATTAACGAGAGGAATGATCCTGGATATAATCAGCCAGCATCGAAATAAATTCGGATGCGGTCGGTTTGTCAAATACAGGATAACCAAGCAGCGGGCTTAAAATTTTATTGGAATTCTGATTCCAATAACTGTTGATCATTGTACGGATGGCGGCTTCAACACACATGTTGGAAACGCCATACTGCTCACCGACAACGCGGTAAAGATTAGAGGTTACATTCTTCAGGTAAAATTCCTGATCTTTGAGAACGAGGGCGACTGCTGAAGCAAGATAGTTATAACCAGAGTACGTGGAACGAAGACCAGCTTTTCTTAATACATGCCTGACATCATACATAAGAACCTCCTTCCAATATTCATACCGACTATCTAACTATAGAATAAAGGAATTCTATAGATATGTAAATAATTTTGTCCATAACGATATATTTCGTGAGATTTCGATATATTGTGTGAAGTGGATAATGGAAAAATCTGCTTTTTTTTGCTATAATCCTTAATTGGATAGAACAGACAGAATCAATTTCAGGAGTGAAATTTATGAAGATACAATATCAGAAAATAGAAAACGGACTTGAAATTCTCAGGATCTGGCAGGATTCTGGAATCATAAAAGTACCGGAGCAGATAGAGGGAATTCCTGTCATCCGCATTGCTCCATATACATTTTCACTGCATAAAGATGAAGAAGAGAAAAATGCATCTGTTTATCAGACAGAGACAGGGGAAGAGGATGATCGTTTTGCGCAGCCGGAAGAACTCTGCTGTGGTGGAATAGTAAGGGAGATCCATCTTCCGTCTACCGTACAGTCAATTGGAAATTATGCGTTTTATGGATGTATGAATCTGAAACTTTTTCATGGGACAGATGCAATCGTGCGGATGGGGAGCGGGGTATTTACCGGATGCCGTCTGGAGAAGGTGGAGATTGATTTTATGGATGGAAATAAGTCCTGTCTTAAGGAAATTCTGACGGAGATCCGGTATCAGATCATTGCAACACTGCGTTATCAGGGAACGGAGACGAAGATCCTGTTTCCGGAATATTACGCAGATGCGGTGGAAAATACGCCGGCGCGGATCGTGGAGACGCATTATTATGGTTCCGGTGGAGAGTACAGGGAGTGCTTTTACCGGCGAGAACTGGATTATGGAAAATACGACCGGCTGTTTGCACTTTCTGAAGCAAGAGATTCGGAAGAGGCAATTTTCAGTGTGGCTCTGACGCGTCTGCGATATCCGTGGAAGCTGGAAGATGCGGCAAAGCTGCGCTATGAAAATTATGTAAAGGCGCATATGGAAGGAATTGGAGAAAGCTGTATCCATGCGGTGAAAGAAAGACGCGAAATCGCCGCCGGAGATCCGCAGGAGGTTCTGCTTTTTTGTTGCAGAGAGCATTATTTTGATGAACAAGCGTTGGAAAAAACGATTACTTATGCGGCAGATGCAGGACAGACCGAGATTTCAGCTATTTTGATGGACGAGCGTTACCGTAGTTTTCCAAAAAAGAAGAAAAAGTTTGTATTGTAAAAGAAGGTGGAAAGATTGGAAGAAATGTCATTAGAACAGGGTCTGGAAGAAATCGGACATAAAATACTGGTTCTGACGAGGAACGAACTGTATATGAAGATGAGATTTATGGATGTGGCGCTTTCGGCGTTTTATTATGTACAGGATTTTTCGGTAGACCTTCTTGCTACAGACGGAGAGACAATGTATTTTAACGGGCAGATGCTGGGAGGTGAGTACAGGCAGAACCGGATCGAGGTAAACCGCGCCTATCTACATCTGGTTCTGCACTGCATTTTCCGACATGTATTTCGCAGAAATGGACGGGAAGAGCTTGTATGGAACCTGGCGGCGGATATTGCGGTAGAATCTGTGATTGACGACTGGAACCTCCAGAATATACGAAAAAGCCAGTCCTGGATCAGACAGAGAACCTACCGGGATCTGAAAGAGGAAATCAAGGTATTTACAGCGGAAAAAATTTATGGAGTACTGGTAAGATGGAAGCTTTCGGACAGAGAGATGGAGCGCATGGCCCGGGAATTTACCGTAGATGATCACAAGTACTGGGCAAAAGATGAAGATGATGAAAAACAAAGCGAAATGAACCAGAGGTGGCAGGATATCAGCGAGAAAATGCAGACCGATATGGAAACTTTTTCGAAAGAAGCAGCATCAAATACCGGGCATTTTCTGGATCAGGTCCGGGTTGAGAACCGACAGCGATATGACTACCGCAGCTTTTTGCATAAATTTGCTGTACTGAAGGAAGAGGTTACCGTGGATGATGACAGCTTTGATTATGTATTTTACAGTTATGGACTGCGCCTTTATGGAAATATGCCTCTGATCGAGCCACAGGAATGGAAAGAAGTGAAAAAAGTGGAGGATTTTGCAATCGTGATCGATACTTCCATGTCCTGTTCAGGAGATCTGGTAAAAAAATTCCTGGAGGAGACCTATGGCATTTTAAGTGAAGCAGGGAGCTTTTTTCAGAGAGTCAATATCCACATTATACAATGTGATGACCAGGTGCAGTCGGACAGGAAGATTACCTGTAAAGAAGAATTACAGGAATATATGGAAAAGCTGGATCTTGCCGGGGAAGGTGGAACGGATTTCAGACCGGCGTTTGCCTATATTGATGAGCTGATCGCGACGCACCGGTTCACTGAACTGAAGGGTGTGATTTATTTTACCGATGGACAGGGGATTTATCCGCAGAAAATGCCTCTGTACCAGACCGCGTTTGTATTTATGGACGACGGGGCAGAAGAACAGGAAGTTCCGCCGTGGGCGATGAAACTGGTTCTGGATGAAGAAGATTTGAGAGGAGTGAGAAATAGATGAATATTAAACGTGCAAAACAGGAAATCAAGGATGCGGTGCAGGCATACCTGATGAAGGATGAATATGGAGAATATCAGATTCCGGAAATCCATCAGAGACCGATCCTTCTGATGGGACCTCCGGGAATTGGAAAAACACAGATCATGGAGCAGATTTCAAGGGAATGTGAGATCGGACTGGTTGCGTATACGATCACGCACCATACCAGACAGAGTGCGATCGGGCTTCCGTTTATTCAGACAAAGATCTACGGTGGAAAAGAGTATTCGGTAACCGAGTATACGATGAGTGAGATCATTGCTGCTGTATATGAAAAGATAGAGCAGAGCGGCATGAAAGAGGGAATCCTGTTTATCGATGAGATCAACTGTGTTTCAGAGACGTTGGCGCCGACTATGCTGCAGTTTTTACAGTGCAAGATGTTTGGTAATCAGAGTGTGCCGGAGGGATGGATCATTGTGGCGGCAGGGAATCCGCCGGAATATAATAAGTCGGTGCGGGAATTTGATGTGGTGACACTGGACCGGATCAAGCGGATCGATGTGGAAGCTGATTTTGATGTCTGGAAGGAATATGCGTATCAGGTTGGAATCCATTCTGCAGTGCTTTCTTATCTGGAACTTCGAAAAGAGAATTTCTATCGTATGGAAAATACAGTAGATGGAAAAATGTTTGTCACAGCCAGAGGATGGGAAGACTTGTCAAGGTTGATCCAAGTTTATGAAAAGCTTGGTAAAGAGGTGGATCGTGAGGTTGTGCATCAGTACCTCCAGCATTGGAAGACAGCGAAGGATTTTGCAAATTATCTGGAGCTTTACAGAAAGTATCAGAAGGAGTATGGACTGGAGCGGATCCTTGCAGGACATTATGAAAAAGATACCTTAGAACGTTTGAAATTTGCGTCGTTTGATGAGCGGCTGAGTGTGGTAAATCTCCTGGTCGGAAAGATGGCAGATCTTTTTAAAGAAGAATATGAGATGGAAAAATTTGTGGAGGGACTGTTTGCTCAGCTGTGTGCTTATAAAGAGGAATTGCAAAAGGAAGGTGCAGTTCCGGGAGAGGTCCTTGCTGCGAAAATTCAGTCTCTTAGGCGGGAAGTTGAACAGATGAAGGCCGCCGGACAGCTTACAAAGGCGGAAATGCACCGTATGGAGCGTATTTTATGCAAATTGGAAGAATACCAGAAAGCTCCGGAATTTGAGTCTGTAAAGGCCACATTTGACAGCGAAGAAGAGCAGAGAGAGCAAATGGCAGATAAGACACTGGAAACGCTGAATCACTGCTTTGAATTCCTGGAATCTGCTTTCGGCGAGAGCCAGGAAATGGCAGTATTTGTCACGGAACTCAACAGTAATGTGTACAGCATTGCGTTCCTGCGGGAAAATGACTGTGCGATGTATTACAAATACAACAAAGGTTTACTTTTGGATGAACGCCGTGAAGAAATCCTGGAACAGATGGATGCCGTGGAAAATGTAGTGGAAAGAGGACTGGTTGAAGATTAAAGAGTAAGAACTGACAGAATAAGAACGACTGTGCCTGTGGTATCATATAATGATAGAAAGCAGAAGAAATGGGAATGAAATTCATGCCAGATCTGCAATTTTGTAAGGAACTTCCCGAAATAAAATCAGGGGAGTATCGCCTGAAATATGATCTCACTTTGCGCGCGTCTCCCGGTCTTGGAACTGCGTTGTGCCGGGGAAACTATCACTGGGAGAGCTGCCTGAAAGCGGAAAGTAAGGTGTATATCTGCCAAATCAGATATTTGAGCAGATCTGTATGGGGATTGATAGAGAATACGGGGTGGATATGCCTTTATATGAATCATAAATGGCTGATAACTACTATAGCATAATTATAAAAATGACATTTTATGCCTGACGAGCCTGTTGGAGTGAAACTTACATTTCATGTAGACCCTCGCCAAAAGCGGAACCTTTTAAGCGTTGGCTTGCTCAGAAAAAGGACGCTGATAATTTCATATCAACGTCCTTTAAATCTGTTAGTATTGGGATATACAATTATTTATTGTTTACCTCAAGATTCTTCATCGCACGAACCTTCAGCGGAAGTCCGAACAGAGTGATGAATCCGCTTGCATCATGATGATCGTACATATCACCAGTTGTGAAGCTTGCCAGAGATTCATTGTAAAGTGAGTATGGAGAAGTAGTTCCGGCTTTAATGATATTTCCTTTGTAAAGTCTGAATTTAACTTCACCTGTAACATATTTCTGGGTAGATTTTACGAAAGCACGAAGAGCTTCACAAAGTGGTGTGAACCATTTTCCTTCGTATACAACCTGAGCGAGTTTGTTGCCAAGATCTTTCTTAACTTCCATGGTAGCACGGTCGATAACCAGTTCTTCAAGCTGTTTGTGAGCTTCCATCAGGATTGTTCCACCAGGAGTTTCATAAACACCACGGGATTTCATACCAACAACACGGTTCTCAACGATATCAACGATACCGATACCATGCTTGCCGCCAAGTTCGTTGAGTTTGCGGATGATATCAGAAACCTTCATGGCTTCGCCGTTGATTGTCTTCGGAACACCTTCTTCAAATGTCATAGTTACATATTCATCTTCATCCGGTGCATTTTCCGGTGTATTTCCAAGAACAAGAAGATCAGCGTAATTTGGTTCGCAGGATGGATCTTCAAGTTCCAGTCCTTCGTGGCTGATGTGCCATAAGTTACGGTCACGGCTATAGCTGTGGCTTGCGTCAAACGGAAGATCGATTCCGTGAGCTTTACAGTAAGCGATCTCATCGTCACGTGACTGAAGTGTCCACAGATCTGTCATTCTCCAAGGAGCGATGATCTTAAGATCCGGGGCAAGAGCCATGATAGAAAGCTCGAAACGGATCTGGTCATTTCCTTTTCCGGTAGCACCGTGGCAGATAGCAGTAGCACCTTCTTTTCTTGCTACTTCAACAAGTCTCTTGGAGATTGCCGGACGAGCCATAGAAGTTCCGAGAAGGTATGCATTTTCGTAAACAGCATTTGCTTGTACACATGGCATAATATAGTTGTCACAGAAATCATCAGTGATATCTTCGATGTATAATTTAGAAGCACCTGCGAGTTTTGCTCTTTCATCAAGACCATCCAGTTCTTCGCCCTGTCCGCAGTCGATACAGCAGCAGATTACTTCATAATCAAATGTCTCCTTTAACCAAGGGATCAGTGTGGTAGTATCAAGACCACCAGAATATGCAAGAACTACTTTTTCTTTCATTGTATATAAACCTCCTAAAAATTTTCTTTCGTCTTCAATTCACAACCCACTATACACCATTTTTTATATTTATGCAATAATAAAATGAAAAAACTTTTAAAAATGTTATTTTTATGCAAATAAAAGTAAAAATATGCATAAAATATGCATAATTATGTATAAAAAAAGAAAGAGAGTAATAAGAAAAAAGAAGGATAGAAGAAGATTAAACAGAAAATATAAAGATAAATTAGAAAAATACTTGACATTTGCACAAAAAAACGTAAAATATAACAAAAAGTAACAAGGTAACACGCTAAAGGAAGAAAGGAACCAGCGAGATGAGTGATATGCATAAAATGAATAAGAATAACATATTTGATTTCGTTCTGACATTGCCGGCAGAAGGCAGTGTATTTTTCGTTCCTACATTCCCGCATCGACCGTGTCCTTCAAGGGCACAGAACAGAAAATTCAATATTGCAGATCAGGGAATGCGTGTATCCAATATATACAGCTCAAAATGTTCATTTCGGATGGAATGAAAAAGTGATAGGTTTTGTTCAGTTATTGAAGTGTTATGATTCGATAGTGAAAAAAGAAGCAGAAAAAGGTATCGCCGCATACTCTTTTTCTGCTTCTTTTATTTTTACCTACTAAGAATATGAATTGAAAAGAGGAAAAACGAAATGGAATTAAGAGCCACCCTAAAGGAAAAGAAATAATCGTAGTATCTTCCGGTGCAGTCGGTATCGGGAAAAATGTCCTTGGAATCAGCGAGAAGCCGGCTGGTTCTGTCAAACAGGAATATATAATAGAAGAAAACCAAAAGGATATTATGCTTGCAAGAAAAAATAAGATGACAGAGCCACTGATCGACCGGCTTCTTCTAAATGAAAACAGAATCCGGAAAATTGCAGAGGAGGCGTTTCCGGTGATCTGTGACCGGCTTTCGGCAAAAGGGGTAGAGATCCGGGGAGACAAAGCAGCAAGGCAGATTGATGAGCGGATCGCTTGGGCATAGGAAAGCGACTGGGGGCAGGAAGCCCTTACCACGAAAAAGTATGTGATCTTTGGAAATGGACAAATTCGCGGATAAGAAGATTGACAGGAAAAAATCTCCATTTTATAATTTGAATGGTACAAAAGTTAAGGAATTTTGTTTTTATTTTTAAGATGTTGGGGTCCAAAGGTATTTTGACCCCTTTGATACCAGATTGCTACGTGCTTTGCACTTTCGCAATCCTCAAAAACATGGGTATCAGGACGAATGAAAAAGGGGAAGAATGAAAAATGCTGTATGTAAGCTACTATGATTCGCCGATCGGGAAAATTACGCTTGGAGCACGGGAGGATGTACTTGTCGGTGCATGGTTTGAAGGACAGAAATACTATATGGACAAGATTATAGAAGATTTTGAGGAGAAGAAAGACTTGCCGGTACTGGATCAGGCAGAGTACTGGCTGGATCGGTATTTTGCAGGGCAGGATCCGGATCCGGAAGAACTTCCTCTTGCACCTGCAGGAAGTGATTTCCGAAAAGAAGTATGGAAGATTATCGCAAAAATCCCATATGGATGTACCATTACTTATGGAAAGATCGCAAAGATCCTTGCAGTAAAACGGGGCGCGAAAAGTATCTCGCCGCAGGCATTTCCACCAAGGCGCCCGGGAGCGCCTCGGCAACCTGTAAAAATTCTTCAACAGCCCCCTTGTTTTTCAAGGAGGCATCCCCATATAGGGTTTAAATGCTAAGGCAAAGCCGCCCGTGCGGTCCGCCGAGGCAATGTTTTTTTGCATCCGGCAGCCGAACCCCGCCCTGAGAAGGGGCGATGCGACCGCCCGCCGGAAACCGTTTTATTTGGAGAACAACAAATGCAGATCCGTCCGTTGCATGACCGCGTCATCATCAAGCGTCTTGCTGCTGAAACGACCACCTCCTTCGGCATCGTCATCCCCGACTCCGCCGGTGAAAAGCCTGACCAGGGCGAAGTGATCGCCGTCGGCCCGGGCAAGCGCGACGAAGCCGGCCGCATCATCGCTCTCGACGTCAAGGTCGGCGATCGCGTTCTCTTTGGCAAGTACTCCGGCCAGACCGTCAAGGTCGACGGCGAAGAGTTGCTCGTCATGCGCGAAGAAGACATCATGGGCGTCCTCGCCTAATCAAAGGCTCGACAGCGCCTTGCATCATTTGTTTTTTCTAAGAAAGTAAAGGATTACAGAAATGGCTGCTAAGCAGGTTCTTTTCGGTGATGACGCCCGCTCCAAGATGGTCCGCGGCATCAATGTTCTCGCCAACGCCGTCAAGGTCACGCTCGGTCCGAAGGGCCGCAACGTCGTGCTCGACCGCGCCTTCGGCGCTCCGACGGTGACGAAAGACGGCGTGTCCGTCGCCAAGGAAATCGAACTCAAGGACAAGTTCGAAAACATGGGCGCCTGCATGGTGCGTGAAGTCGCCTCCAAGACGAGCGACAACGCCGGCGACGGCACGACGACCGCCACGGTTCTCGCCCAGGCCATCGTTGACGAAGGCATGAAGTTCGTTGCCGCCGGCATGAACCCGATGGATCTCAAGCGCGGCATCGACAAGGCCGTCGCCGCCGCCATCGAAGAGCTCCGCAAGATCAGCAAGCCGACGACGACCAACAAGGAAATCGCCCAGGTCGGCGCCATCTCCGCCAACTCCGACGCTGAAATCGGCGACATCATCTCCGAAGCCATGGACAAGGTGGGCAAGGAAGGCGTGATCACGGTTGAAGACGGCAAGTCCCTCAAGAACGAACTCGAAGTCGTCGAAGGCATGCAGTTCGACCGCGGCTACCTCTCCCCGTACTTCATCAACCAGCCGGAAAAGCAGGCCGCCGTTCTCGACAACCCGTTCATCCTCCTGCACGACAAGAAGATCAGCAACATCCGCGAACTTCTCCCCGTGCTCGAACAGGTCGCCAAGGCCGCCCGTCCGCTCGTCATCATCGCTGAAGACATCGACGGTGAAGCCCTCGCCACCCTCGTCGTGAACTCCATCCGCGGCATCCTCAAGGTCGTGGCCGTCAAGGCCCCGGGCTTCGGCGACCGTCGCGCCGCCATGCTCGAGGACATCGCCGTCCTGACCGGCGGCACGGTCATCTCGACCAACGTCGGCCTCACGCTCGACAAGGCCACGCTCGAACAGCTTGGCACGGCCAAGAAGGTTGAAGTCACGAAGGAAAACACGACGATCATCGACGGCGCCGGCCAGGCCGAAGCCATCGAAAACCGCGTCAGGAACATCCGCACGCAGAT
>OIWK01001336.1_pt1 | contig 23507 bp, 22 predicted proteins | sample 1587401 | NCBI WGS metagenome assembly OIWK01 (sample SAMEA3888911, study PRJEB22519) | human gut metagenome | biome: human gut; feature: human-associated habitat; material: faeces | place: Denmark | collected 2009
AGATTCCAGAATACCGCTTTAGGCATAATGTCCGTCCAGGTATTACCGGTATGGCGCAGGTTTATGGCAAATACAATACTACTGTATATGACAAGCTGGTTTATGATTTGATGTATGTGCAAAAATGCGATTTCTTTACAGATTTGGTTATCATCATTCAGACGGTTAGGGTGCTGTTTCAAAAGAGTAGTACAGAGGGTGTCAAATAAATAATTTGAGGTGTTTTTAGACAGATGAAATCTATATTTCAGATTTTTAATATATTTACCAAGCAACAGTTGAGATACTGTGGCTTTATTGTCTTAGCCATGATTGTGGGGGCAATGCTGGAGGCTGTGGGCATTGGTGCCATACTGCCACTTATTTCTCTTATGGGGCAGCCTGATTTTCTGGCTCATCATCCTGAAATTGGACATATAGCTGAGACATTAGGGATAGTAAGCCATACGCAGTTTATTATGTTTTGTGCTGGTTGTCTAATTGTCTTATATCTTATAAAAAACGCTTATATGGCTTGGGAAACTAAGCTGCAGATAGATTTTTCCATGCGCAATCAAATAACGTTTTCTACGGAGATTATGACTAATTATTTGTGTAAAGGATATTTGTTTCATCTAGACCATAACTCCGCTACCTTGTTACGAAATGTTAATGCTGGTGGTGTGGTAATTTATTCAACTATGTTGATAGCAACCTTTACCTTGCTGACAGAGTTAATTATGGCATTTACCATATGGCTGATGCTGGTAGTGGTAGATGCCTTCACTGCTGTGGTGGTAGCAGGCATTATGGGAGCCATGATGTATGGTATCATTAAGGCTTTTCGTAGGAATATCAGCAAACAGGCCAAGATTCAAAATGATTTTTCCGCAGGATATATAAAGTGCGTGAATCAAGGCTTGGGGGCTATCAAAGAAACCAAGGTTATGAGAAAGGAAAAATATTTCCTAGAGGAATTTTCTCGCACCTATCAGCAGTATGGCGAAGCAAATCGCAAATATTTGTTCATTAATCAGCTGCCAAGGATGATTATCGAAACTATGGTAGTTAGCGGACTTTTGGTTATGATTGTGGCTAAATTAGCTATGGGAAGTACCCCAGAGGAGATTGTCCCCTTGCTAGGTGTATTAGCCTTGGCAGCCTTCCGTCTTATGCCAAGTGCCAATAGAATAGTAAATTTGTTTAATACCATCAAATTCCAACAGCCATTGTTTTATGAGCTTTATCCAGAATTGATGGATATAAAGGAAAGACAGGAAAGTAGAAAAGAGTCTTACTATCTTTCTGACCAACCCAAGTTGAAGTTCGAAAAATCTATACAGGTGAATAAATTGAGGTTTGCTTATCCAGAGGGACGAGAGGATGTACTGCGGGATGTATCCTTTAGTATTGGCAAGGGTGATTTTGCTGGCATTATAGGTCCTTCAGGAGCTGGCAAAACTACCTTTGTGGATATTTTGTTAGGTCTATTGAAGCCAAGTGATGGCAATATCAAAGTAGATGGGAAAGATATTTTTGACAACATCCGTAGCTGGCAGGCCAATCTGGCCTATGTACCTCAAAGTATTTACTTGATTGATGGTTCAGTAAAGGAAAATATTGCCTTGGGTGTGGCTCCAGAGAATATTGACAATGCTCGTATTGAGAAAAGCCTTCATATGGCAGAGCTATATGATTTTGTTTCAGATTTGCCAGAGGGAATGGAAACCAGAGTAGGCGAACGTGGTGTAAAGCTTTCTGGTGGCCAGCGGCAGCGTATTGGTATTGCCAGAGCATTGTATCAACAGCCAGAGGTGCTAATATTGGATGAAGCTACTTCGGCATTGGATAATGATACAGAAAAATCTATTACAGATACTATCCTCAAGCTCAAGGGGCAAATCACAATTATTGCCATAGCTCATAGACTTAGTACTTTGGCAGAATGTGATTATAAGATAGAATTTGCAGATGGCAAAGCCTCTGTTTTGCGTTGACGAAAAAGAAATGCATCTTGTGGAGTATTCTCGGCCAAGAATAACATAAACTCAATCCAATGATATTTCTCTAAATAATTTATAAAAATATCAATGCGTTGATAAAATTCTTGTTTTTATGATATAATATCATTGAGGTGAGAATAATGATTAGACGCAACGCATATATGGATAAGCTTCATAGGCTAAAGGATAAAAATATCATCAAAGTTATAACAGGCGTAAGAAGATGCGGAAAATCTACGCTTCTGCAGGTGTTTCAAGATGAAGTAAAAAATGAGTTGCCCAATGCAAAGTGCATAGATATAAATCTTGAGAGTGGTATTTTTAGGAAAATACGTACTTCAGAAGATTTATATGATTATGTTAAGAAAAGACTCCATGCAGAAGAACAGAATTATGTTTTTTTGGATGAAATTCAAAACATACCAGATTTTCAGAAGGTAGTAGATTGGCTTTTCGTAGAGAAAAACGTAGATTTGTATATAACCGGCTCAAATGCCTATCTTTTGTCTGGAGAGCTAGCAACATTGCTTTCAGGAAGATATATAGAAATAAAAATGCTTCCCTTGTCATTTGCTGAATATATGGAAGCACAATCTATACAAGAGACTAATATCCAGAAACTATATAATGAGTATTTATTAAGAAGTTCTTTCCCTGGAGCATTAGAATATCATGATAGAGGGGATTTGCGAAATTATTTAGAAGGCATATACAATACAATCTTAATCAAAGATGTAGCTACGAGAAAGCAAATTTCTGATATATCTATGTTGCAGAGTGTTGTAGAGTATATGTATGATAATATAGGAAATTTGTCTTCAACAGCAAAAATTGCAGGTGCAATGACTTCTTCTGGACGAAAAATCAGCGCAAATACGGTAGAATCATATATACAGGCCTTGGTAGACAGTTTTATTTTGTATCGAGTAACACGCTATGACATAAAGGGCAAGGATCGGTTGCGGAATGGTGCCAAATATTATGCTGTTGATATTGGTTTGCGTTACTATTTGCTTGGAACTAATATGGGCGATATTGGGCACATATTGGAAAATATTGTTTATTTAGAACTTTTGCGCAGAGAAAACGAGGTTTTTGTGGGCAAAACTTCTACTTTGGAAGTAGATTTTGTTGCTATTAACAATGGAAAGAAAAAATATTATCAGGTTTCACAGACAATATTGGATGAAAACACGCTCAATAGAGAATTGGCCTCCTTGAAGTCTATAAAAGATAACTACCCTAAATATATACTAACAATGGATTATTTGCCCGATGCTTCTTTTGATGGAATACAACATATCAATGTGTTCGATTGGCTAGCCATGAAAGAGTAAGGCTGGGCTATATTAGACATCTAGTAAAAATGAATAATTGACTAAAAATCTGTATTTTCCGTAATTGGGGAAATGCAGATTTTTTGTGCAATAATTCAAATTGGTTACCGAAAAGAAAAGATAAATACAATTATCTTTACAGAAATAAACTGTATAGATAATAAAATATTGAATACAAAATATTTATGTGCTATGATAATTAACAGGGTAGTATATATGAGCCGTAATTGGCAGGTTATAACTAGAATATAACATTTTAAGATAAACTATCATTTAAGGTATAGGATGAAAAATATGTTTAACTTGGATAAATTTATTAACACTTATGTTACTCAAAGGAATCGGTCTATGTTTCTAGTGGACATAGAAAATAACAGGGAACAATTATCAAAAAAAATAAAGGATAAGTCTGTACTTGTTATTGGTGGTGCGGGATCTATTGGTTCGTCATTTATAAAGGCTATATTGCCATTTCGTCCTGCTTCCCTTGTGGTGGTTGATATAAATGAAAATGGCTTGGCGGAGCTTACGCGAGATTTGCGTTCTACTAAGGGATTGTATGTGCCAGAGGATTATGTACCATATCCTATGAATTTTGCCTCTGGAGTATTTGAAAAGATGTTTAGAAATCGTGGCGGCTTTGATATAGTGGCCAATTTCTCAGCGCACAAGCATGTGCGTTCAGAGAAGGATATATATTCTATAGAGGCATTGTTGCAAAATAATGTTTTGCAAGCAAAAAAGCTGTTGGATTTGTTGTCAGAGCTGCCACCAGAGGAGTATTTCTGTGTGTCTACAGATAAGGCTGCCAATCCAGTTAATATTATGGGGGCTAGCAAGCGAATTATGGAAGATGTGATTTTTGCATATTCTGATAAATTTCCAGTAAAAACAGCACGATTTGCCAATGTGGCATTTTCCAATGGTTCTTTGCCAGCTGGTTTTATAGCAAGATTGCAGAAACTGCAGCCGCTTAGTGCCCCATCTGATGTTAAGCGTTATTTTGTTTCACCAGAAGAAAGCGGTCAGATTTGTATGCTGGCTTGTATTCTGGGTGAAAATAGAGAAATTTTCTTCCCAAGGCTGGAAGAAGCTCAGATGATGACCTTTGACAAAATAGCTACCGCCTTCTTGGAAGCTCATGGATATCAGGTATTGCTGTGCAATAGTGATGAGGAGGCCATTAATAAGGCTGTAGAGCTGAAACATGGAAGTAATTTGTACCCGGTACATTATTCAGGTTCAAATACTTCTGGAGAGAAGGCTTTTGAGGAATTCTATACGGATAAGGAAACAGTGGATCTCACCAGAATGAAATCATTAGGCGTGGTTACTAATAAGGGGATACCAGATGTATCTCGTATTGAAATTTTGTTTAAGAAGTTAAATACAGCATTTGAAAAATCTGATACGACCAAGGATGAGGTTGTATCTATCATGTCAGAGTATTTGCCAAATTTTGAGCATATAGAAACAGGCAAATCCCTAGACAGTAAAATGTAGTAAATGGAGGACGGAGATATGGGCAGATTTGTACCGTTATCAATTCCAAATTTTGAGGGCAATGAGCGAAAGTATGTAGATGATGCTATTGAACAGGGATGGGTTTCTACTGGTGGAGCCTATATTAATAAACTGGAGAAATCTTTAGCACAGTTTTTGCATGCTGATAATGTAGCGGCCTGTCAAAGCGGTACCGCTGCCTTGCATTTGGCTATGGTTGAGGCTGGTGTTAAGCCAGGTGATGTAGTATTGGTGCCACCTTTGACCTTTATAGCGGCTGTTAATCCAGTAAAGTATCAGTTTGCAACTCCGGTATTTATAGATTGTGATGATAGTTTCTGTATGGATGCCACAAAATTACAGGATTTTTGCCAGCAGGAGTGCAGCTTTGATGGACAACAACTAACCTATAAGGGGAGTTCTGTGAAAGCAGTTGTCATTGTTCATGTATTTGGCAATATGACAGATATGGCTGCAATTATGAGCATAGCTCGTAATTATAACCTTAAAGTAATTGAAGATGCAACTGAAGCATTAGGTACTAAATATATGGATGGTCCATTAGCTGGTAAATACGCTGGTACTATTGGAGATTTTGGTTGTTATTCCTTTAATGGAAACAAAATAATAACTACTGGTGGTGGCGGTGCTATAACTGCCAATGATACAAAGGTTGTAGATCATATACGTTATTTGTCTACTCAGGCCAAGGATGATGTTCATTATTATATACATAATGAAGTAGGTTATAACTACAGGATGACCAATCTTCAGGCGGCTTTAGGTGTAGCTCAGTTGGAGGAGTTGCCAGAGTTTATTCGTCGCAAGCAAAGAAATTATAAATTATATTGCCAGCTTTTCGACGGTTTTGAATTAGGCCATATGATAGGTTTTCGCAGTGATATTGACTCCAATATGTGGTTTTATTCCCTGGAGATAAATCGAGATAAGGTAAAAGCCACTATGAAGGAGATTATCACCAAGCTGGAGGAAAAGGGAGTTCAAACCAGAGCTATATGGGGGCTTATTAATGAGCAGCTGCCATATACACATGAGGTAACATATAAGTTGGAAAAAGCGCCATATTATGCAGAGCGAATATTGAATATTCCATCCAGTACTCAAATTACGGAAGAAGAAATACATTATGTAGTGGAAAATATAAAAAAAGTTTTGGAGGCATTTGCTCATGGATAGAGAGCGACTTGCAAACTTCATAGGTAAAGAGTCATTGAGAATAGTTGATGCTATGGCCCGAATAGATGCTGTAGCTGGAGGGGTTATATTCATTGTGGATGAATGTGACAAATTAATTGGCTGCGTTACAGATGGTGATATCAGGCGCTGGATATTAAAATTTGGAGATTTAAGTGCGTTGGTTAGCAAAGCCATGAATAAAAATCCAATTTTCATTAGTGCCCCAGATATAAAATCTGCTACAGAAATTATGATAAGAAAATCTGTGACAGCACTTCCCATTGTAGATAATAAAAAACATATAGTGGATATAGTTTTATTGAAGGATTCTCAAAATAAATACAAAGAGACTAAATCTTTATCTGGTGTTCCGGTAGTTATAATGGCTGGTGGTAAAGGTACAAGACTTTATCCGTATACCAAAATACTTCCTAAGCCGTTGATTCCCATTGGAGATACCCCTATAGTAGAGAGAATAATAGATTGCTATGTAAAATATGGGATAAACGCTTTTTATATGACAGTTAATTATAAAAAAGGTATGTTAAGAGCTTATTTTAGCGATTTAAATCCTGCTTATGATGTTAAATTTGTTGAAGAAGACAAGCCATTAGGTACAGGCGGCAGCATCAAATTGATAGAAGAAAAATTTGCACAGCCACTATTTGTAACAAATTGTGATGCATTGATAAGAGCTGATTATGCAGATATTTATAAATTTCATAGAGAGTCTGGCAATGTGATTACTATGGTTTCGGCTTTGAAAAATATTACGGTTCCTTATGGGGTGGTTAATTGTGGTCAAAATGGGGAATTGACATCTATGGAAGAAAAACCTAAATTGTCATATTTTATAAATACAGGAATGTATGTTATTAATCCAGAGATAATAGAATTAATACCGGATAATACTATGTTTCATATGACGCATCTTGTAGAAAAGGTTATGCAAAGTGGTGGCAAGGTTGGTACGTATCCAATAAGTGAAGATTCTTTTTTGGATATGGGGGAATTTGAAGAAATGAAACGGATGGAACAGAAACTAAATATTGTTTCTGATAGTAATGCTTCCTTGTAGGCATCGGAGGAATATTATGGAATTGGGTAGTGAATTCAATCTTGATCCAAAGGATTTAACAATAAAATCAGGTAATATTGAAGAATGTTTTTCAAATTTTCAAACTAGGTGGTTTGATTATGGACGTTCTGCAATAAAATCAGTAAATGTACCTATGGATAAATTTATTTTGCTACCAGAGTTTATTTGTGAATCTGTTATTAGGTGTTTTCCATTGGAAAAAGTGCATTTTTACAAAATAACAAGAGATTTCCGAATAGATTTCCAAGATTTATTTTCCAAGATTGATAATTCTGTAGGAACAATTTATATTTGTCATTATTTTGGATATGTGCAGAAATATTCAAGGCTATTGCAGCTCAAAAATATTGCAGAGAAATATAAAATTATAGTTATAGAAGATACTACACAGGCGTTATTTTCTTGTAAAAATATTATTGGAGACGTAGCAGTAGCTAGTTTGCGGAAATGGCTTCCTGTACCGCAGGGAGGGGTTTTATATTCCTCCAATGATATTTCAGATATGGTTGTTATGCCTCAAATGAAGAGCACTGATAATAATAGAATATATGGGATGTTATTAAAGGATATCTTTTTGAAAAAAATATATGACACAAATTCCATGTATAGAAAAATTTTTGCGGATTGTGAGGATAGGGTTGATTCAAATTCAACAATTCAAGAAATATCTGATTTGGCCAGGTTTATGTTAAGCTGCTTTAACACAGATGGCGTGATTGCTAAAAGAATACGTAATTACAAAAGGCTTGGTAACTTTTTATCTAATAGGGGAATAAAATATAGAGAATTTTCTGATACGGATTGTCCGCTAGCATTTCCTTTAAGAGTAAAGGAAAGAGATTCATTTAGAAGATATTTGATGAATAACAAAGTATATTGCGCAGTACATTGGCCATTTGACAATATAAAGAGTAACGAACGGAAGATGGCAAAATTAAATGCAGATGAGTTAATATCACTGCCTATAGATCAAAGATATAGAGATAATGATATAGATTATTTATGTGATGTAATTGATAAATATGGGAAAGATTTACAATGATAAAAATATATAATGAGCTAGATAGAGATATTTGGAACAAAACGGTAAAATCATTCTCGAATTGGGATATATACTATTTATATGAATATGCCTTGTCATTTAAAATTCATGGGGATGGAGATATATTCCTTGTGTATTTTGAATATCAGAATGACAGACTTTGCTATGTAGTTATGCAAAAGGATATTGCTAATAGTAGTTTGTTTAGAGGAAAGCTAGACAATAGTTTTTATTACGATTGGGAAACTCCATATGGATATGGTGGACCTTTAGTAGATAGACCTATTTCAAAAGAGGCACAGAATGTATTTAAGGTAGAATTGAACGAATATTGTACAAGAAATAATATTGTTAGTCAATTTATACGCTTTCATCCATTATTAAAAAATTTTGAGGTGCTTCCAAATTTTATAGAGACGAAGTATCTTCGAGATACGATTTTTATAGATACAAGTGTGGATAAGAATGAAATCATGTCTAATATGGACAGCAAAAATAGAAATATGGTACGCAAGGCTATAAAGAATGATGTATCAATAATAAGAGTGAATATTGATGAGTTGAAAGATTTCATACCTATGTATATTGAGACTATGCAAAAAAATAAGGCTGATGAATACTATATTTTTAAAAGCGAATATTTTGAGTCACTAAGGAAAATGAGTGACAATGTTTGCGTGTTTTATGCAATGTATAATAATATTCCTATTAGTGGAGCCATAATATATTATAATGATAAATTTGCTCATTATCATTTATCGGGATCCCATGTTGATTATAGAAAGTATTCTCCTAGTAATTTGCTGCTGTACGAAGTGGCTTGTTGGGCTCATGTCAGAGGCATAAAGTTGTTTCATTTAGGGGGTGGAATGTCTCCGGATGATAGCCTATTTGGTTTTAAAAAGCAATTTAATAAGCATGGTCGAGCACCGTTTGTTGTTGGACGAACAATATTTGATAAGGAAGCATATGATTTCTTGTTAGATGTGCGAGAAAAAAATGAGGAATCCTTTGATAGAAATAATGGCTTTATGATTCAGTACAGGAGGTAGCGTAGATGCGGACTTGTATAATAGCTGAAGCTGGAGTAAACCATAATGGTGATGTTGCTATAGCAAAAAAACTTTGTTTGGCAGCCAAAAATGTAGGAGCAGATATTGTAAAATTTCAGACTTGGATAACTGAAAAGATTATTACTCAGAACGTGAAACAGGCTGATTATCAGTCTGAAAACACAGGCAGTAATCAATCACAGTTTGATATGCTGAAAAAATTGGAATTATCCTATGATGATTTTAGAGAAATAAAAAAATACTGTGATGAAATAGGAATAACATTTGCCTCGACAGCAGATGAACAGGATAGTCTTGATTTTTTAGTGGATTTAGGAATTCCTTTTATAAAGATTGGTTCTGGAGATATAGGTAATATTCCGTATTTGAGATATATGGGGACAAAGAAAATGCCTGTTATTCTCAGTACAGGTATGAGTACGTTAGGCGATGTGGAAATTTCAATTCAAGCTCTTAGGGAGGGTGGAGCAGAAAATATAAAATTATTGCATTGCACGACAAATTATCCCTGTCCTTATAATGATGTTAATCTGAAAGCAATGGACACATTAAAGACAGCCTTTGGCTTAGACGTAGGTTATTCTGATCATACAGAAGGTATAGAAGTGGCTATAGCTGCGGTTGCTAGAGGAGCTACTATTATAGAAAAACATTTTACCCTGGATAAGAATATGGATGGTCCGGATCATAAAGCCAGTATGGAACCAGATGAATTTAGATGTATGGTAGATTGTATTAGGCATATAGAATCTGCTACAGGAGATGGTCAAAAGATACCAACTAAGACAGAAGATGAAATATCTAAAGTAGTTCTAAAACGTATTGTATCCCGTAGGGAGATAATGCTTGGTGATTTTATCACGGAAGCAGATATTTGTGTGAAGCGCAACGATAGTGGATTGCCTGCGAAAGTATGGGATTTTGTGGTTGGTACAAAAGCTAACAAATATTACAAAATTGACGAAGGAATTGAATTTTAATATGTATGACATATGTGTGGTGACAGGTACAAGAGCCGAGTATGGCCTATTAAGGCCATTGCTGTTTAGATTAAATAAAAGTGAATTAGTAGACCTAAAAATAGTTGTTACAGGTAGCCATTTAAGTAAAAAATTCGGAAACACTCTGGATGAAATCATAGCAGATGGATTTAGTATATATAAAAAACTATTTATTCCACTGGATGATGATAGTAAGTTGGGAATGACTATTTCTGCCAGTGTAGAAATGCAATGTGCAGCAGAATTGTTTAGTACATATACACCTGATGCGGTTGTATTGTTAGGCGACAGATATGAGATTTTATCTGTGGCATTAGCGGCATTTTTTGCAGGTATACCAGTAGTTCATATTTCTGGTGGAGATATTACAGAAGGAGCTGTAGATAATGTTATTAGGCATTGCTTGACTAAAATAAGCTCATTGCATTTTCCTGGTTGTATGGATTCTGCCAAAAGGATTATACAAATGGGAGAACACCCCGATACTGTATTTAATGTTGGTGAGACTGGGGTAGAAAACTGCTTAAAAACCAGACTAATGTCCCGTCAAGAATTATCTACAAATTTAGGCGTTCAATTTATAAATGGTAATTACTCTGTAGTAACATTTCATCCTGTAACAATGGAAGATAATACAGTAGAAGAACAGGTCTATGAATTGATAAAGGCGATGAATAGTTTTGAGGATATGTCATATATTATTACCCTAGCAAATGCAGATTCTGGAGGCAGGGTGATTAATGAAATTTGGAATCAGGAAAAAGATAAACATTCTAATTGGTTAGTTATTTCTTCTCTAGGGTTAGTTAGATATTTGACAGCCGTAAAATATGCCAAATTGGTCATCGGTAATTCATCTAGTGGTATTATAGAGGCGCCATCTTTAGGAACACCTACTATAAATATTGGTGATAGGCAAAAAGGACGAATGATGGCTGAGAGTGTTATTTGTTGTGGTCCCCATTGCAAGGATATAGTTAATGCGATGAGTAAGGGAGTAGGATCGGATTTTCAGAAGATGTCATTGCATGTGAAATCTCCTTTTGGTGATGGAACTACATCAGAGCAGATTATGGAGAAAATTTTAGCGTTTCTATCTGATAAAAACAAAAGTAGAGAAAAACATTTTTATGATATAGATTTTTCAATTTAGACAAGGTGTGTAATATGAATAATATAGCAATTATTCCAGCAAGAAGTGGGTCAAAAGGTTTACCAGATAAAAATATATTAGATTTAAATGGACATCCCTTGATGTATTACACTATAAAAGCAGCTCTGGAATCAGGATGTTTTGATACAGTTATTGTATCTACAGATTCAGAAAAATATGCAGATATTGCAAAATCATGTGGTGCGGAAGTTCCTTTTTTGCGCACTGAAGAATTATCCAGTGATACAGCTGAAAGTTGGGATGTAGTGCGGGAGGTTTTAACACAATATAAAGTTATGGGAAATAGCTTTGGCTATGTTGCACTTATGCAGCCAACATCGCCATTGAGAAATGCTGAGGATATAAAAAATGCCTTTAAAATGTTATCAATTGATAATGTTCATACTGTTGTATCGGTAACGGAAGTGGAACATCCAGTGCAATGGTGTTTTACTATGCCAGAAAGTGGCTCTATGAAAACATATGCCGAGTCACCATACAATCAGATGCGACGTCAGGCTCTTGAAGCACATTATAGGGAAAACGGTGCTATCTATATTGTCAATGCATCTAAAATATTGAATAGGGATTATAACTATTATGGAGATAATTGCTATGGTTATGTAATGCCAAGAGAGAGGTCAATAGATATCGACAGTAAAATGGATTTTATGATTGCGGATATGCATATCAAAAAATTATAGATTTAGGAAAGTATTATTGCCAAATTATTTTGAAATAAATTGAGTGCATAGGGAGTTGAATTATTGTGCCATTATATACAAAAGTTTATTCATTGCTATTTAAATTAGGGTTTTATTCGCAAGAGGATTATTTTCGAAAAGTGATTTTAAATACTCAGAGTATCAGTTATTCGGAATGCAATAAGATTTGGGAAAACCCAGATATTAAGGTGCATACTAATATACAGGATGAAGCTATACAAAAAATGGCGGATCATATTAAGAAGGTTATGGACTTACAGAAGAATGATGCGGTATTGGATGTGGGTGCTGGTGATGGTTTGGTGGACGAAAAACTAAAGAATGATGTTAAGTCTTATTACGGGTTTGACTTTTCCAATCAGAAAATAGGAGAAGCTAGGAAACGTAATCCTGAATGTGAATATTGGCAGCAATCATTTTTGGAGCCTATATCATTATCAGAACAAGTTAATAAAATTTTTTCATTTTCTGTTATGCAATATTGTACTCCGGATGATATAAAAACATTTCTAAAGCATCAAATAGAAACAATTTCATCATCTAAGGGAGGAATGATTGTACATTTTGATGTGCCAGATCAGGATAGAGCCTATAATTATTATTCATCTTTTGATAGAGATATAGTAGACAAATACAAAAAGGAGCTAAAAGTTATTTTTAGTGACGGGTCATATTGGCATGATATGGATAAAGTGAAAGAAATATGCAAGGAATATAACTGTGATGTGGAAATAATGCCATCGGCTTGTAAATACCGTAGTGATATTATTATACATGTTTGATTTTTAGACAGGTGATATTTGTGGAAAATAAGTCTAAGTATAGAAATTTATGCGCAGTAGAAAAAAGTATTCCTATTTTTTCTCGGGATTGGTGGTTGGATGCGGTTTGCGGAGAGGAAAATTGGGATGTAATTATTATTGAAAAAGGAGGTTTTATTGTTGCGAGCCTACCATATGCTATGACGAAACAATGGGGATTTAAAGTTGCGGGAATGCCTTTGTTGACACAAAAGTTGGGACCATGGATAAAGTATCCAGACAATCAGAGCTATCCTAAACGGTTGGAATATGAAAAAAAGATTTTCAATGAATTGATAAAAAATCTTCCAAGTAATATAGCTAAATATTCACAGAACTTTGATTATTCAATAACTAATTGGCAACCATTCTTTTGGAATAAATTCACACAAAGTACTAGATATACATACGTAATTGAGAATTTATCTGACTTGGAATTAGTAAAAAAAAATATGTCTCACAATGTTAGAAAAAAAATAAGAAAGAGTGAGAAATTAGTGCGTTGTGAGGTATCCGATGATATCCAGGAATTTTATGAAATGAATGCAAAAATATTTGCAAAGCAAGGATTGTGCGTACCATATAGTTTTGAGTTTTTTAATAAGTTAGATATCGCATTGTCGAAACAACATGCTAGAAGAATATTTGTGGCCCGTGATGAGAAAAATAGATTACATTCAGCTATATATGTTGTTTGGGATGAGGATAGCACTTATTTGCTTATGGGAGGTGGAGATCCCAAACTAAGGAATAGTGGAGCTACAAGTATGTTAATTTGGGAAGCAATCCAATTTGCTTCTACGGTAAGCAAAAAATTTGATTTTGAAGGCAGTATGATAGAGGCTGTTGCAACCTTTAATAGAGAATATGGCGGTGTTCTAAAGCCATATTTTACAATTTCAAAAACTTTTGACAAGCGAATGAAGGCAGCCTATATATTTCGTGATATGGTGAATTTATTGCGAGGTCGCTGAACAATAACATAAATTTGAAGGGATATATATGATAACAATTATTTGCAACGATAATTCACGAAAAGAACGTGAGTATATATATGATGTTATATTTCAAGAATTTCTTGGTATTGAATACAAAGTGATTTATGAAAAGCGAGAAGATGTACTCATAAAATGTAATAGTGCAATATTATATATGTCCGATGAATTTTTTCAGCAATCCCAAGATTGTTGGCTGGGCGAGGAATCATTACCTCAGCTGCCTTTGCGAATAGAAGCCGTACCTGACGAAATTAGATATTTGGTGACGGAAGAAAAGCTTCCTATTATATACGGGGATAAGATAACTTCAGGATTGTTCTCTGCACTTAGTGATAATAATACAAGATGTACATTGGATATTTTTGGATCAGCTTTTTTTATGTTGACTAGATACGAAGAAATAGTTAATCAAGAGCGTGACCAATACGATCGTTTTTCAGCAAAATCATCAATTGCATTTAGGGAAAATTTTTTGCATAGGCCAATAATAAATGAGTATATAGAGTTGTTATGGGGGTGGATTCAGAAAGTAGCTCCATATATGCAAAGAAAAAAACATAAATACAGAATTATGCCAACACATGATGTGGATGTTCCATATTTGGCTTTGAGTTTAAATGTATTCCAGAAGATAAAGACATTGTTGGGGGCAATAATTAAACGCAGAAACTGGTGGGAATTTAAGGAGAATCTGCAATTGTTCTTAAAAGCAAGCATGAGTGATTATTCATCTGATCCAAGGGATAATTTTGACTATATTATGGGTTAAGTGAAAAATATAAATTGACCAGTAGTTTTTATTTTATGACTGCTCGAGGACGAGATATAAAAGATGGTAACTACAATATAGTCGCCTTACCAATTGTAGAATTGGCAAAAAAGATAATCGCCAGAGGGCATAATATAGGTATTCATCCAGGATTTGGCAGTTATAAAAAATTAGAATATGTAGAAAATGATGTTAAACTGTTGAGGGATATGTTGCAAAAGTTCTTACTAAAGATAAACAAGTTTGGTGGAAGGCAGCATTATTTATCTTGGGAAGCTCCGACTACTTGGGAGATATATGAAGAAAATGGCATAGAGTATGATACTACCTTGAGCTATGCGGATTGTATAGGCTTCCGCTGCGGAATATGTTGGGATTACCCTGTTTATAACTGCATTAAACATGAAGCATATAGATTAAGAGAATATCCATTGATAGTAATGGATTGTACATTGTGGGATAAGCGCTATATGGATCTTGATAAAAAGGAAATGTTATCAAGATGTGTGAAACTAAAAGAAAAATGTCAAAAATATGAAGGAAATTTTGTTATTCTTTGGCATAACACTAGTTTTATGGAGTTGTGGCAGAGAGAACTGTATGAAAGTATTTTAAAGTCATGAATGAGGGAATGGATTCTCGTGATGGTTGGAGTGCTGTGGAGCCTGAGCAGTTTTCAAAAGAGGTAGAAGATTGGAAGAAATAATGATTGGTGGAAAATATTAAGTGATATAGAGCAGACTAAGAAAATACTTTAAAATGGAGGATATATGAATATAGCATATCTATATTTAGGTAGATTGTCTGTTGGTTCAGGCGTGCATAAAAAAATATTAATGCAAATAAAGCAATGGGAGCGACAGGGCCATACAGTCAAAATATATCATGCATCAACAGATCATATAAATACTTTTAAAGATGATTCAGTTGACACTACTTTTGAATACATATCAAATATATTATTTTATAGAATTGATTTCTATGATAAAGTAAAGGAATTTGCAGATATTATTTATATGAGATACTCATTTATTTGTTTTGATGTATGGCGATTGATGCATAGTATACCAACAATTATAGAAATTAATTCAAATGAAGAAAGAGAATATAAATTAGAATGGCATAGGAATGTCAAAGCTAAAATTAAATATTGCTGGAATTATTTTAATAGATTAGCTATAGACAGTGTTGTTAAAGGAAAAGTTTGTGTAACCTATGAGCTTTCACGACGTGAAAAACAAAAAAATTCTAAAGTTCCTGTTATTGTAATTCCTAATGCAATAACCGAGAAATTTCATTTGCGGGAGAGACGAGAGCATGATATTCCGGTTTTGGTTTTTATAGGTTCACCTAATCAAGAGTGGCATGGCGTAGACAAGATTATAAAATTAGCGAAATTAACCGTTGATAGATTGAATTATATTATTATAGGTGCTGATTTAGAAGGCGTGCCATTGCCTTCTAATGTCCAATCTTATGGAATTTTATCTAAATCAGAGTATATTCAATTTTTGGACAAAGCAGATATTGGAGTGGGTACATTAGCATTGCATAGAAAAGGTATGAATGAGGCATGTCCATTGAAAATACGAGAGTATTTGTCTTGGGGGTTACCTATTATTATAGGATATGAAGATACAGCATTTATAGGGGAAGATGATTGTGAATGGATATTAAAGCTGCCTAATTGTGAAAATAACGTTTTAGATAATATTGAATTAATAAAAAAGTTTGCGTATAAAGCTAAGAATATGTGTGTAACAAAAGATATGTGCAAGAATATGATTAGCTTAGAATTAGAAAAAAAGCGATTGAAATTTTTTAGGGGAATTAGTTCAGAATGAAAAAAATATTGTTTGTAGGAGACGCAGGCTCCATACATATAGCTAAATATGTAAATTATTTCGTGCATAAAGAAGGTTATGATGTGTGTGTTGCAACTTTCTCTAAAAATAATTGTACGGATTGTCAGAATATTATGTTTTTATCTGATCGAAATGTAACATCAGAAGGCGGCAATTATCATTATCTTTTGTCGGTATTTAAGTTGGCAATGCTTATTAGAAAATATAATCCAGATTACATAAATGCACATTTTTCATATAGTATGGGATTTATTGCTTTATTGGCTATGAAATTAAGTGGCATAAATGCAAAATTTTCTGTAATATGTCACGGATCAGATATTATGGCATATCCATACAAATTGTGTTTTCTGCTTAATAAAATTGTGCTAAATGCAGCAGAGCGAATAATTGCAGTATCTGAACCCATGTATAAAAGGTTGTTGGCATGGAATATATCAAGTAAGAAAATCTTTCGGGACAATATGGTGTTGAGATTGAAAAGAAAGAACTTGTAAAACGTGACATAGATATTATATCCATAAGGGATGCTTCGCCAAATTCCCAGATTGAATTTATGTTAGAGGCATTAGCTCAAATTAATGGAATCTTACAAAAAAAGATTGTATTTGTCATACCTGGTATAGAGCATCAAAGATTGGAAAATCTAAGAAATATATATCCACATATAATTTTTCATAAAAAATTGAATCACAGCGATATTTTAGAGTTATTAGTACGTAGCAAAGTATATATCAGTGCAACTAAGTCCGATGGGACGGCATTGTCGTTACTTGAAGCTATGGTATATGGAGCATATCCAGTTGTTTCAGATATAGCAACAAATATCTGTTGGATTAAGGATTGTATTAATGGAAGATTATTCAAAAACAAATATGAATTTATAGAAAATGTTTCTTATGCTATGAATTTACCGGATATGGATTTTGAAAAAATAAGGCGCATAAACTATGCACTGGTTGATTGTAAATGTAATTATAGTAAGCAAATGAAGAAAATAGAAGAATTTTTGTTTAAATAAAAATACGGTGTTGGTTTGCTGATTCGTTACAATAAGAAAATTATTTAGAGAAAAGTCGCCCTGCATAGTGCAGGGCGATGAGATGTCTATAGCATTACAGCTTTTTTGAAAGAATCTATTGACATGCCAGCCTTCTGAGAGGCGGTTTTTAGTGATACTGTTCCGTCAAGGACTAGATCCTTTAGTGCCAACAATCTACCGCGAGCCTCACCACGGGCCTCACCACGAGCCTCACCACGAGCCTCACCTATGGTAATTCCGCGAGCCTTGCCAGCTTCGAGCAGGGCTTCACGTTCTTCTTTTTCGTTCCATTCAAAGCCAAACATAGATATTACCTCACTTTCGTTGTTTTTTAGGTAGTCATACATGATATTGTTCTCCAGACAATAGTGGGTTGCATGTCTTACAGATTCATCAATAGTCATGTTTTGCTTACGGAAATCTTTGTATTTATTGGAAAATATGCTGTATTCATTTAGTGGTTGGCAGAGGTTCTTTAGTGCTTTACTTTTACCAGTGGCAAGATTATACACATTTACGGTTAGTTCTAAGTTATTGGAAGGAATTTCAAAGGCATCGCTTAGGCGAAGAGTATATCTGTCAAAAGAATCGTCATTCCCATCATAGAACACATAAAAATTTGGTGTAGGCAGTTTTACCAATTCACTGCTATATATTTTCTTTTGCTGTGGCTGGGTGTATCGACGGAACAACTCATCTACATAACTCAAAAATCGTAGCGGCATATTGGGATTTATGGTGGTTTGATGTTCGATAAGTACAACCATGAGATTTTCCATAAGGAATGAAATATCATTCTTTATGTTACTGTAAAAGCTGCCATCAAGAGTGTTGATACTAATGCTTGAAGGATCTGTATATTGCGTTCCTTTTAGTGCATTGCCAAGTTCAAGCAAGTTCTGCTCGGTACTCATGTAATGACAGAAAACAGTATCGCGGATTTTTCTGTTCGTCATGCTGTCCCTCCTTTAATTCTATTTTAAAGCCGTGGAGTAAATATATTCTATATATTAATTATAACATTTTTTAGGTAATATATCCATAAATTAAATGATATGTTTGCCAATAATATACAATTTTAGAAAAGGGTGACATTATGTATAAGATAATAACCATCGTTGGCGCTAGGCCACAGTTTATCAAGGCTGCAGTGGTTTCCCGGGCTATTGGTGAATGGAATAAGGAGCATCAGACGCAGATTGAGGAGATTATAGTTCATACTGGTCAGCATTATGATGTCAATATGTCTGATGTGTTCTTTGAGGAAATGAGTATTCCAAGACCTGCCTATAATCTTCATGTTGGTGGTGGAACTCATGGTGCTAATACTGGGCGGATGCTGGAGAAAATAGAGCAGGTTTTGCTGGATGAACATCCAAATGCAGTACTGGTATATGGGGATACGGATAGTACTTTGGCAGGTGCTTTGGCAGCAGCCAAGCTGCATATACCTGTAGCTCATGTAGAGGCAGGACTTCGTTCTTTCAATATGAATATGCCAGAGGAAATTAACAGAATTTTGACAGATAGAGTATCTTCATATCTGTTTTGCCCTACCGACACTGCAATGGATAACCTTCGTCAGGAGGGCTATGATAATTTTGCTGTAAATATGATGAATATTGGTGATGTGATGTTGGATGCTTCTTTATTCTATCGCAAGCAGAATAAAGCTTCAGATGGTATACGTCAACTTGTGGATTCATTAGGTAGCTTTTATTTGGCTACAGTTCACAGAGCAGAGAATACAGATAGCGAAATAAGAATATCAGCTATCATGAGAGCATTAGAGAAGATATCTTTGTATAAAAAGGTAGTTTTGCCGTTGCATCCACGTACCAAGAAAATTTTGGCTGCTCATAATATTCAGTTAAAAAATATTGTAACTATAGAGCCAGTGGGATATTTTGACATGTTGCATCTGGAAAGTCATTGTGATGCTGTGTTGACAGATAGTGGTGGAGTGCAGAAGGAAGCATTTTTCTTCCAGAAGCCATGTATCACTCTGCGAGATGAAACTGAGTGGGTAGAGTTGGTAAAGCATGGTTATAACTGTCTGGCAGGAGCAGATGAGGAGAAAATATTGTCAGCAGAAGCAAGGCTTCGTGGTGGTGCTATGGCGTTTAAGCATGAGCTATATGGTGATGGTTATGCTGGAAATGAAATAGTAGAGTTTTTGATGGATAAGTGATTGTTGTATGAATATTTTGTTGGTGAATCATTATGCTGGCTCAGTGGATATGGGCATGGAATTTCGTCCGTATTATCTTGCTCGCGAATGGGTAAAGATGGGGCATAATGTAACGATTGTGGCGGGAGATTTTTCTCATTTGCGAAAAAACAATCCTGAAGTGACAAGAGATTTTCAGGAGCAAAATATTGAGGGCATTAAGTATTGCTGGGTAAAAACAGGTGCTTATCATGGTAATGGTGCAGCTCGTGCCTTGACTATGTTTAGATTTGTGGGAAAGCTCTGGTTCAATGCGCAGTATTTGGTGGATAGGTATAAGCCTGATATAGTTATTGCTTCCTCTACTTATCCCATAGATACTTTTGCCTGTCGGAGGATTGCAAGGCTAGCTCATGCCAAGCTGATTCATGAAGTACATGATATGTGGCCTGCTACTTTGATAGAGGTTGGTGGTATGTCAAGAAAGCACCCATTTGTACAACTGATGCAGTGGGGGGAAAATAGCTTCTGTAGAAATTCAGATGGGGTTGTGTCCCTACTGCCCTGTGCTAAGGAATACTTTGTAGAACATGGCATGGAGAAAAATAATTTTTTTCATGTACCTAATGGTATTGTATTGTCTGAATGGGTTGATGCTGAGCCTTTACCAAATGAGCACGCAAAGTTGTTAAATTATTTGCACAATAATCACCAGTTTGTAATAGGATTTTTCGGTAGTCATACCAAATCATATTGCTTAGAACATCTTATCGAAGCTATTAGAAAATTGCAGGATGATAGCATTTCAGTTGTATTTGTTGGTGAGGGGATTTATAAGAAACAGCTAATGAAGATGGCAAGTGATTTAAATAACAGTATTTATTTTTTGCCACCAATTAGCAAAAAAAGTATACCGACATTGACAAAGATGTTTGATGCTATATATGTGGGAGCAGTAGACAATACAATGTTTTCCTTTGGTATATGTATGAATAAATTGTTTGATGCCATGATGTCAGGTAAGCCAATATTGTATGCTGTTAATGCTCCGAATAATTATATAAAGGATTATTCTTGTGGTATTAATGTTAAGCCTGAAAATGTGGAAGATTTAATGCGTGGAATTAAGGAATTAATTCACATGACAGACGGAGAGCGGCATGACATGGGACAAAGAGGTCATGAAGCTGTATTGAAGTATTTTAACTATGATGTGTTACCATTGAAATTTATTGATATTATGAATCAAGTGCTAGAAAGGTGAGCGATATAAATGATGAAAATACCTTTTTCTCCACCTGATATAACAGAGGCCGAGATTCAGGAAGTTGCGGCTGCCATGAGAAGTGGCTGGATTACTACTGGGCCTCGTACCAAGGAATTGGAGAAGCGATTGGCTGAGTTCTGTCATAGTGCAGGAGCAGTGTGTCTGAATTCTGCTACAGCAGCCTTGGAGCTTAATTTGCGGGTGTTGGGGATTGGGCCTGGTGATGAGGTTATTACCAGCGCCTATACATATACTGCTAGTGCTAGTCCTATTGTGCATGTGGGAGCTACGCCTATATTAGTTGATACAGCCAAGGATTCCTATGAAATGGATTATGATGCTTTGGAAGCAGCTATTACTCCTCACACCAAAGCTGTTATCCCTGTGGATATTGCTGGTATTGTGTGTGATTATGATAGAATTTTCGCCATTGTTGAGAGTAAGAAAAATATTTTTTCACCAAACAATGATATTCAGAGGGTTATGGGGAGAGTTGCTGTTATGGCAGACTGTGCCCATGCTTTAGGTGCTCAATGGCATGGACAGATGGCTGGCTCTATTGCAGATTTTAGTAGTTTTTCCTTTCATGCTGTCAAGAATTTTACTACCGCAGAGGGTGGTTGTGCCACTTGGCGGCATATTGACGGCATTGAGGATGATACCTTGTACAAGCAGTATCAGTTGCTGTCCCTGCATGGACAAAATAAGGATGCCTTGGCCAAAACCAAGCTGGGGGCATGGGAATATGATATACAGGGCTGTTATTACAAATGCAATATGACAGATATTATGTCTGCTATGGGATTGGTACAGCTTGATAGATATAAAGGATTGCTGCAGAGGCGTCAGGAAATTATCAGTCGCTACAATGCTGGTCTGAAGGATTTGCCTATAGATGTGTTGGAGCATAGTGGTAAAACTCATTTAAGCAGCGGACATCTGTATATGATGCGTTTGCGAAACAAGAGCGTAAAGGAAAGAAATAAATTCATTGAAGCTATGGCTCAGCTGGGAGTAGCTACCAATGTGCATTACAAGCCTTTGCCTATGATGACTGCTTATAAGGAGCTTGGATTTGATATAGCAGATTTTCCTCATGCTTATGCTCAGTTTGCCAATGAGGTAACATTGCCTTTGCATACAAAATTAACGGATGAGGAGATTGATTATATTATAGAGTCAGTTCACAAATGTTTGAATTAATGGTGAGATATGGCAAAGAGAGTTTTTGATTTAGTATTTACCATACCTGGGATAGTGGTTTTGGCTCCTGTCTTTGTGATAATTGCAATTCTTATAAAGTATGACTCGTCGGGGGCGGTTTTCTTTCGTCAGGAACGAGTGGGGAGATATGGAAAGATTTTTCGTATATACAAATTTCGTACCATGATTGAGAATGCAGAGAGGCATGGAAAGCAAATAACCGTAGGCAGGGATGCAAGGATAACTGCTGTAGGAGATTTTTTGCGCAAATACAAACTGGATGAGCTGCCTCAGTTATTTAATGTGCTGTTGGGTGATATGAGTTTGGTGGGGCCTAGGCCTGAGGTGCCAAGGTATATTGAGGAATATAGCGAGGAAGATAGAAATATTGTACTGTCTGTAAAGCCTGGCATAACAGACAATGCCTCTATAGAGTTTCGTGCTGAAAGTGATATATTGGGGAAGGCTAAGAATCCTGAACGTGAATATATTGATGTGGTATTGCCAATCAAGATAGGTTATTACAAGGATTATGTGCGTAGACATAATGTGGCTATGGATTTTGTTATTATTATGAAAACCATAGCGGCTATTTGTAGGTGAAGGTGTTAAGGATATGACCAGATTTCGGGAGCTGCGGCTGCAGCGTGGGTTGTCCCAGGAGCAGCTATGCAGGCAATATAATGAAAAATATAATAGGAAATATACTACTGCGGCTATGTCGCTGATAGAGCATGACAAGCGTTCTCCTGAGCTGGGGGCATTGTTGGATTTTGCGGATTTTTATGGTGTGTCCTTGGATTATCTTTTGGGCAGAGATTTGGCTGGTGAGGCTGCGTATGAGTTTTCTGTGGATAGCAAGACACGTAGCTGGCAGCTTTCGGAACAGTTAAGAAATATTATCCTTGGGCTGTATAGCATGAAGAGGGAGCTGCCACAGGAGAGACAGCAGGTAATGGATGAGCTGAAAAGGCTGGATGGCATGAGTGAGGATGAGGAGAATCTGGAGATGCTGCGCAGCCTGCTGAAGCAGTCTATTATTTTGGCCCGCCGGGTGGAGAAAAAGCGCAAGGCATGGTATAAATATTAATAGATAGAAAAACCCAGTAAAATTAGATGAAATTTCTAATTTTACTGGGTTTTGTTTTATATTCCAAGTACGTAAAGACTCTGGATATTGAATAAAAACTTGAAAATGATATAATATATGTATGAAGTTCAGTGTTAGCAACCTGGTAATATGTCAATCCAGTTTTTCAAAAGTTTTTAAAGCAATTCCTT
>OIWK01001341.1_pt1 | contig 23457 bp, 19 predicted proteins | sample 1587401 | NCBI WGS metagenome assembly OIWK01 (sample SAMEA3888911, study PRJEB22519) | human gut metagenome | biome: human gut; feature: human-associated habitat; material: faeces | place: Denmark | collected 2009
CCGGCAGTCATCACCAAGGCTATTGATATTTTACAGAAAAAGACAGAAAGTGAGGGTAAATAATTATGGATAAGCAGACATTTATTTCACAGATTGCAGCCTATGTCATCAAGTATGCTGCACAGTATGGTATCAAGGTACACAGTCCGATCATTGCACAGGCAATTCTTGAATCAGGGTGGGGACAGTCAAGCCTTGCTGCCAAATATCACAACTATTTTGGTTTGAAGTGCGGAAGTGCTTGGACTGGTAAGTCTGTCAACATGGCAACATCAGAGGAATATACACCGGGCGTTCACACGAACATTCGTGACAATTTCCGTGTGTTTGATTCTATGAAAGATGGTGTCAAGGGTTACTTTGATTTCATCAACTATTCAAGATATGCAAACCTTAAAGGGGTTACAGACCCACAGACTTATGTGGAGAACATCAAGGCAGATGGCTATGCAACATCAAGCACTTATGTAACAAACCTGATGCGTGTTATCAGAGATAACAACCTTACACAATATGACGGTGCTGCACAGCAGACACCTTCAAAGTCAGTGGATGAAGTTGCACAGGATGTTGTCAACGGCAAGTATGGCAATGGTGCTGATCGTAAAGCAGCACTTGAAGCAGCCGGGTACAACTATGATGAGGTTCAGGCAAAGGTCAATGAGATTTTAGGGGTAGACACTACACCAAAGAAATCTGTTGATGAAATTGCACAGGAAGTCATCAATGGTGCTTGGGGCAACGGTCAGGACAGAAAGAACCGCATTGAACAGGCGGGTTATGATTACACCGCAGTTCAGAACAAGGTCAATGAACTTTGCGGAACACCTAAGAAATCCATTGATGAAATTGCAAGGGCAGTCATCCGTGGTGAGTATGGAAACGGTGCTGATCGTAAGAACAGAATCACCGCAGAAGGTTATGATTATGCAGCAGTACAGGCAAGGGTCAATGACCTGATGTAATCTGTTACTAATTTGTTACTAAATAGCGGGATTTTGTGAGATTTGCGGAGATATTCAAAACTGAACTTTTCAGCAAATACGGGCAAAAAGCGGGGTGTTATATCAATGAAATTTATGATATAATGAGCGTAAATGAGTCAACATCTGCTCTGATTGGCGAATGTCGATCATGAACTGAATTTGCACATGATACAATAAATGCAAACAAGTGAATTGATTTACACAACAAGTGCATTTAAAACACGGAGGAAAAAAGTATGTTATTTGTAGAATATCCAAAATGCTCAACCTGTCAGAAAGCAAAAAAATGGTTAGATGAACACGGAATCGCTTATGAAGACAGACACATTGTGGAAAATAATCCAACTTATGAAGAATTAAAAGACTGGTATGGCAGAAGCGGTCTGCCATTAAAGAAATTTTTCAATACCAGCGGAATGCTGTACAAAGAGATGAAACTCAAGGATAAACTTCCGACTATGAGTGAAGATGAGCAGTTGCAGCTTCTGTCTACCAATGGAATGTTGGTAAAACGTCCGGTAATTGTGAATGGCGATATGGTGCTTACCGGATTTAAAGTAGCAGAATGGGAAGAAAAGTTGTTGTAAAAGAAGTAAATTTGTACGTTTTATAAGTTATAAGTGAAGATAGAAAACAGAAAGTAAGAGGTGTCGAATGAACGGCACCTCTCATTTTGCTTAATAGGTTTAGTATTTTTATTTTATCTTGGTTATGGTAGAATAAATCGGTATAGAGAGTGAAATAAATTAAAAAACAGGAAAATGAGCATATGAAAAATATATTGATGATAGGAACCGGAGGCACTATTGCTTCAAAACAGACAGAATACGGACTGGCGCCGGGACTTTCCACGGAGGATATTTTAAATTATATTCCGGCGGTCAGCAAAATCTGTGAGGTAGATTCTATAAGTGCATAAAAAGGGGACAGTTCTATGGGATTAGATAGGAATAAGATAGAGGAGCAGCTCTCTAAATTGAAAGGGCTTCAGGAAAATATTTGTGCAATACTGTGGGCATTAGAAGAAAACGGACAGCGTATGAAAACAATTTTAGATATTTTGCAGACAGATTCACGTATATTTTCAGGTATGTGGAAGGAGCTTATTGAGGAGTGCACACGCAATATTTATGAAATTGAGCATATGCAGGCAAAGTATAAAGAATATCAAAATCGGATAAAAGAGTATCTGTGTTTTTTAGAGGGAGAAGATTTGACGAAGTCTCAAAGCACACATGCTATTATGTGTCGACCTGCATTGCCGCCCGAAGAAATTGCTGATTTATTTGAACTTACATCAACGCCTGAAGAAGTTGATGATTTACTTAAGCTTACATTACCGCCTGAGAAAGCTGATAATTTAACTGAACTTACATTACCACCTGATGAAAAAAATATACCTGATCCTGTAGAAGGTGCTCAGGTCGCTGATTATGCTTCGGAATGCGAATCAGAAACGGAAATAGAAAAAACATCGGTTATTCTGGATAAAGTCTATTTTTCAGCAATCGCCCCAAAATCAATTTTAAAAGGTGAATACTCCATGATCGAGATTTTTATGTACGCGGAGGAGTTCCGACATGTAGTGGACGAGGCAGTCAAAGATGCTGAAAACGCTGTCCAAGAAAAGAAATCAGGAGCAATGAAAGCTGGTAAAGAGGCAAAGATCACGATTGTACTTAACTCGCCGGATATGGAAATAACAGATGGTTGTGAAGAACAGATCTGGCTGGAGAGTATCTGAATTTCAGTTTTGCGATTGACTTGCCGAAAGATTTTCAGAAGAAACAAATCCTGTTTGTAGCGGAAGTGTACATTGATGATGTGATAGCGACCAGATTGAAATTTATAGCAAAATGTACATCCGCAAAAGAACAGAATATAGAGATTACCAGAGAAGATGTACTGTCAGCATTTATGTCTTATGCAAGCCAGGATCGCCAAAGAGTGGCAACGATCATTCAGGGAATGAGAAAAGCCCGTCCGGATATCGATATATTTTTCGATGTTGACAGTTTGCGAAGCGGGGATGATTGGGAACAGGCTTTGTGGAGAGAAATTGATAAGAGAGATGTGCTGTTTTTATGCTGGTCTGAATATGCGCGTGAATCAAAGTGGGTGGATGCGGAATGGCGGTATGCTTATCAGAGCAAGGGGGCAGAGGACATTGAACCGGTGCCTATTGATCCACCAAGTAAGTGTCCGCCGCCGGAAGAATTAGCGAAAAAGCATTTTAATGATAACCTGCTTTATATTATAAATGCAGAAAAAAACATGAAATGATGTCAGTGAAAGATAAATGGTCAGGGGAATGAGCGGATGTATGGTAGGGAAAAAGAGTTCCTTTTGAAATTTCTGTGTAGTATGATAAAGAAAATTATGAGCGAGAACGTCACAGCATTATTGTATGAATATGTGGAGGATTGGAAAGATGGAAAAAACAATTGACATTACAGCACTTGGTGAATTACTGATTGATTTTACAGAAGCCGGAACCGGCGCGGATGGTATGCGTTTGTTTGAACAGAATCCGGGCGGAGCTCCTGCAAATTTGCTGACCGTTGCCAGTCATATGGGCTATCGTACCGAGTTTATCGGAAAAGTTGGAAAAGATATGCATGGTGCTTTTCTAAAAAAAACATTGGAAAAAGAACATATTGGTGTTTCCGGCCTGATCGAAGATGATAATTATTTTACAACATTGGCCTTTGTAGCTATTGATGAAAGTGGTGAGCGTGAGTTTTCTTTTGCAAGAAAACCGGGCGCAGATACACAGCTGCGAGCAGACGAACTGGACAAAGAACTTTTACAGAACTGTCGGATTTTTCACTTTGGTTCCCTGTCTCTGACCAATCAGCCGGCAAAGGATGCGACTGTAGCAGCCGTAACCTGTGCAAAAGAATCCGGTGCGTTGATTTCTTATGATCCGAATTACCGTGCGACTCTGTGGAGCAGTGAAGCAGAAGCAGCCGAAAACATGAAATCCATGATTCCTTATGCGGATGTCATGAAGGTATCTGATGAAGAAAGTTTGCTTCTCACCGGAGAAACAAACTATGAAGCCGCAGCAGACAAACTTCTGGCTATGGGGCCGAAACTCATTGCCGTAACTCTTGGCAGCGAAGGTGTACTGATGGCAACCAAAGAGAAAAAAGAGCGAATTGCAGGATTTTCTGTACAGTCCGTAGATACAACCGGTGCCGGAGACTCCTTCTGGGGTGGCACTTTAAGTGCATACTTATCACTGAAAAAAACAATTGAATCTCTGACGTGGGAAGAAATTCATCATTGTGCCGTATGTGGAAATGCAACCGCAGCACTCTGTGTACAGAAACGCGGTGGAATCCCGGCAATCCCGACCAAAGAAGAAGTGGAACGATTAAGCAGAAAGTGAAAATGAGAGTATTCGATTTACGGTAGTGCGACCGAGCTGTCTGTCAAATGGTGTTGTAACTAAAACCATACAATTACTCGAAACACGGTTATCATTTTGCAGTGTTCGTGTTATAATTTTAACAGATTATAGAAAAAGAGGATAACGTATGAAATTTGCACATACACTTCGAAATTATGATAAGAGGAATCTTGGAAAGGATATTCTGGCAGGACTTATCATCATGGCGGTATCGATTCCGATTTCCATGGGGTATGCACAGATTGCGGGATTGCCGGCGGTGTATGGACTGTATGGTTCCGTATTTCCGATTCTGATTTTTGCATTGTTTTCCACATCACCGCAGTTTATTTTTGGGGTGGATGCGGCTCCAGCGGCACTGATTGGTTCTGCACTGGCGGGACTGAATATTACTTCAGGTTCCACAGAAGCACTGGCAGTGGTTCCGATGCTGACCTTTTTTGTTGCTTTGTGGCTGCTGATCTTTTCATTCTTGAAAGCCGGAAAACTGGTTAACTATATCTCTGCACCGGTTATGGGCGGATTTATCACAGGTATCTGTACGACGATCATTCTGATGCAGGTGCCGAAACTGATGGGTGGAACGGCAGGCGTCGGAGAATTTCCGGAACTGGCAGAACATATTGCGGAAACAGCGAAAATGATCAGTGTTCCATCCGTTATCCTTGGCGTGATTGCCCTTGCCATTTTATTACTATCGAAAAAAATTATGCCGAAATTCCCGATGGTAGTTGTGCTTATGGCAGCTGGAGCGGTATTGACAGCGGTACTTCCATTGCGCGACTGGGGCATTCAGACACTGGCAGCAGTTGATCCGGGACTTCCAAAATGGAGTCTGCCGGATTTTTCTGCCGTTCCATTAAAAGAAGCGGTTACCATTAGTTTGTCGGTGGCAGTCGTGATCATGGCGGAAACGTTGTTGGCAGAAAACAGCTTTGCACAGAAAAACAGATATCAGATCAATGATAATCAGGAAATCCTGGCATTTTCCCTTGGAAACTTTGCGGCAGCCTTTACCGGATGCTGCCCGATCAATGGTTCCGTATCGAGAACCGCCATGGGTGAACAGTATCAGGCAAAAACACAGTTGACCGGATTGGTGGCCGGTGGTTCCATGATTATTCTGCTGCTGTTTTGCACTGGATTTATCGGATATCTTCCAATTCCAGTCTTAACCGCAATCGTGATCTCTGCACTGCTTGGTGCAACGGAATTTGAATTGATACCACGACTTTGGAAAGTCAGCCGGACAGAATGTTTTATTTTCCTTGGCGCATTTTTCGGTGTGTTATTCCTTGGAACAATCAATGGCGTATTGATCGGCATTATTTTATCCTTTACTGAGATGATCATCCGAACAGCAAAACCGGCAACCTGTTTTCTTGGAATTCAGCCGGGGCATAAGCATTTTCGGGATCTGAAAGAAGGACAGCAGATCCATCCGATATCCGGTGTGGTAATTTACCGATTCAGCAGTAATTTATTTTTTGCAAATATCTCTGTATTGCAGCGGGAAATCGAGGCGGAGCTGAAAGAAGATACGAAAGCGGTAATTTTGGATGCCGGCGGTATCGGAAGTATGGATATTACGGCAGCAGACCGCTTGAATCTGCTGAGTGAATCACTGAAGGAAAAAGGAATCCGTTTTTACATTACGGAGCATATTTCCGGATTGAATACCCAGATGCGAAAACTGGGACTGGGACATTTAATTGAAAACGGGAATGTCCGCCGTACCATTCACATTGCACTGAAAGATATGGGGTACAACCGTCCATATCCATTGGAAGGTGGCGTGGAGAATACCGAGCGCAGTGCGTCGTTAAAACGTGCGGATAATCGTGTACAGGAGTTTGTATGGGCGTTTGGGGCAGATGCAGAAGCAGAGATGGAGCGCCAGATCATATGTCAGATCGAGCACCTGAAAGAAACAAAAGATGTGGAAGAACTGTTACACGGAAGCTGGTCTCATATGGATGAATGGGATATGGATGAGTGGTTAGAACATCTGGAAGAACATTTAAAAGAAATCGTCAATATTTCCGGCAAAGACGAACATGCGCTGGCATTGCGTATCGAGCAGCATCGCCAGGAAATCCATGAACGGATCGCAAAGGAACATCCGGAACTGGCAGAGCGTTTCCGGGAGCGGAGACATGTGCTGGATGAACATTTGAAAGAACGGCATCCGGAGGTGTTTACGTTGATCGAAAAACTACGGGAACGTGAACAATAGTTTCTTGTTTTAGGGTGACTTAAAAATTTACTATATTAGGTTTTAATAAGAACTCCGGCAATTTTGTCTCAGTCGCTAACAATCGCTCCTTGAGAAAAAATTGCCGGAGTTCTTAAGTTACACAGTGAATATCGTAAATTTTTTACGTCACCCTGCACTACGTGCCATACGATGTGCATTTTTTTTCGTTTTACAAAATCTTAAAATAAAATGATAGATATTGGTATCATAACAGAGATAAGGGAGCGGAAAAACTTTCCTTGGCAAGCGATTGTTAGCTGCAAAGGTAAGTTTTTCTGCTCCCTTTAACATAACTTTCCGGGAAGCCAATGTTCAAAAACGAAAATCTTTCAAATTAATCTGATATTTATTTATTTTCCGATAAAGTGTCCGTTTGGAGATATTAAAATGTTTAGCTGCCTGTGAAATATTTCCCTTCTCATCATGAAGAACCTGAATCAGTTCCTGTAGAAATAAGTCAAGGTTGCTCTGTGCAGGATAAGTCAGGACCGAAGATTCCGGTTTTTCATTGGAATCCTTACAGTTGTTGGATGAAGTGTTTGACAGATCTTCAAAAATCTGACGGGGGAGGTGCTCCGGTGTAATAAAATCCTGGTCTGCCAGGTTTACAGCACGCTCAATGATGTTTTCCAGTTCCCTGATATTTCCGGGCCATGTATAACTGCATAGTGCTTCGATAGCAGGAGGACTGACTTTTGTGACGTTTTTCTCAAGATTCCGGCTTTTTTCTGCAATAAAGTGATGAATTAGATCGGGAATATCTGTTTTTCGCTCGCGCAGAGGAGGAACTTCGATGGAAAGAACATTTAACCGGTAGTAAAGATCACTTCGAAATGTCTGGTTATGAACAGCTTCCATCAGGTTAACATTGGTGGCAGTGATAACCCGTACATCAATTTTTCTTTCGTGTGTGTCTCCTAAGCGTGTAATTGTTTTTGTCTGCAGGACACGTAACAGAGATACCTGCAGTGCAAGTGGCATATCGCCAATTTCGTCAAGAAAGATAGTTCCGCCATTAGCCAGTTCAAATTTTCCGGGCTGACCATTTTTGGAAGCACCGGTGAAGGCTCCTGGAACATAACCGAACAGCTCGCTTTCAATTAGTTCTTTGGGTAAAGAGCCACAGTTAATGGCTACAAAAGGAAAATCTGCACGATTGCTGGCATTGTGTATTGCCTGAGCGAACAGTTCTTTGCCGGTTCCACTTTCCCCCAGAATCAGAACGTTTGAGGATGAATCCGCAGCAGTGCGCGCAAGGGTGATTGCGGCTGACAGTTCCGGGGAAGAACCTATGATAGAATCAAAGGTGTAAGTGGCATGTAGTCCGCTGAGTTTTCCGGCCAGCTGATGCAGTTTGTTTGTTTCATCCAATAAAATGATTTTTCCGATTGCCTTGTGGTGCAGATCATATACAAAGGACGTTGATATGGAAATGGATTTCTTACGCTTGGAGTATCCGATAATATTATATTCGACATTATGTATATTTTGTGTCAGATCCGTTATTTTTTGCCCGGAAGCCTTTGGAAAAATAAGCTGATCTATTTTTTCGCCTTTGAGATTCTGATAGGATTCAAGCAATTGTGAGGCAATCCGATTGTGCTGTAAAATGACACCGAGAGTGTCTGTAAACAGGATCCCGCTAGGAATTGCTTCTATGGTGGCGGAGAGCTGATTTTTGACTTTACGGACATGATTGAGGCTCTGCTCCATAGATAATTCTTTACTGATGCTGTCAGCAGCGGAACAGATCATGGCCAGAATGTAATTCTGGTTGGCCTGTTCAATGGGGGCAACGGAACCGAGAACACCAATAATTTGACCGTTGCGATCGCGGATTGGTGCAGCGGTTCCGATATAATGATGAAAGGTCTGGCAATAATGTTCCGCGCCCTGAATCTGTGTTGGAGATTGGGTGACAAGACAAAGCCCGATCCCCGTAGTTCCGGCATGTTTTTCATCGCGCATGGCACCAAGATACAGATTCGTATGTTCTGTAATATCTGACAGAGTGATATTATCGCCGATAAAATCAATGATTGTTCCCTGTGCATCTGTCAGGGAAAGCAGAATCCCGGTATTTTTCAAATACTGATATAAGGTAGTCATATAGGAATGACCTGTTTCAAGCAAAAACTGGTTTTTGGAAAGAATATCCTGCAGAACCTGGGACGATAAGTGATATTCTTTCAGTTTTTGCCAGGGAAGCTGGAAATTTTTTGACCGTTTCCAGCTTTCAAGTACCTGAGGGGAAATATCCTTGTCTGCTTCCGGCAGCGGTTGATCGTAAATGATATATTTTTCATACTTTTCAGATAACATATAAATACCCTTCCTTCTGTTGTGGATGGAAAATAAGTGTCAGTATAGTTCATTGCAAGAAATATGCCAGAAAGAGTGTGCCAAAATGTGTCATAATTGGGAAAAATATGTGTCAGGAAGTCGCGAAATGGCACAAAATGGCACAAAATGACACAAAAAAGAAAAAGCGTGCGCAATACCCAGTCAAAAAGTAAAAATAGAAACTGGCATGTAAGTTGCATAAATAAGAATATAAAAACAGAGAGGAGGAAGGAAATGTAATGACTGTATGGGACTTGGAAAGGAGGAAAACAGGATATGAACACTTCGGTAATCATAGCGGTAGTAATTTTGTATGAAATCGTATCAATCGGAGGCTGTGCGCTATACCTTAAGATGAAAGAGCGAAAGAATAAGGGCGGACAGGCTGCGGCCGGAGACGATTTCTCAACAGGGGGACAGAGTATGACATGGCCTGTGGTAGGGGCATCACTGGCATTGTCATTACTGGGTACTGTAAAAATTTTTGGTATCATGCAGCAGGCGATTAATCTTGGGGCGGTTGTAGCATGGTTTTCCATAGCAACGATATTTCCACTGATCATGATATCGCTTGGAACCGGGCGATGGGTACGAAGACTGAAAGTTGCCACCATGCCGGAATTATTTGGAAAAATGTATGGTCAGAAAATCCGGTTATTTGTGTGTGCGGTAATAGCACTTCAGACATTTGTTATTCTTACGATCGAAACGCAGGGGCTTGGAACTGTGTTTAATGCATTATCTGCCGGTAAGGTATCTGTTGCAATGGGAGCGATCATCGGTGGAATCATTGGAATTTTTTATGTGATCATAGCAGGAATGAAAGAAGTCGGTATGGTCAATGTTGTGAATGTAATCGTAATGTATGTTGGTCTGATCGCAGCAGCAATTATTTTAGGACATGTACTTCCGGGAAATGGCTGGAGCGATTTTGAAGCATATTTTATGAGCAGCGGTCAGGAGCATATGTTAAATTTCTTTGGCGCACCTGGAGTATTTTTCTCATTTGCGCTAAATAATATTCTGGCATTGCTTTGTGCACAATCCGTTTCACAGATGGGTGTGCAGTCTGCAATTGCTGCAAGAAGTGAAAAAGATATTAAGCGGGCCGTTCTTGTATCAGCACCGGTAAATGGTATTTTCGGACTGATTACCATGACAATGGGACTGGCAGGAAAATATATGGTAGAAACAGGAAATCTGTCACTTCCGGAAGGTGTGAAAGCGACAGGACAGGCAATTGGTACACAGGTTATTATACAGATGATGCCTGGGTGGGTAGTATGTCTGTTACTGGCAGCATTTTTAGGAGCGATTCTTTCTACTTTTGCAATCACTACCATGGCACTTGGATCCATATTTTTAAATAATATTTATATTCTGAAACATCGGGACGCATCAGAAAAACAGAAAACAATGGTTGTACGCATTATGATTGTTATTACCGGTGTTGTTGCAATGGCAATTGCTTCCAAACTTCCGAATATCATTAACAGCGCAAACTGGTCCTTTGCATGGATTACCCCGTTATTTTTCACATTGGTGTTTGGTCTGTTCTGGAAACAGAGCCGGGTTGGTGCAGCAGCGACGATGGGCGTTTCGTGGATCGTAATTTTGCTTTATACATTTACACCGTTACCATCTGTACTTGGCATTACTCTGCCACTGATTTATATTGTTTTGATTGTTTGTATTGTAGTAGGAGTGATCTCCTATGCAGTAACAAAAGGTGAGCGAGGATACATGATACTCTGGAAGGAAGAACATGGAATCAGATAAGTATTATTCTACACGTTTCTTCTTCGTTGCAGGTAGTACAGCATCCAATGATGCTACAGTCGGAAACTTTATTGATAATGTAAAATTTACACGAGACAGATTGACACCAGTAGCAGGTACAGCAAATGTTACTGTAACTAAAACCATTACCGGTTTGAGTGCTAAAGCTGCAGAGACATTGGCTAAACAGCTTCAGTTTAAAGTAGGCGATGTAAGAACATTATCATATAATGATATGACCTGGACATATGAAAATGGTGTTTACAAAGGAAGTACGATTGTGAATATTCCACAGGATAAATGTGGAAACATCAACGTCAAAGAAGAAGGTACATTAGATGTATCGGGATATACTAGAAATACATCTATATTCGTAGACAGTACGGTAGCCGGAAGCGGAATAACATCTACAAATATGAACATTGTAGTTGGAAATTCCAGGAGCGTAGAATTTAAAAATAACTATTCTCCGAATGGCGGTTCCGGTGAAACTGTTGAAAGCAAGATGTTTCATGAAAAGTACATCAAACGTAATGACAATGGTACATATGATATTACACTGAATGCTTCTGGAACAATTGGCTCCGATGTAAAGAAAGCTTTTGTTGATATTGTGTTGGTGGTTGATACTTCAGGTAGTATGAAAGGAAGTAATTTAACAAGTACAAAAAATGCAATTAACGCCTTAGTAGATGCCTTCGATGCAAAAAAGGAAACAGTAGATACAAAATACAAATTAGTCACCTTTAGTTCATCAGCTGAGACAAAAACAGATAATTGGGTTGATGGAAAAAAACTGAAGAAAAAAGCAGGAGAATTGTCCGCAGATGGCGGAACAAATTACGACCAGGGATTATCCCAAGCTGCCACTGCAATAAATAGCAGTAGTAGAGAAAATGCAAAGAAAATTGTTATTTTCCTGACAGATGGAAAACCGACCTACTACGGAACAAACCCATATGGATATGGAAATGAGACAAGCAAAAGAACGCTTGAGGCTGCAGTAAGATCTGCTAGTAAGATTAGCTGCGAGAGGTTTTATGCAGTTGGAATTGGACTTCCAAGCTCTATTACTATTTATACACATGATGAGTATCCAAGGTGGCGACATGGTTACTATACTTGTCCAGATGGTGGAACTTATTCTAAAGGATACGATATTTATGAACAAATCAGTGGTTTAGATATTTTAAATAGGCTATCTGGAGCAGTTAGTGCAAGTACCAAAAGAGCTATTAATTATTCAGATCCTTCCGATCTTACAGAAGAATTCACTAGTATTGCAGGTGACATCTTAACTCTGGCATGCTCAGAGGTTACAATTACTGATACATTAAGCAAGTATGTTGATACAACAGCTAATACAAAAATTAAAGTAAATATCGCACGGAAAAATGCAAATAATTACACAGATGTGGCAGGCAATGGACGTGAATTTACATTAACGGATGGTTCTTTAATTGGTGGTGAGGTTTACGAAGGTAGTGATAAAATTGCTACGGTAAGTTATGATAAAGATAGTAAAACTGCAACACTAAAATTTGAAAATGATTATACTTTCAAAAAAGATTACTATTATTATCTGTCCATCACAAATGTTGTGCCAAACCAGACTGCATTTGATAAGTATCAAAACGATGGTTATACAAACCAAGGTGATGATTACACAGATGCATCTTTAAATGGTTATTCTGCAGTTGGAAATGGAACATCATCAAAACAGGTAGGTTTCTATTCAAACAGCCAAGCAACGATTTCCTATAAGTGGAAAGACAGCAATGTTACAGAAAATTATAGAAAACCAGTTGTTCAAGTTGAGCAGATTAATGTTAACAAAAATTGGGTGGGAATCAGTGAACCAAAGGATACCGTTTTAGTACAGTTAATTGATAAAGAGGAAAATCCAGTTTCGGGACGCATACTTGAATTGTTACCTGGAAAAAATTACAATGGTTCTTTCACTGTAGAAGAATCAGATAACTATGGCGGTATTCGTGAGTTGAAGCTGGATGACACTGGAACAATTAATTATAATGGTCATAGATACAGTATGATAGCACCAGATGGAACAACAACCATCAGTGGAACAACATACACAGTAACGTATAGTACATCTGGTAATAGGTATACCATTACAAATACCAAGAACACTCAGAAAATTAAAATCCTGAAGACAAGACATGCGGAAGGTACATCTGATATTTATCTGAAAGGTGCAGAATTTACGCTACTAGACAATAATGGAAACCAAGTGACTATTGGTACAAATACAAATGGAACATATATTTCTGGTGAAGACGGTCTAGTATTAGAGGGTGATATAACTTATGGAACATATATATTAACCGAGGTGAAAGCACCATCAGGTTATACCAAACTGGCAGATCCAATTACTGTAACAGTAAATGATGATGGTATTACAGTTTCAGAAAATACAAATGTAAAGATTGAAAAACAAAATAATACCTACATCATTACGGTAGCAAATAATTTGCTTTATGAACTGCCTCATACCGGCGGACCTGGAATCTTCTTGTATATGATCGGCGGAATGCTTCTTATGGGAGGCGCAGCATGGATCTTATATAAAAACAAACGCAGGGAGGTGCTGAAAAGATAGGATATCGTAACTTGACTTTTCAGCGGCCTGCCGCCGCTGGCAACAACAAATCAATTTAACTATCTTCCCGAAACGGGACAAGATAAACGGGCAATGCCCTAAAAGAAAAGGAGACGACGAGATGAAAAAGATGAAAAAATTCTTCGCAGTGATTTTATCACTCGCAATGGTACTCGGAATGAGTATGACAGCTTTTGCAACGGAAGCTGGAACAGCTACTCAGGCAGCTACAGGTAAGATTACAGTGGAAGGTCTGACAAAGGAAAAAACAACTGTAAAAATTTACAAAGTGGTTTCATGGGATGAAGCTAATAGTGAGTGGAAAGTAGAAAATTGGGCAAAAGGTAAGGTTGATCTTACAAAAGATCCGGTAACAATTAACTGGAATGCCTTAAAAGAAATTGCAACTGATGCTAATTTATATCAGGCAGCTAAGGAAGTTTCTAATGGAACAGCAGAATTTGATAACCTGGAAATTGGCGCATATCTTATTACTGCAAACGGTGATACCACTGTGTACAACGTAATGGGTGATTTTACATATGATTATGACAGCGATAATTTAATGGTACCTGCTCAGAAAACAATCAGTGCAAAAGCTTCTGATTATCAGGTAGTTAAAACATTTAAGAACGATGATTCTGACAAGTTTGTAAAACTTGGTGACAGCATTCCGTTTGTAATTACAACAACTTTCCCAAGTTATGAAGATGGAACAAAGAACAGAACATTTACAATCACAGATACACCAACTGGAATGACAATTACAAATATTGAAGTTAAAGTTGGAGAAGATACACTTAGCGCAGGATCAGACTATACTTTAGATAAGCGTTTACCGTCAACAGAAGCTGTAACAGTAAATTTTGCAGCTGATTATATTGGAACTGAGAATACACATGCTGGAAAAACTGTAACAGTAAATGTTACAGCAAAAGTAACAGGAACAGGAAAATACTCCAATGAAGCTACAACAAATAAAGCATCTGATCCATCTAAAGTAGAAGGTGAGACAGGATCTATCACAATCAACAAAGTTGATAAAAAAGATAATGTTCTGAAAGGTGCAGAATTTAGTGTTGCTCTTGATGGAACAAAACTTGAGTTCGTTGAGGTAGAAACAGGTGTTTACAGATTAGCAACAGCAGATGATGCTGAGAATACAAAAGTGACAAATGTAGTAGCTACAAACGGATCTGTAGTAGTAAAAGGTCTTGACGAAGGAACATACAATATCGTTGAGGAAAAAGCACCGAAGGGTTATTCTGTTGTAGATGTACCTAATCAGACTATTTCCGCAGGACAGAATGCTAATATTACTGTTAAAGTAACTGATACAAAACTTTCTGCACTTCCGCATACAGGTGGTATCGGTACTACGATCTTCACAATCGCAGGTTGTGCAATCATGGTAGCAGCAGCTTTCTTCTTCTTCACAAGCCGCAAGAAAGCAAACAAATAATGAATGATAGTGAACGTCAGTAAATGAGATTTACTGAAGAAACAACAGAATCCGGGGCGACAGCCGCCCCGGATTCATACAAAAAGAGTAATTTACAACAACAAGGAGAGCCCGGATGAAAAAGAAAAGCAGTAAAATAGTGATCATTCTTATATTTTTAGCCGGTTTGTCCTTATTGCTGTATCCTTTCATTGCAAATCAATGGAACAATCACAGACAAAAGCAGCTGATTGGCAATTACGAAAGTGTTATTTCTGATAAGGAAGCGGCAGGGAACATTGATTATGCAGCAGAGATGAAAAAAGCAGAAGCCTATAACGATGCATTGCTTCCAAGCATTTTGCCAGACTCATTTGCCGTGGCAGATGCAAGTACAGAGACAGACAGCAGTTATGAAGACAGTCTGAATATTGCCGGAGACGGGATGATGGGAATTGTAGAGATTCCAAAGATTGCGATCAAGCTTCCGATTTATCATGGAACAGGTGATGAAGTATTACAGAAAGCGGCAGGGCATCTGGAAGGAAGTTCTCTCCCAATCGGTGGCGAGAGCACACATGCAGTTATTTCCGCACACCGCGGATTGCCGAGCGCATCACTTTTTACCGATCTGGATCAGCTGGAGATTGGAGATCATTTTCTGATCCATGTGCTGGACGAAACCCTTTGTTACGAAGTAGATCAGATCCTGGTAGTAGATCCGGAAGATACATCCGCATTGGCAGTAGAGGATGGTGAAGATCTGGTGACGTTGCTGACTTGTACACCATACGGTGTCAATACGCAGAGATTGATGGTTCGGGGACACAGAGTTCCTTACGAAGAGCAGTCAGTGGCAGATGAGCAGACACCTCTCAGTGGCCTCAGCTTACATACGAATTATTTACTTTGGGTAGTGGTAGGAATTGTCATTACCGGAGTATTTATCCTTATATTATTTATCAGAGAGAAAAAACTGCAGAAGAAAGCAGCAAAACAAAAGGAATCTGAAGAATGAGTGAAAAAGAACTGGAAAAAAAGCCTGTAAAGAAAAAAGGCAGATTAGCTCCGATTCTTTTCGGACTGCTGTTTCTGGTTGGATTCGGAATCCTGGCTTATCCAACGATTTCGAATCAGTGGAATACTTACCGGCAAAGCCAGCTGATCAGTAATTATGAGAGCAGCGTAAACAACATGACGCCGGAAGATTATACCGATGAATGGCAGAAAGCAGAAGATTTTAATGCAAATATCACACAGAATAATCTGTATGGAGATGTGTTTGGGGAAGATGACGGAGATCTGAAAAGTACCGATTACTGGAAAGTGTTAAATGTCGGGGATGACGGAGTCATGGGGTATCTGTCCATTCCGAAGATCAATATCAAACTTGCAATTTATCATGGAACCGGTGATGACGTGCTTCAGACCGGAGTTGGACATCTGAATGGAACAAAACTTCCGATCGGTGGTGAGAGCAATCATACCGTACTGGCAGCACACAGAGGATTGCCGAGTGCAAAGCTTTTTACCGATATTGACCAGATGGAAATTGGAGATAAATTTTACATCCATGTGTTAGATCAGGTATTAGCTTATCAGGTAGATCAGATTTTACCGATGGTAGACAAGGATGATCACGAGACATTGGATGATGCAATGAAGATAGAAGACGGTAAGGATCAGGTAACTTTATTTACCTGCACACCATATGGTGTTAATTCCCACCGTTTACTTGTAAGAGGAACCCGCGTAGCGTATAATGGAGAAGAGGAAGCAACCGGATCGGTGGCAGACAGCATGTTACATTCCATCCAGAATTACTACATGTTGTATATGATCCTTGGAATCGCAGTTACGGTTCTGCTGATTCTTATTATGAAAGTTGTATCAGGAAGAAAACAGCGTAAGAAATAAAGCACAGACTTTAAAGGAGGATACGAGGCGATGATGAAAAGAAAAGTAAAAGCAGGAAGTGCCATTTTCCTGGCTCTGGCAGTGGCATTCTCCGTATTTGTTCTGCCTGGCGTATGGGCGGCAGATGCGATACAGGTTGACAGAAATGACTGCTCCGTGGAATTTTCCGTTGGAAGTGATTATAAAGAGCTGTTGACATCAGACGTGACAATTGATTTATACAAAGTTGCTTCTGTGGATAAATCAGGAACTTATACCGCTGAGCCGGATTTCGAAGGGCTGGATGTCAGTGCACTGGATATCGATGATCAGGCAGGTTCCGCAGCAAAATGGTCAGAGAGAGCAGCAAGCGCAGCACAGAAGGTGACAGAGAAGAATCTGAATGCAACTGATACCGTTACAACTACAAACGGAATGACAAAATCCGAGGGACTTGAGACAGGACTTTACCTGATTCAGCCGGAAGAAGTTGTAACAGATAATTATACGTATACATTTGCAGCGTCGCTGGTAGCTTTGCCGAATAACTATTATGGAAACGGTGGCAGTGATACATGGGTTTACAACCTGACCGGAGAAAATGGTATTACCTTAAAACCGGAACAGCATGCAAGATATGGTAAGCTGGTGATCAACAAAACACTGTTACATCAGAATGTGACATCCGGTGACAAAGCAACATTCGTTTTCCAGATTGATATTGAAAATCCGGATGGAACGAAAGAATCAAAAGTAGAGGCATTAGATTTTAAAACCGCAGGATCTGATTCCATTACGATCGAGCATCTGCGGGCAGGCGCAGACGTAACGGTGACAGAGGTTTACAGCGGAGCATCTTACAGTCTGGTATCCGATAATGCTGTTAAGGCAAAGATTACCGCAAACGATGAGTACAGCAGCGCAGATGCACCGACAGCAGAAGTTTCTTTTAAAAATGATACCGATGGTCGTCCAAACGGCGGATACGGCATAGTTAATAACTTCAAATTAAATAAAAATGGTCTGTATGACCATATAAAACCGGCACAGTAAAGGAGGGAAGCCAAATGAGAAAGCTACATAAAAAACCATTGGTTCTGGCAGCTGCAGCGATCGCGTTAACCGGCTCCCTGACCGTGGGAAGTGCGGTGGCATATTTTACCACATATGCAACTGCACAGGGCGGTGTCACCATGAATATGGGATTTACAGAGACAAAACCACATGAGGAAGTTGACGAAAACGGAAAACATGTCACGATTTCCAATGTTGGCGATTATGATTGTTTTGTCAGAGTCAGAGCATTTGCTCCGGTGGAATTAAGCTACAATGTACCGGACGGTGGATGGACAGACGGCGGTGACGGATACTGGTATTACAATGATGTTCTTCAGGCAGGACAGACCACGGAGAAGGAATTGAATATTACTTATAAATTCCCGTCCGGGGATCAGAAACCGGAGGAGTTTAACGTAGTAGTTATTCAGGAATGTACACCGATTCTTTATGATGAAGATGGAAACGCATACGCTGACTGGGACAACGTTGTGACAGACAGCAGCAATACACAGGAGTAGGAGGTAAATGAGGATGAAGAAGAAAAAGAAATCATTTCCGAAAGTAACAGTCCTGCTTCTGGCGGCAGCCGCAGTGCTTCTGGTTGGGAGCGGTGTGGGAAGTGCGAGAGCAGCACTGACCTATTACAGTGAGAACTATTCCGTACAGATGAATATGCAGAGTATCGGCGTATCTCTGACAGAGAACGGAGATGTTGTCAGCAGCAGAGATTATGCAGAGCCAGATAAATGGGAAGGTTCCACAGAAGGTACTTTATTAAGCAAGATGCTTGGCGAAGATGAAAAATTCACACCGGGCAAGAAATATGAGGAAGCGATCGGCGTAACAAACAGCGGAAATATTGACACATTTGTACGTGTGATCATTACAAAAAGCTGGCAGGATGCTGATGGAAACAAAAATACAACACTTTCTCCGGATTTGATCGAATTAAATTATCTGACCGATAACGGATGGGCGATCGCAGAAGATCAGTCCACACCGGAGCGGACAGTTCTGTATTACACAAAAGCAGTAGGTGTCGGAGAATCCACACCGGCATTGTCTGATACACTTCGCATCAATCAGAGTATTGCTTCTGAAGTGACAAAGACAGTGAAAGATAACACAATTACTTATAGTTACAAATATGACGGTTATACATTCCATGTGGATGCGGAGGTTGATGCAGTTCAGACACACAACGCAAAAGATGCGATCAAGAGTGCCTGGGGTGTGGATGTGAACGTGTCAGAGGATGAGACCGAGATCAGTCTGCAGTAAGGAGGTACAGAAGAATGAAAAAGAAAATTTTGTGCCTGGTGCTGACACTTGTTATGACAGTAGGGGCAGCGACAACTGCATTTGCAAAAGATTATCAGGGTGCTGACGGATGGAATGTAACTTTTGACGGCAGCAAGATGAACAGTAATTTTCAGGATTCCGATGTGACCGACGGGATGGCAAACATCCAGCCGGGTGACAGCATCGAGCTGAAAGTACAGGTAACCAATTCTGACAGTGGCAAGACAGACTGGTATATGACCAACGAAGTCATTCAGACGCTGGAAGATGCACAGGCGACAGCAGAAGGCGGCGGATATACTTATCGTCTGACTTATGTGGGAGCCGACAATACAGAAAACGTGTTATACGACAGTACAACCGTTGGTGGTGAGGGCGATTCCAAGTCCGGGGAAGGTCTCAAACAGGTGGATAATTCCACACAGGAATACTTCTATCTTGGCAGACTGGCATCCGGAGAAAGCGGAATGGTACATCTGACAGTTGGTGTTGATGGCGAGACACAGGGCAACGGCTATCAGCTGACACTGGCAAAACTCCGTATGAATTTTGCAACTGAAAAGGTGACAGAGGCAACAACCACCGTTAAAGAGAACAAAGTAGAGAAGAAGGTTCCGGGCAAGAATAATGTCGTAACGACAACCAAGCGGGTAAAAACAGGTGACACGAATCTGATGCTCAGATATTGTGCACTGGCTCTGGTTTGCGGAATTGTCTGCCTGATCCTTGCAATCTTCTCCATGAATAAAAAGAAGAAAGAAGCAAAGGCATACAGAAAGAAAGGAGAGAAATAATATGTTCAAATGGAAAAAAATGTTAATCTCTCTCCTGAGTGTATCTGTGATCGCGGCAGCACCGGCAACAACCGCGCTGGCAACGCAGCCGGGAAATGCATATACTTACAAAGTAACCTTATCCGCAGGAAATAAGGGCAGCATCAGCGGTCAGGAGAAGATCGAAGTGCAGGATCTGAATGCAGGCGATGATGTTTCTTTTGATCTGAGCCAGATTCAGGTGACAGATGAGAAATATTATGTAAAAGGTATCCGTCTCAGCGGTCGTGACAATGCAGAAGCTCTGGCGGCACCGGCATTTAACGTGGACGGTGATGCAGATTATGTCGTAGCATACGGCATCAAAGGCAATCAGGTAGCCTATACGGTTCAGTATCAGGATGAAGATGGCAACACACTGGCAGAAAGCCAGACCTTTTATGGAAATGTCGGTGACAAACCAGTCGTTGCTTATCGTTATATCGAAAATTTTGTTCCACAGGCATTGGCACTGACCAAAACCCTGAGTGAAAATGAAGCAGACAATGTGTTTACCTTTACTTACGCACCGGGTGAGACCAATCGGGTGGTAGAGACAACCACAACGATTACAACCGTTGTACCGGGAAATACTGTTTACAATACAGTGACGGTTCCGGCAGGTACCGTAGCAGGTGGAACAACGACCGGTGGCACCAACGTGACAGGTGGAAATGCAAATGAAACAACGACACCGGGCGGAACTACAGATGCCAATGGCGGCCGGGATGCAGATCAGGATGATACCGTAGAGAATACGGACGAGCAGACACCGCAGGGACTGGTAGATCTGGATGATGAAGATACACCTACCGGAAATATTGATGCAGAAAAGTCAGAATCTGTGAAAACAATAAATTTCAGTATTGCGATCATTGTGGCAGCTGCAGCAGCAATTGTGGCACTTTTAGTAGCGCTGAAACGCCGCAACAAAGAAACAAAATAAAAATATGTAAATCATTATTGATGGCATAAAATGAGGCTCCCCAGAGTGAAAACTCCGGGGAGTTTTTGGGTACAATTTGAAGTAGTAAATACGGCAGAAATCAGTTATAATGAATGCAGAAAAATAAAAAGTGCGAATAATCTAAAATCAGAGGAGAATGAAGGGTGAGTAAAGAAACACGAAAGAAAAAAAATCCTATTGCAATGATATGCAGCGTAATAGGAACGATTTTGCTAATCATAGTAGTCGCAGCATGTATTCCGCTGACAGTTCCAAAAGCCATGGGCTATCAGCTCTATACGGTAGTCAGTGGCAGTATGGAACCGGCAATTCCGGTAGGAAGCCTGGTATATATCAAATATGTGGAACCAAAGGAAATCGTTGAAGGAGATGTGATCGCATTTTACGGATCGGATGCGGATGGTTCGATCATCACACATCGTGTAGTATCAAACAGTTCTGCCATGGGTGAATTTATCACAAAAGGCGATGCTAACGAAGATAATGATATGAATCCCGTGACATACAATCAGTATATGGGCAAGATGGTGCGTTCCATTCCAAAAATCGGAGGTATTGTGCAGACAATCACCGGCGGTTCCGGGAAAGCTGCTGTGGGATGTGTGATCGGCCTGGCAATCGTATTGGAAATTATTGCAGCAGTGCTGAACCGGCGGCTGGAAGACGATGAGGAAGAATAACAAAGTCAAAAGCTGATAAAAGCAGACACAACTTAGAGAAAATGTTTTGTATGAAAAAAGAAGCAAAAAGAATAGTTATATTAGATTGACATTAATTTGTCAATGTGATATAAATAAATCATACATGGTGTGTTACTGATTACGCAGGCATTAACCGTGCATAGATATTTTTTGATATTTATGTAGGGTTAGTGCCTTTTTTTGTTGCCCGGGAAAATAGAGACGAAAGAAGAAAACTGCCAGCTATGTGAATTCAAAAAATGGGTACACTATAACAAATAATGCCTATCTCAGTCGAGAAGAATATTGGAGAAAGAGTGAGGAGAACTATGAAAGACAAAATTTTTGGAATTTTGCAGAGGGTTGGACGATCCTTCATGCTGCCGATCGCAATTTTGCCGGTAGCCGGTCTGCTGCTTGGAATCGGTGGATCTTTTACAAATGAAACGATGCTGGAAACTTACGGTCTGCTTGGTGTTATGGGACCGGGAACCGTACTGAATCAGATTTTGCAGGTTATGAATGCCGCAGGTAACATTATTTTTACGAATCTGCCGATCATATTTGCCATGGGTGTAGCCATTGGTATGGCAAAGAAGGAAAAAGAAGTAGCAGCTCTGGCAGCAGTTATCGCATTTTTCATTATGCATGCTTCTATCGGAGCACTGATCAACATCAAGGGCGGCGCTGAGACAATGCTGTCCGGTTCTGTAACCGATGTATGTGGTATCACATCCTTACAGATGGGTGTATTTGGTGGTATCATTGTTGGACTTGGTGTTGCTGCACTGCACAACCGTTTTTACAAAATTGAACTTCCGCAGGTGTTATCCTTCTTTGGAGGAACCCGTTTTGTACCGATCATTTCCGGTATCGTATTTGTTGGTGTCGGAATCCTGATGTTCTTTGTATGGCCAGTGATCCAGTCCGGTATCTACGCACTTGGTGACATTGTATTGAAATCCGGTTACGCAGGTACATGGGTGTACGGTTTTCTTGAGCGTTTACTGCTTCCATTTGGTCTGCATCACGTATTTTACCTGCCGTTCTGGCAGACAGGTGTGGGCGGAACACTGGAAGTCGGTGGAAAACTCATCGAAGGCGCACAGAACATTTTCTTTGCACAGTTATCTGATCCGACTGTGGATCACTTTGCAGTGTCCGCAACCAGATTTATGTCCGGTAAATTCCCGCTGATGATCTTTGGTCTGCCGGGAGCAGCACTTGCGATGTACCGCACCGCAAAACCGGAAAAAAGAAAAGCTGTCGGTGGTCTGTTACTCTCCGCAGCACTGACTTCCATGCTGACAGGTATCACAGAGCCGTTAGAGTTCACCTTCCTGTTTGTAGCACCGCTGCTGTATGGTATCCACTGCGTATTTGCAGGTCTGGCATACATGCTGATGCATATTTGTAACGTTGGTGTAGGAATGACATTCTCCGGCGGATTTATCGATCTGTTCCTGTTTGGTATTTTACAGGGAAATAAAAAGACAGGCTGGTTATGGATCGTTGTTGTCGGACTAGTCTATTTTGTCATCTATTATTTCCTGTTTTCATTCCTGATACGAAAAAATGATTATAAGACACCGGGACGGGAAGAAGGAAGCGGAGAAGTAAAACTATATACCAGAAAAGATGTAGATGCGAAAAAAGAAGATTCGCTTTCAAAAGAGATCTGTATCGGTTTAGGTGGAAAAGCAAATATTTCGGATATTGACTGCTGTGCAACAAGGCTCCGCTGTACGGTCTATGATGCTGCACTTGTAGATGATGCACGTCTGCGGGCAACCGGAGCATCGGGAGTCATCCGCAAGGGACTTGGGGTACAGATCATCTACGGACCGAAAGTGACTGTGATCAAGTCGGATTTAGAGGATTTCTTAGATCATCCGGTTAT
>OIWK01001343.1_pt1 | contig 23454 bp, 28 predicted proteins | sample 1587401 | NCBI WGS metagenome assembly OIWK01 (sample SAMEA3888911, study PRJEB22519) | human gut metagenome | biome: human gut; feature: human-associated habitat; material: faeces | place: Denmark | collected 2009
TCTCTGCACCTGTGAAATATGGTTTCAGTGGAGCCATACCTGCATTGATCAGCAGAAGGCTCTTATCTCCCTGCGGTACCAGGGAGAAGCTTTTCATTACAAGATGTCCTTTGCTCTCCATGAAGTCAAGAAACATCTGACGAAGTTCGTTTACCCCGTATTTCTTCATGATCATTTCCTCCTATTTAACACAAACCTTGTTGAATTTCTTCTTACCACGTTTCAGGACAATGCCGTCACCTGTGAGGCTGTCTTTTGCGACAACGTGCTTAATGTCTGTGATCTTCTCGCCATCAATAGAAACTCCACCCTGCTCGATCGCACGGCGTCCTTCAGAACGGGTCGGAACAAGGCCTGCTTTGATCAGCATTGTGATAAGATCGATAGTTCCCTCTTCGGTAAAATCTTCATCTGTGAGTTCTGTGGTTGGCATATGTGCAGTGTCAGCCCCGCCGGAAAACAGTGCTCTTGCACCTTCCTGTGCTTTCTTTGCTTCCTCCTCACCGTGAACCAAGTTTGTCAATTCATATGCAAGAATTTCTTTGGCCTTATTCAGCTGGCTGCCTTCCCATGCTGCCATCTCATCGATCTGCTCGATCGGAAGGAAGGTAAGAAGACGCATACATTTGATAACATCTGCATCATCCACATTTCTCCAGTACTGATAGAAATCGAACGGAGAAGTCTTGTTCGGATCAAGCCATACAGCACCGGACTGTGTTTTACCCATCTTCTTTCCTTCTGAGTTCAGAAGAAGAGTGATCGTCATGGCATATGCATCCTTGCCAAGCTTACGACGGATCAGTTCTGTACCGCCAAGCATGTTGCTCCACTGGTCATCTCCACCAAACTGCATATTGCAGCCATATTTCTGGTATAACATGTAAAAGTCGTAGCTCTGCATGATCATGTAGTTGAACTCAAGGAAGCTTAAGCCTCTCTCCATACGCTGTTTATAGCACTCTGCTGTCAGCATACGGTTTACAGAGAAATGTGCTCCTACATCTCGAAGCATATCTACATAGTTCAGATCCAGAAGCCAGTCAGCATTGTTGACCATCAGTGCTTTACCATCGGAGAAATCGATGAAACGGGACATCTGTTTCTTGAAGCAGTCAATGTTGTGCTGGATGGTTTCTTTTGTCATCATCTGACGCATATCTGTTCTTCCGGACGGGTCACCGATCATACCGGTACCGCCGCCGAGAAGTGCGATCGGACGGTTGCCTGCCATCTGAAGACGTTTCATCAGGCAGAGTGCCATAAAATGTCCTACATGAAGACTGTCTGCTGTAGGGTCAAAGCCAATGTAGAAGGTTGCCTTTCCGTTATTTACCATTTCTTTGATCTCGTCTTCATCTGTTACCTGGGCAATCAGGCCTCTCGCCTTAAGTTCTTCCCATACTGTCATAATATGTTCCTCCTGTTATTAAAAAAGCCCGGTTCCTGTCCTTCTTAGGACGAGAACCGGGTCCCGTGATACCACCTAACTTCGCAGAAAAAACTCCTGCCTCATTGAGCACGATAACGAGTGCCATTCCGTCGCAGCCTACTGCAGAATTTCGGTGCGAAGCTCCGGGATGTATTCACAGCAAGTTCTGCACGCGCCTCTCACCGTCCGGCTGCTCTCTGTGTGTGTTGCTTCTGTTACTTCTTCCCTTCAAAGCTGTTTCATATACTTCTAAAAGTATACAAATTGACTTTTTGTTTGTCAAGTGTGTTTTCTTTCTAGTTTAACAACTTAAAGTGATAAACAGTGCTTCGCATTATCCAGGATTTCCTGCGGATTATCGATAAATATCTCATCTGCCGCCTGACACCCAAACTTCTTTGAAACATAGGCATAGACATCTCCGATCCTTGTGACACGGCGTTTGCTGCCATGGCAGTCTGAACCAATAAACTGTACAAGCTCATCCTCAAGAAGCTTTCCACAGTATTTCTTCACTCCATGTCCGTTTTTTCCGATCACACTGTCTGCGTTGACCTGCATATAGGCTCCCTTATTTACGAGATACTCAACCAGTTCTATGTCCTTCATGCATTTATAACGCTCAATATGTGCCACGATCGGTTTATATCCACTGGAAAGCAGCTCATATATTCTGTCCCTGATATACTTTTCCTCTGTACTTGCAGAAAATTCTGTAAGTACATATCTGGATCCTGCCATCGAATACACTCTGTCAGCGTGCAGGTATTCCAGCATTTCTACATTCGCATGAAACTCACAGCCCAGAAAGACTTTAAGATCCGGTCCGATCTTTTCGGCAAGTCGTCTTAATACCAGGAAATGTTTTTTGACAATCTCCGGCGAGGTCTCAAACATCTCCCGTCTGAAATGCGGAGTTACAATAATTTTACGCACACCCTGCTCATACTCCATCTGAAGCATGGCAAAGGCTTCTTTCACACTCTGTGCTCCGTCATCTACCAACGGAACTATATGACAGTGCATATCAAACAGTCCTCTGTCTGCCATTCCACCCTCTCCTTTTCTGCTGTATTACCCGGGTAATTATATCCTATGAACGTTTCTTTTGCAACCGGATTTTATCACGCCGGACATCCTTCTCACATAAAATGAACTGTAGACAAAAAGCCGGAGGATTTTATAATGAGTGATTTAGCTGCTACAAACTGTGGATGCAACAACGATTGTGGATGTAATAACGGGTGCGGATGCGGCAGCGACTGTGGATGCAGCAACAGCTGTGGCTGCGGAACCAGTCTTTTTGGCGGCGGTTCCTCCTGCAGCTGCATTCTCTGGATCATCATTCTTATGTGCTGCTGCGGAAATAACGGATATGGCAATAGCTACGGTGGATGCGGAAATGGTGATAACTGCTGGATCATCCTCGTTCTGCTTCTTCTCTGCGGCGGATGTGGCAACAACAATGGCTGCGGTTGTGGATGCAGTTGCGGATGCGGCAACAACTGTGGATGCTGATTCTGTTCCTGTAAGGGCATACCAGGCAAAAAAGCAGAGGATCATTTCCTCTGCCTTTGCCTGTCTTTTTCTGCATTTCGCTCTTTTTCTCTCTGCAGTTTTTTCTGTTTATTTTTCAGACATTCCATGTCCAGTTCATAAAAAGCATTTCCATCCAGTACCAGTTTTTCTTTTTTGTCGTCCATACGGATCCTCTCTCCTGTTTTTCCTACCATTTATCTTATGTCAGGCCATGCCTCTCTGTCATAATCTAAAAACAAAAAGCATATCTTCATATAAAAAAGGAGCCTTATTTTATGGAAGAAGAAATGATCTCCCAGACCAGATTTGACCAGCTGGTTTCTGATGACCAGTCACAGATGCTGAAGGCCTTTATTCCATATCTCCCGCCCAGAAGTCAGCAGGTTCTCTCTGTATTTACAAAAGCAAGAGAGCTTTCAAACACCATGGCTCTGTTTCAGGGCAGACCGCCAGAGATGCAGATCTGCGCCTCTCCTTCTGCTTCTCCTTCGGATCTTTTGGATGATATCCGTAAATTCAGCTATGGCAGAAGCCGGGAACAGATCGATCAGATCAGCAATTTTCTCGTGATGATACAATTAATGCAGGTGATGAACAGCTCCGGTATGGAAGAAGGTGATACCTCTGGAACAGAACTGGCAGAATGATCCCAGGCTCAATAACATTGACCCGTCAAAACTTGCTCTTCTTCAGAATCTCGCGGGACAAAGCGGAGGCAGATCTCCCTCAGATATGCTTCCTTTTCTGATGAATGCAGCTGCACAGGGCAGGCAGAATGGACTTAATTTTTCGCCTGATGAAATTTCAACAATACTGAGTGTTCTTAAAACCGGAAAATCCCCCAGCGAAGCTGCAAAACTCGATCAGATCGTCCGGCTTATGCGTATGATCCGGTAAAAAAATCCCCCACCAGATAACTGTGGGGGATTTTTTCTAATCAGGAGATACTCCGTAATGTTCCTATAATATATTTATTTTTTCTTATCCGCGCGTTCCATCATACAGTCGCGTAAAAATGCCAGTCCGTGTGCGACGGTCTGTTCTCTCACTCTCGCACGGTTTCCCTGGAAATGGAACTCTCTCACCCTGGTACAGCCCTTATAGGAGCAGCCCATAAAGACGGTTCCGACAGGTTTTTCTTTTGTTCCGCCGCCCGGTCCTGCGATTCCTGTAACGGAAAGGCAGATATCCGTCTCTGCCGCCTTACGTCCGCCCTTTGCCATTTCTGCCGCACATTCCTCGGACACAGCTCCATGCTTCTTAAGCGTGGACTTGCTGACATCAAGGCATCTTCTCTTGGCTTTGTTGCTGTAAGTGACCATGCCCTGAAGAAATACCTCAGAAGCTCCTGATACATTAACGATCCTTGCGGCGATCGCACCACCTGTACAGGACTCTGCCAGAGAAAGTGTCATTTCCTGTTCTTTCAGCATATCTACCACAGCTTCCTCCAGAGTTTTGGATTCTTCCGTCGCAAAAACGTTTCTTCCGAATCTTGCCTTCAGTTCTTTGACAACAGGTTTAATGAGTTTCTGACATTCCTTCTCATTCTTACCCTTGGCGGTAATACGAAGATGTACTTCACCTGTCTTGGCATATGGTGCGATCGTCGGATTTGTCTGTTTCTCGATCAGGTCCTGAATTTCCTCTGCAACCTGGCTTTCACCGATCGAGCAGATCTTCACCATCTGAGAATAAATGATCTCCGGCTGTTTCTCACGCAGATACGGGAAAACAGACTCTTCAAACATCGGTTTCATCTCACCTGGAGGTCCGGGAAGGAGAATTGCTGTTTTACCCTTTTTCTCAAGGATCAGTCCCGGTGCTGTACCATTATGATTATCCAGGACGATCGCCCCCTTTGGAACCATCGCCTGCTTATAATTGTTTGCTGTGATCTTTCTCTGTGGATTGTTCTTCTTGTACTTCTTAAGATATTCCTCCATCAGCTCTTTGCTGTGAAGATCCTCCACAAGCTTCATTCCCATCACATCAGCCGTGACTTCCTTCGTCAGATCATCCTCTGTCGGTCCGAGACCTCCTGTCAGAATTACGACATCCGAACGGTCCAGTGCTGTCTGAATGGTTTCCCGCATACGTGCCTCATTGTCGCCCACTACTGTCTGATAATAGACAGACAGCCCAAGCTGTGCACATTTTTCGGAAAGATATGCACTGTTGGTATTTACAATGTTTCCAAGAAGTATTTCTGTTCCCACAGAAATCAGCTCTGTTATCATTTGATACACCTCCTGTTTTGCTGCAGGTTATTCCTGCATGGACAGAACGCTGCGGTTCTGCCAGATGTAAGTCATAAGTGAAATAACGGTAAGTGCAAGAGAGAGCCAGATAAAAATCTGCTCCAGGATCACAAACACAGAAAGATCAAAGTGCAGGATCAACAGAATGATCATGATCATCTGTGATACGGTCTTGAACTTGCCCCAGTAGTTCGCCGCAATAACAATCCCGTTCTCTGCAGCGATCAGACGAAATCCACTGATAATAAATTCTCTTCCGATAATGATGATCACAAACCAGGCCGGAAGTCTGCCAAGCTCGATCATACAGATCATTGCAGAGCAGACCAGAAGCTTGTCTGCAAGAGGATCCATAAATTTACCAAAATTCGTCACTAAATGATTTTTGCGGGCCAGATATCCGTCAAACCAGTCCGTAATACTTGCTGCCACAAAAAGGATAAGAGAGATATAACGATTTGCCTCTCCACCCCATCCTGTCAAAAGAAACACTACAAGAAACGGCACCATGATCATTCTTGCCACTGTCAGTTTATTCGGTGTATTCATCAGCCAACTCTCCTATCAAATCGTATTCCAGTGCACCGGTCACACGGACACGGGCAAAATCACCAGTTACAAGAAGCTCTCCTGTCTGAACAAAGAGATAACCGTCTACCTTCGGTGCATCTGCATAAGTTCTTCCAATGTAGGCACTCTCGCCGGACACCTTGCCTTCGATCATAACAAGAAGCTCCTGTCCGATCCGCTCACTGCCTTTCTCCAGGGAAATCTCCTGCTGAAGAGACATGATCTCATCCCTGCGCTCTTCTTTGACTTCCTCCGGGACCTGTCCCTCCATAGTTTCTGCCGGTGTTCCTTCTTCCGGAGAATAGGTAAATACGCCAAGACGGTCAAATTCCATCTCGTCCACAAATTCCATCAGTTCCTCATGATCCTCCTGTGTCTCACCCGGGAAACCTGTGATCAGAGAAGTGCGGAGCACAATATCCGGAATTTCGCGGCGAAGCTTTGTAATGATATCTGTAAGCTGCTTTCTGGTGGTACGGCGTCCCATTCTCTTAAGAATCCGGTCGCTTGCATGCTGGATCGGAAGATCAAGATAATTACATATCTTCTTTTCTTCCTTCATGACCTGGATCAGCTCATCATAAATCTCCTCCGGATAACAGTAGAGAACACGTATCCAGCGGATTCCCCTGATCTGGCAGAGCTTCTTGAGCAGAATGTGAAGTGTTTTCCTGCCGTAGAGATCCGTACCATAAACAGTAGTTTCCTGTGCTACAAGAATCAGTTCCTTCACTCCCTGAGAAGCCATATATTCTGCCTGCGCAAGAAGACGTTCCTCCGGAACACTTCTGAAGCTACCTCGAAGAGACGGGATGATACAGTAAGTACAATGCTTGTCACAGCCTTCTGCAATCTTGAGATATCCAAAATGACCACCTGTCGTCAGTACCCGTCTGCCGGAATCCTCCGGAAGTTCATTGATATCGCGGAATTCCTGAAAAACATGACCCGCCTGCACTTCATTTAATGCCTTTACAATATCCCCGTAGGAGGTTGTTCCAAGAACCGCATCCACCTCCGGGATTTCCTGTGTGATTTCTTCTTTATAGCGCTGTGCCATGCAGCCTGTTACGACCAGTGCCTTACATTTACCGGTCTTCTTGTATTCTGCCATTTCAAGGATCGTGTTGACACTCTCCTCCTTGGCATCATGAATGAAACAGCACGTGTTGATCACAATCGCTTCTGCCTCTTCCTCTGAATCAACGATCTCATGCCCGCTTCCCGTAAGAAGACCCAGCATCTCCTCTGAATCCGCAAGGTTCTTGTCACAACCCAGTGATATAAATAAAATTTTCATAATAAATCTCCTGATACACATAATCAGAAGACAAACTGCCTTCTGATTATCATACTTTACTGATTATTTTCTTCGTTTGTTTCTTCTGTTACAGCCTCTGCAGTCTCTACAGTTTCTTCAGAAACAGCCGGTGCAGCTTCCTGTGTCTCTTCTTCCTCAGATGTTGCTACGATTTTGACTTTGCCCTTGTATAATTCATCAATGGCGATAGCAAGCGGTTTCTTACCTGCTGCACCATCAACAAGCGGCTCACTTCCTGCGATCAGCTGTCTTGCTCTCTTGCTGGTTGCCAGCACCAGAGAATAACGGCTGTTGAGCATCATTGTGTTATCATCTTCCTCTGCATTGTTGTTGATTGCCTGAATCAGTTCTGTATATGACGGATGTATCATATTAAAATTCTCCTTTCATGTGTCAGTTTTATTTTATTTAAAAAATTCGCGGGACTCCTTCTGGATCGTCCTGATAAATTCTCCGTTGCGCTCTGCACGGCGTCTTTCACTCAGGATGATCTCATGAAGTTCATCCACACAATTCTCCACAACATCATTCACGAGCAGATAATCGTAAGATTCGATTCCCTCTGCCTCCTCAGCTGCTCTTCTGAGACGTGACTCGATCACAGCCTGCGTTTCGGTACCTCTTCCTACCAGACGGTTCTTAAGTTCCCGGATTGTTGGCGGTGTCACAAATACCAGAACGGTGTCTGAGATTTTTTCCTTGATCTTCATGGCACCCTGGATCTCAATCTCCAGGATCACATTCTTACCTCTGGAAAGCATCTCTTCTACATAAGCACGCGGAGTTCCGTAATAATTCTCTACATACTGAGCATACTCCAGCAGCTCATCTGCCTCGATCATTGCCTCTACTTCTTCTTTTGTTCTGAAAAAATAATCTCTGCCATCCACTTCTCCCTCTCGCGGTTTCCTGGTAGTGACAGATATGGAAAGTACACAGTCGTCATACTTCTCGAGCAGACGTCTCATCACTGTACCCTTTCCGGCCCCGGAAAATCCGGATACTACGGTCAAAACTCCCTTACTCATGCTCCTCTTCCCTTTCCTCATAGTCATATGCCTCTGCAAATCTCCTGGCAATCGTCTCCGGCTGAAGTGCAGACAAAACAAGATAATCGTCAGATGTAACGATCACAGCCTTGGTCTTGCGTCCCTGCGTTGCATCAATCAGCGAACGGGTACCCTTGATACTCTGTACCATTCGCTTCACCGGTGCAGCATCAGGACTGACAACTGCCACGATCTTGCGGGAATTTACTACGTTTCCAAATCCTATATTAATTAATTTAGCCACAGAAACTGTCTGCCTCCATTACTCAATATTCTGAATCTGCTCGCGGATCTTCTCGATCTCTGTCTTAAGACCGATTGCAATATCAGAGACTTCAAGGTCACTGGACTTTGACAGGATCGTATTTGCCTCACGGTTCATCTCCTGTGCCATGAAATCCATCTTACGTCCCACACCTTCCTGCTCCTCAAGCATTTTCTTCATTCCGAGGATGTGACTGTGCAGACGGACAGTCTCTTCATCATTACAGATCTTATCCGAAAACAGTACCACCTCCGCCGCGATGCGGTTGTCATCAATCTGGCTGTCCTGCAAAAGATCACGAACCTTCTGCTCCAGTTTCTCTCGATAGATGCGCACCACCTCCGGAGAACGCACCTCCACTCTGCGGACCATTTCATCCAGACCATCCAGTTTCATAAGAAGATCCTCTCTCAAATGCTGTCCTTCTCTGGTTCGGGTCTCTACAAATTTCTCGCAGGCTTCCCTCAGAGGCTCCTCCAGAGATTTCCACAGTTCCTCCTCGTCTACCGTCTGCTCCTCCATCGTCAGAATCTCCGGATAACGGGAAAGAGCTGATACACGGATGTCATTCTCCAGACCAAATTCATCCGCCATCTGCTGCAGATATCCAAGATACGCCGCCGCCAGATCATGATTATATTTCAGTGCCACACCACCGCCTGTATAATCCTCATAGTTAATAAAAACATCAACTTTACCACGCTGCATATACTGCTTCATCAGGCTGCGCACCTGTCCCTCCAGCATATTGAATTTACGCGGCATCTTGATGTTCAGATCCAGATATCTGTGATTGACAGATTTAAGTTCTACTGTAATCTTCTGCTGTCCGGTTACTTTTTCTGCATGGCCAAAGCCTGTCATACTTTTTATCATAGGTTTTCTCACTTTGCAAGTCTGTTCTTTACTACATACAGATTTATTATAGTGCATTCTAAAATACTAGTCAATTTGTTTTTTTATTTATAACCCGGATTCTCGCGGAATATGTTACTGCTCACTCCGTTCACAGCAACTTGGTCAAAATACATTCCAAATCACTATCAAACAGTAACCGTACATTGACATTTCCGGCTCGAAAAGGTTACAATAACAATAATTTCGTTATAAATGAAAATTTTGTATGTCTGATAAATAAAAAGGAGATTTTAACTATGGCTTTTGATGGAATTACCATTGCGGCAATGGTTCAGGAATTACACCAGAATCTGGATGGCGGACGTTTTAACAAGATCGCCCAGCCTGAAGCAGATGCCTTAATGATCACAGGAAAGGGAGCAAACGGCCAGTGCAGACTTCTGCTCTCCGCCAACGCTTCCCTCCCTCTGATCTATTTTACGGATAAGAATAAACCAAGCCCGCTTACCGCACCAAACTTCTGCATGCTCCTGCGTAAGCACATCGGCAGTGCCCGCATCAGCAGTATCCACCAGCCCGGCATGGAACGAGTTGTGGAATTTGGACTGGAGCATCGCAATGAAATGGGAGACCCCTGTAAGAAATTTCTGATCATAGAATTGATGGGAAAACACAGCAATATCATCTTCTGCGATGAGAACCGTATGATCCTGGACAGCATCAAGCATGTTTCCTCTCATATGAGTTCTGTCCGCGAGGTTCTTCCGGGAAGAGATTATTTTCTTCCGCATACACAGGAAAAATCTGATCCGCTCACCATCACAGAAGCAGAATTTATCGAAAAAGTCTGCAGCAAACCCTGCAACATATCCAAGGCGATCTACAGCACTCTCACAGGTCTCAGCCCACTGATTGCAGAGGAGATATGCTACCGTGCTTCTATTGACGGAAGTGATGCCGCACAGTCACTGACTGAAACAGCCTCCATACACCTTTATCATACCTTCCGAAGACTGATGGATCAGGTTTCCGAAGGAGATTTTACTCCAAACATCATTTACCGCGGCAGCGAACCGATAGAATATTCTGTTCTTCCGCTGACTCAGTACGGAAAGGAATACCACAGTGAAACATTCTCTACTGTTTCCTCTATGCTGGAGACCTACTACGCATCCCGTGATACTCTGAACCGCATCCGCCAGAAGTCTTCCGACCTTCGCAGGATCGTACAGACTGCCCTTGAACGTAACCGCAAGAAATATGCACTTCAGCAGAAACAGATGAAGGACACTGCCAAAAAGGACAAATACAAAGTCTACGGTGAACTCATCAACACCTACGGCTATGGTCTGGAAGAGGGATGCAAATCTTTCAAGGCACTGAATTATTACACCAACGAAGAAATCACCATTCCTCTGGATCCGACTCTCACCCCACAGGAAAACTCCAAAAAATATTTTGACCGCTATGGCAAGCTCAAACGTACGGAAGAAGCTCTGAACGAACAGCTTACCGATACCGAATCCGAAATCGAGCATCTGGAATCCATATCCAACGCACTCGATATTGCCCGTGCAGAAAGTGATCTGAGCCAGATCAAGGAAGAGCTTACCGAGTATGGTTATATCAAAAAGCATTATTCCGGCAAAAAGGGTGCCAAAGCACAGACAAAATCCAAACCCTTCCACTATATTTCCAGTGACGGATTCGATATCTTTGTGGGCAAAAACAACTTCCAGAATGATGAACTGACATTTAAACAGGCAACAGGAAATGACTGGTGGTTCCATGCCAAAAAAATGGCCGGATCCCATGTCATCGTCAAAACTCCGGATGGCGAACTTCCGGACCGTACCTTCGAAGAGGCCGGACGCCTTGCAGCTTATTACTCCAAAGGACGGACTGCACCAAAAGTTGAAATAGACTATATTCAGAAGAAACATGTCAAAAAACCGGGTGGTGCCAAACCTGGATTTGTAGTTTACTATACCAACTATTCTTTGATGGCTGAACCGGATATTTCCGGAATCTCAGAAGCATCCGACGGGAAATAAAGTAACAAAGGCTGTGACTTAAAGTCACAGCCTTTTCTCTATGGTCTTATCTCAGTGAATTCCAAGAATATCCTTAACCGCTGCCGGCATATCCGGTGCATCTACAACTCTGTCGTGAAGAACCGGAGCTGTACGGATCTCTTCTACCGCTCTCGGAATCTTGACTCCGGAGATTCTGGTCAGTTCATCTGCCAGAGCAAAATCATCCAATCCCTCTCCCTTATCAGAGATTGCAGCCATAACACTTCTTGTGAATTTGTATGGGCTTGCTGTGGATGCGATCACTGTCGGAGTCGTATCCTTGGTGTCCTCGGTATATTTCTTATATACTCCTGCTGCAACTGCTGTATGCGGGTCGATCACATAATCTGCATCCTCAAAGATTCTGCGGATCGCTTCTTTCGTTTCTTCTTCGCTGCAGTAGTTGCCATAGAAATCTGAAAGACCTGCTTTCATTTCGTCTGTAATGGTGTACTCTCCGCCCTGGCTTAATGCCTGCATCAGTTCCGCACATTTCTCTGCATCCTCACCTGTGAGACGATAGATCAGACGCTCCAGGTTACTGGAAATCAGAATATCCATAGAAGGAGAAGTAGTAAGAATAAACTCTCTCTTTCTGTTATAGGTTCCTGTACGGAAGAAATCAAACAGAACTTTGTTCTCATTGGAAGCACAGATCAGCTTATGGATCGGAAGTCCCATCTGTTTTGCATAAAATGCTGCAAGAATGTTTCCAAAGTTTCCTGTAGGAACTACAACATTGATCTCATCTCCTGCCTTGACAGTTCCGTCTTTGACCAGTTTTGCATATGCATATACATAATATACGATCTGTGGCACCAGACGTCCGATATTGATGGAATTGGCAGAGGAAAACTGGAATCCGGCTCCGTCGAGTTCTGCTGCAAGTTCTTTGTCGTTGAACATCTTTTTGACAGCAGTCTGTGCGTCATCGAAGTTTCCTGTGATGCCTACGACTGCAGTGTTGGCACCCTTCTGTGTTACCATCTGTTTCTCCTGGATCGGACTTACTCCATGCTTCGGATAAAATACAATGATTCTTGTTCCAGGAACATCTGCAAAGCCTGCAAGGGCTGCTTTACCGGTATCTCCGGAAGTTGCAGTCAGGATCACGATCTCATTCTTTACCTGATTCTTTCTTGCTGCTGTTGTCATCAGATGCGGAAGAATGGACAGTGCCATATCCTTAAATGCGATAGTGGAACCATGGAACAGTTCCAGATAATAAGCTCCGTCTGCTTTATGAAGCGGGGCGATCTCTGTTGTGTCAAATTTCTCATCGTATGCATTTGCAATACAGTTCTTCAGCTCTTCCTCTGTAAAATCTGTAAGAAAACGGCTCATAACTTCATAGGCTGTTTCCTGATATGTCATCTGAGCAAGTTTCTCTACAGGAACATCCAGTTTCGGGATCGAAGTCGGTACAAACAGACCTCCATCTTCGGAAAGTCCTTTCAAAATAGCCATGGACGCGGTTACTGTTTCACCTTTGCCTCTGGTGCTCTTATATAATACCTGCATGTATTCTTCCTGCCTTTCTTTGGTTATCTTTTTGATTTTTGTCATAGTATACCACGGTGACGTGTAAAATTCCATAGGAAATTTAAAAAGCTCCGAAAGATTCTGTTTCTTTCGGAGCTGTACGCCCTGTTATTCTTCTGCGGACATCTGCTTTACAAGCCCGGACACTGGCTTTTAATTCTCCGCGTTTTCTCTGAGAACCTCATCCGGATATGTATAAAACTCATGAACACCATGCTTAAATAATCTCTTGAGATTCTTATCAAACCAGGAAATATTGCTCTTTGCAGCTGCTGATTTCTGAATAAAAAACAGTGCTCCCTTAGAATAATCCACCCCTTCGAGAACCTGCTTCACAGCTTCCTTCGTTTCCCTGGAAACAGTTACCTCAGAAATCCGGCCATCCTCAACCGGCGAAAACTGTGCTACACCATTATTGTATTCCCAGATCACATCTGTGACATTGTCCGGAAACTCACTGTACTTCACACGATTCATAATTACATTGGCAACCATGATCCTGCCTTTGATGTCCTCTGTACCTGCCTCAGCCTCTACAATCTGCAGAAGGTTCTGATAATCCTCATCTGACATCATCTTTGCAGAGGATACAACATTGGAATCAAAATTATCTATCGTAGTAGCCATGGATTCACTGACATTCATCTCAACAGCCTGGCTGGTGATCTTCTGTACACGCTGACCTACAATCACATCCTCACACGAAGTACCGATCCTGTTGATCGTTGCTCCTGCAGACGGAGTTCCGCTCACACCGGATGCCACGCCTGCAATTCCAGATGGAAGTTCATAACCCGCACCCTCATATGCACTGTTTACTGTACTCTCTGCTGCCGCATAAACTCTTTCCTGCCTGTTAAAGCTGTCTGCGATCTTGAGGCCTCCTGAAACCGTCAGAACAGCAGCCGCACATACCGTCAGTGAAACAAAGCCTCTCATAGAAGCCGGCAGTTTCTTCCTGTTGTTATTCTCACCCTTAACGGGCGTTGGGATCTGATTTTCTGTTAATTCTGATTTCTTCATACTCTTATAATCCTTGCAATTTCATTATTTCTTTTTTTCTGAAATTATTTTTTCTGTAATATTTCTGTAATTTATAAGAAAATTATATTTAATAATCACCCATCTGTCAAGTGATTTTTATATTTCCCATTATAAGAGTCTTCGTTTTTGCGGTCAATAAATTTCGTTCGACAGAATCTGCCATTTCTTTCATCTGTTACTGTTCACTCCGTTCACAGTAACTTGGTCAAAATGCATTCCAGCTGATCAGCCCGCATAACGCAGTGCTTCTATTCTTTACTTCTGTCTGCTGCACGTTATCTGTTTCTGTGGTTGCTGCCATCGCCGTCTCACTTTCCTGCAGACCACCGCTCCTGATATTCCTGTCACCGCCACAACAATGATCAGACTCAGGATTTTCTTTTTTTAGATCTTTTCGCTTTTCTTCCCTTTTGAAACATTTCTGCCCTCCAAGCTGTCCGTAACCGACTCTCCTGTTCTCTGTTTCTGAAACATACTTTAACAGGAAACTGTGTTCACTTATTGAGAGATCTGTGAAAGACCCATGAACTAACCTTAAGCGAACCTTAAAATCCGTCACATTTATCTGACTTATCAGATTTTCATAAAATATTTTCACTTTTTATGATTTTATTGTGGATATTTTCCAACTATTATGTTATAATATTCACAAATAAAAGTCCATCGAAAGGAGGAATTTATATGAGTAAACGTATCATTACAATCAATCGAATGTACGGAAGCGGTGGACGTGCTATCGGAAAGGCTCTTGCAGAAGAACTTGGAATCGGATTTTATGACAGAGAACTGATCGAGATTGCCGCTAAGAAGAAAAACATTCCTCTCGGCGACCTCGCTGATGTGGACGAAAAGAGACCCGGTGTCTGGAGTTTTCCTGTAAATCATGAGATTCAGATCAACCCGGAATATCTCACAATTCCAATGAATGATGTTCTGTTTGAACTCCAGCGTGATATCATCCTTTCCCTTTCGGATAAGGAGGACTGCGTGATTGTCGGCAGATGTGCCAATCACATCCTCCTGGATCGGACTAGCGTGTTTATCTACGCACCGTTTGAAACCCGTGTAAAGACCATTATGGAGCGGCTTGACAGAGAAGAAAAAAGTGCCCGGAAGCTGGTTAAGCGAATGGATAAGGAACGTAAGGCTTATTACGAATTCTTTACCGATGAGAATTGGCTGGATATGGGACAGTATGATCTTTGCATTGACAGCAGCAGATTTACTACGGAAGAAATCGTAAAAATCCTGAAAGAAGCATACGAACGATAAACGTGGGGGAATGTATTATCATTCCCCCACGCATTTTATCTGGAAATATATTCTTTTAAAAATTCATAGATCTGGTTTTCTGTCGGCGGACAGCCTTCTGCATGATGTCTGAAGTTTCTGGTACAATGTCCGACTCCCAATTCTCCGCTCTTACCTCTGTATCCCTGTCCGATACAGATTTTTTCATGAAGTTTTTCGAGAAGTCCTTCCTGCTTCAGCATATCCAGTGCCGGGATCAGATATCCATAGCAGGCACTGCAGGAATCCACTTCCTCTACCGCATCAGCCACCTCTACTACCTTGCGTCGTCTCGGAATATTTTGCTGAACATCTTCACCCAGTATGCGGATATCTGCTTTTGAGATATCAGAACATCCGACTCCAAGCTCTCCGGCAAGCTTCACATACGGAACATCGGAAACTCTGTAATGAAGCTGCTGACAGACATATGCATCCACAAGTACCGGATCCAGTGCTGTCCAGATACGGTTCATGACTACCGGATTTCCACCGTCTTCAAAATCCAGGTCTCCACAGATATTGTCAACTACGATAAAGTCCTGATGGATTCCTGTGTTTAAATGTGCGATCGGCTTGTGAAGACCCATCGAATGGAAATGACGTTTCTCTGTGTTTGGGATCAGTCCTTTCATATTCTTAAATGCACAGGTGATCTTTGTCTGACAGTGTCCCTTCATAACCGGCACATTAATCAGGAAGTCCACCTCTTTGACACTGCTGCAGATCTTGAGTTCCAGTCCTCTGCAGTCTTTTGTAAAGCTTTTGTCCTTCTGGGTATCATGAAATTCCACATCATAGCCATCACATATCTGCTGATAACCGCACACCTCAAATACATCTGAGGTACGATCCCCTACCCAGGAGCCTTCTAGGATCATCATTTTGCGGAAGCCATTTTCCTTCAGATATTCCAGGATTCCGGCAATGATCTCCGTATGTGTCGTGGCACCATTGGACGGATCCGATGCCGAAACCATATTTGGCTTGATGCCAACCATTTTGTCACGGTCACCGATCAGCTCTGCCAGATTACTCTCTGCCAGAAGTTCTTTGGTGATCTTTTTGTATTCTGTTCCACTTTTTATAAAAATCTGGTTTTTCTCCATAAAATGCTCCTCCTGCCTGCATCTATATTTTCTCTTTTTACAGGATAACGTATTTGGGAAAAATATTCCAGTTAATTATTTTAAGAGGGGGATTAGTTTTATTGTTTTGTTACTGTTTACTCCGTTCACAGCAGCCTAATCAGAACTCTTTCCTCTCCATGATCCGCTCGCTGACTTTTACAGATACTGCCGTGCAGATCATCAGCAATACGATCATCAGACATGCTGTCTGCCATCCGGAAATTCTTTCCAGAAACTCAAAACCTCTCACAAAACCTTTCTTATATATATTGTACCCTTCCCTGCATACCGCCACCAGCAAAAAAAGTGCCGCTGCTGCCGCTACCATGATGATTCTGCTTTTCTCCGCTTCGTACTTTAACCGCAGTGGAATCGTTCCGCAAAGAATCATCCCTGCAAGGATCATTGAGACACCTGCACTGATCAGAAGGTCCTGCATTTCCTGATTTCCGGTAACCTGAACTTTCAATATCCCAATGAGCAGAGCAGCCATGCCTGTCACTGCTGCAAAGCAGAAACCAAGCAAATATTTCGACCATACATACTGTTTTCTGGTAACAGGCAGGGTCATCAGAAAATTCATTCCATGGTGATAACCATCATAGGAAATCGTTCCGACAGTGACGCTGAGACTTACAAAGATCATATAGCTTATGAAAAAAATACTTCCGTCTGTCTGGACAAACAGATAAATGATCCCAACCGCAAAAACAATGAAATACGTTTTTATATTTACCTTGAGTAATTCCAGGTCTTTCATTAATAAACCGCTCATAATCTCTCTCCTTTCACCAGCATGGAAATCACTTCATCTACGCTTCCTTTTTCGACTACGATCCCCGAGTGGTTTTCCAGATAATAGTTCTTCTGGTCTGTCAGACAGCTGTAGCCGAAAGGCTCTTTTCTCACACGCAGAAGATATTCTTTGTCAAGGGCCTCGTATTCCTGATCTGATACTTTGAGGAATCCATATTCCTCAAGAATACGGTCTGTCTCTTCATGAAGGACGATCTTGCCTTCATGGATCATATACAGGTCATCGCAGAAATGCTCCAGATCCCCGGAAATATGGGAACTGACCACGATGGAACGCCCCGGGATCTCCATATATTCCCGCAGAAGATCAAGGATTTCTTCTCTGGCAACCACATCCAGCCCCGCTGTCGGCTCATCCAGAAGCAGCAATCTGCTGCCATGGCTGAGTGCAAGGAGCACATTCAGCTTTGCTTTCATTCCGGTAGAGAAATCTCTGATCTGTTTGTTCCGTGGAATCTGAAATTTCTCACATCTTTCAGCGAACTCTTCTTCCCTGAAGTCCGGGTAAAACCGCTTCATAACCGGAATAAGCTGATTCACTTTCAGATATTCCGAAAATCCACTGTCTGAAAACACTGTGCCAATCTCCTGTTTCTGCTCTGCGCCAAGGTCTTCAGCATTTCTGCCAAACACTTCCACGCTTCCCTGATCCGGGCGGATAAGCCCGAGCATCAGCTTGAATGTCGTACTCTTACCGGCTCCGTTTGCCCCGATCAGCCCGATGATCCGATCCTCAGGGATCTGCATATTCAATTCCAGTGTAAAACTGCCATATTTCTTTCTTACATGCTCCAGCTGCACTAACATATCTCATCCTCCATTATGATCTCAAACGACTCACGGATCTCCTTCGCCGTCAGTCCTACGGCACGTGCCTTACGGATGGCGGCTTCCAGCTCCTTCTCCAGTTCCTTGCGCCGCTCCTCCATCAAAAGTTCCTGATTTGTATTTGCGATAAAACTTCCCTTCCCATGGACAGTCACGACCAGTCCTTCTGCTTCCAGACTGTCGTAGGCTTTTTTTACTGTAAGAGCACTGATCTTCAGTTCTCTGGACAGTGCACGCACCGAGGGAAGTGCATCCCCTGCAGTCAGCGTCCCTTCGATCACTTCTGCCTTGATCTGTGCCATGATCTGCTCGTAGATCGGTTCCATGGAAGTATGGTTTATAATAAGATTCAACCTCATCCCTCCTTCTATAAACAGTATAGAACAGTATAGTACTGTTGTCAACTGTTATATACTGTTTATTATAATAAAAAAAGCCCTCTCCTCATCGAATTTCAATCTGTTTCGATGAAAAAAAGGCTTTTTAAACTCTAATTCCTGCTATATCTCAATATTTGATTTTTCTTGTTTCTCCCTTAAGATATCTGTATTTGATATAGTGGAGAAGTTTTTCTTCACCATGGTCATTCAGAATGCGAAGAAGCGCTTCCAGTTCTTTCTTGGTCTGTGGATGAATAAACCAGAGGTCTTCTTTGCTCTTCATGAAATATTCCAGAGGCTGGCTGTTTGTATAGGCATCTCCCAGATAATTCCGCGAAGCACTAATCCGGTCCATAACCATCTCTGCCACATATTTACGTGGCATCTGAGCTCCCATGATCACATGATTCTTATCAAGAGAATAATCAACCCAGTGCTCAAAATGATGCTTGTTCCGGCCCTTGTGGTGCAGCCACGAAGTGGAAACTCCGATGTCCTCCCGCTCTGCATTGTTCGGGCTTCTCGTTCCCTGATAATATTTACAGCCCACCAGAAATTCCGCAGGTGTATATTTGGAAAGGTCATGAAGCAGCCCCTGCTTATACAGTCCAATCCGGAAACAATATTTCATCACCAGTAATTTATGCTTTGTTATCGTCTTGAAGTGCAGCCACGGATGCATCATCCTCTACCTCCTCCTGCCTTGCCACCAGCACCACAATGGTACGTGGATTGATATCTATTACTTTTTTGTAACTTACACTGTCTTCCCGGAACCATTTTTCTTCTTCCTGATCCGAGGTGTCGACAATCTTTCTCCATGTCACTCCATCCGGAAGGTTTGGCAATGCGATTTTCCTCTCCTCCCAGTGAAAATTGTAACCTATATAAAGGAAGTCATCTTTTGTTCCGTCTGCTCTCTCAGCATAATCTCCACAGTACATGATCCCGATCAGGCGGCTGGTGTTTTCCATATTTAAAAACCACGCACGTTCTCCATGGAAGGAAATATCCGGAAATCCCTTGGCCATATAATCTACGTTTCGAAGCTCATTCGGCATATGAAGGATCGGATGCTCCTTTCGGAATTCAATCGCTTTCTTCACAAAGGAAAACAGTTTCTCCTGTTTTTTGAATGATTTCCAGTCCGTCCAGCCTGTGCTGTTATCCTGACACCAGGCATTATTATTTCCTCCCTGTGAATTGCCGAACTCATCTCCTCCATAAAGCATCGGTGTACCCTGACTCAAAAGTAGCATGAGAAAAGCATTTCGAAGCTGCTGCTCCCTGAGACGGCGGATTGCCTGCTTCCTCGTCGCGCCTTCTACACCGCAGTTCCAGGAATAATTATAATCACTGCCGTCATGATTCTCTTCTCCGTTCGCTTCATTATGGCGGTAATTATAAGTCACGGTGTCATACAGAGTAAATCCATCCTGACTCGCCATGTAATTGATCGTCCCGAAATCTCCTGTGTTTCTCTTAATATGAAACTGTGCTCCGGCGATCATCCCCTCGTCACTCTTGAGAAGGCGACGCATATCCTGCATAAATCCTCTGTTGTACTCTGCCAGCATATTCTCTTTGTCAGGCTGTCCGGAAATATCAGAAAACATTTTTTTGACTCCATACAGAAACGGATCTCTCTCGATCAGCTCCTTCGGGACACCATCTCCTACCAGATGGAAACCATCCACATGATAGTATTTTTTCCAGAACCACAATGCATAAAGGGCTTTCATCGGTGCGGTATCTGCCGGGAAATACATTTCCATAATACATTCTATTCCGGCCTCATGAAAGGCCCTCACCATATCGCAGAACTCCTTTTGCGGTTTCCTAGTAGCACAGTAAGCGCTTTTGGGTGCAAAATAAAATCCCGGCTGATATCCCCAGTAATTGATCCGGCCCTTCTGATGCTTCTGCCGGATCATGACCTTTCCGGATTCTGCCAAAGATTTTTCCATAAATTCATAACATGGCATTAATTCAATTGCATTGATACCCAGTTCTTTCCAATAGGGAATCATTTCTGTAAGACCTGCAAAGGTACCTCTCTTTTTGGGTGAGATCTTTGCCTGTCTTGTATAACCCCTGACATGGATTTTATAAAGAAGCATATCCTGATAAGGGATCTTTGGTGCCGCATCTCCCATCCAGTTATATCCCTTTGTATTGAGAAAACTGCATCTTATTTTGTGCTCATCTTCCTTATCTGTTATTTTGCCAAATGCTTCTCTTCCTGTCAGGCCATAAGCATACGGATCCTGACATACCTTTGTATCTATTCGAAAATTATATTCATATTGTTCCGGCTTAAATCCGGACACCATCATTGCACACATACGGCCGGTCCGATTTGCTTCTGTAAAAGGAATCTCTTCTGCCGGTTCTGCTTCTCCCTTATGATACAGAATCAGAGAAGCTTCTTCATCAGCGGGAACCTCCACAGCAAAATTTATTCCCCCGGAAACTTTTGTGGCACCAGGCAGCATCGGATTGCCTTCATGTACCAAAAGCCCGCTTTGATCGTACATAATCCCTCTCTCCTCCTTATACATGCATTCTATGATCAGAGCTGCTCTGTATCCAGTTCAACCGGACAATGATCCGATCCCATGATCTCCGTGTGGATCACCGCATCCTTCAAATACTCCCTGAGGGCAGGTGATACCAGGAAGTAGTCGATTCTCCATCCTGAATTCTTCTCACGGGCTCTGAAACGATAGGACCACCAGGAATAAATCCCTTCCTGATCCGGATAAAAATAGCGGAACGTATCAATAAATCCGCTTTCCAGGACTTTCGTAAAGCAGCCTCTCTCTTCATCCGTAAATCCTGCGTTTTTGCGGTTGGTCTTAGGATTCTTAAGATCGATCTCCTGATGCGCGACATTCAGATCTCCGCAGCAGATGACCGGCTTTTTGTCCTGGAGCTTCAGAAGATATGCGAGAAAATCTCTCTCCCACTCCATTCGATAAGAAAGACGCTTCAGTTCCGTCTGAGAATTTGGCGTATATACCGTTACAAAATAAAAATGATCAAACTCAAGAGTGATCACACGTCCTTCCTTGTCATGTTCTTCTATTCCTATCCCATAAAAAACAGAAAGCGGCTCCTGCTTTGTAAAGATCGCCGTTCCGGAATATCCCTTCCTGTTTGCATAATTCCAGTACTGATGATAGCCCGGAAGTTCAATCTTGACCTGTCCCTGCTGACATTTCGTCTCCTGCAGACAAAAAATATCTGCGTCCAGTTCCCGAAATCTATCTTCAAACCCTTTGGTCAGACATGCTCTGATTCCATTTACATTCCATGAAACAAATTTCATTTCGTTTCTCCTTCATTTTTTGTTATATCGTAACTGTTCAGTATCCTCACAGTTACGTTATATCATTTATTATACATGATTCCTAAGTGAGTTAAAATACATTTTTTTATTTTTTGCACAGAACAACCGTTGTAAATCCCTGTGTTTTCTGATAAAATGAATAAAATAACCAAAAGAAAACAAAAGTGAGGAATTCAATTATGAGTGATGAATTTACAAATTCCAAATGTGCACCGAGTGACTGTGCAACCTGCGGACTGAACTGCGGTGGAGCTGACCCTGAAGAAGGTCACAGCACAATTTCACTGACACTGGAGGATGATACAGAGGTCGAATGTGCGATCCTTACAGTCTTCCCGATAGATGAGCAGGAATACATTGCACTTCTTCCGCTGGACGAGAACGGCCAGAATCAGAGCGGAGAGGTTTATCTCTATCGTTTCTCCCGTACAGAGAACGGCGATCCGATGCTTGCCAACATCGAGGATGACGCGGAGTACCAGGCAGCAGCCACAGCATTTGATATTGTACTTGACAATGCCCGCAGAGCAGAAGAAGGCGAAACACTGGAATAATTCTTATTCGCAGTTACTGATATTCATTTACTATTTCACAGCACATATTTCACAGCACAAAACAAGCGGAGTATCCGGAACACTAAAGTCCGGGAACTCCGCTTTTATATTTACTGTATTTTATTTCTGCGTAGTGCTTCCAAAGCCGCCATTACGGATGCCCTGTGCATCATCGTCTACTGTAATTCCATATTCTACAAAAATCCCCTGCATAAAGCCTGTTCCGGCCTGAATGCTTACAGACTTGCTCTCATTGCTGTCGTTGGTGATCTTCGAGAAAATATGTCCTTCATTGTCAGAATAAAAATAATCACTGTCAATGATCCCAACCGTATTATTGAGCTGCAGACGATATTTGAAGCCCAGTCCACTCCTCGGATAACATTTCAGGACCCAGTCCTGCTCCATCTCCACACGGATCCCGGTCGGAATCTTGACGGTCTCGCCCGGATTCAGTGTAATGTCCACAGGTGAAAAGAAATCATATCCTGCACTTCCTGCTGTTGCTCTTACCGGAAGCTTGATTTTATTATAAATGTCGGCAATCGTTTCCTCTGCTGTCTCCGGAAAAGTATCTTTCCAGTCCGCCATAAAACGCTCTGCACTTACTTTGTGAAATTTTGCAATTCTTTTCATTTTGTCCTCCTGGATTTCTCATTTATTCGGCATGAAGAACGATCCTGTGTTCACAAAGAGTAGACGGAACATCAATCACACGCTGATTGGAAGATCCCTTCCATTTCAATCCGACATCCAGTTTATCTACCTGGAACTCTCCGTCTACAAGTACATCCAGATAGTGAAGGATTTCTTCATGCTGGATTTCTTCCCAGAGGGAGCCTGTATAAAGCCAGATGGTTTTGTTCGGATATTTTTCTTTGATTTTACGTGCAAGGGCTGTTACTGCTGAAATATTGGACGGATGAAGAGGATCTCCTCCTGAAAAAGTAATACCGCTTACATACTCCTTATCCAGTTCGGCAAAAATCTCCCTCTCCTCTGCTTCTGTAAACGGAAGTCCGCCATTTGGATCCCAGGTGATGGGATTCTGGCACTCTCGGCAACAGTGATTGCATCCGGCAACCCAGAGTACCACCCGAAGTCCGTCTCCATTCAGCATATCATCCTTGGTTATATTATGATATCTC
>OIWK01001350.1_pt1 | contig 23381 bp, 19 predicted proteins | sample 1587401 | NCBI WGS metagenome assembly OIWK01 (sample SAMEA3888911, study PRJEB22519) | human gut metagenome | biome: human gut; feature: human-associated habitat; material: faeces | place: Denmark | collected 2009
GCCTTGCAGCCCCAGGTTCTTGTAATAGGCCTTTTGCGCCGGCGTGAAAACATCATCCGCCGCAAAGGCGCTGACGGGCATTGTCAGCAGCACCAGCAGGGTCAGCAGAAACGAAAAACACTTTTTCATTGGCGCTCCCCCTTCTCCCGCTTCTCCGCTCTGGCCTGCATCCAGTTGGACAGGATCAGCAAAACCAAAATGGTCAAGAACATCAGAAATGACAAGGCGTACATATCCGGCTTCACCCGCTTTTTGGTCATAGAGAAAATGTAGATGGGCAGGGTCTGGAAGCTGGGTCCGTTGGTAAAGTAGCTGATGATAAAATCGTCCAGCGACAACGTAAAACTCATCACACAGCCGGTGATGATACCACTGAGGATCTCCGGAAATACGGTCTTAAAAAACGCCCGCACCGGCTTGCAGCCCAGGTCCACCGCCGCCTCGTAAATATTCATATCAAACTGGTGCAGCTTGGGAATCACATTCAAAATCACATAGGGCAGACTAAAGGTCACATGGGCAATCAGCAACGTCCAAAAGCCCAGCACATTGCTGCGGTGCACCAGTCCCCCGGCAAAGACGAACAGCAGCATCATAGAGATGCCGGTAACGATCTCCGGGTTCATCATGGGCACATTGGTCAGCAGCATCAGCGAGCGCTTATAGAGCTTGTGCCGACTGTTAAAGATACCCACCGCCGCCATTACGCCCAAGAGCGTGGACACCGCAGCGGTGCACAGTGCCAGCACCACGGTATTTTGCAGGGCGTGCATAGCCGCCGCGTTGCTGAACAGCTCCTTGTACCAATGCGTCGAGAAGCCTTGCAGCATATAGGTGTTGGCGCTGCCATTAAAGGAGAACAGCCCGATCACCAAAATCGGCGCATACAAAAACACATAGATCAGTGCCTGATAAATCTTGCCGATGGCAGAGGTTTTCTTGCTCATACGATCACACCTCCGTCACTGCTGTCATCCGCGCCAAAGTGGTTCATCACGCCCAGACAGATCAAGATCAACACCATCAGCACCAGGGACAGCGCAGCCCCCAGGTTGTAGTTATTGGCGCTTTGGAACTGGGTCTCAATCACATCGCCAACCAGTACCACCTGGCCGCCGCCCAGCTTTTGGGTAATATAAAAGGTAGATACGCAGGGCACAAACACCATGGTAATGCCGGAGAGCACACCGGGCAGGGACATAGGCAACACCACCCGCTGAAACACCTGATGCCGACTGCTGCCCAAATCCTCTGCCGCCTCAATCAGCGAGCCGTCCAGCTTGGACAGTACGGAATAAATAGGCAGAATCATATAGGGTAGGAAATTATAAACCATACCCAATATTACAGCACCGCCGGTGTTGATCAGCTTGGCCGGCTCCAGCCCCACGGCGGTCAAAAAGCTGTTGATCACGCCGGAGTCACCTAAAATCGTCATCCAGCTGTAAGTACGAATGAGAAAGTTCATCCACATGGGCAGCATCACCAAGAGCACCACCGTTCGCTGGCGGCGCGCCGCGTGCTTGGAGATCAAATAGGCAAAGGGGTAGCCCAAAAGCAGACAGATCACCGTGGCAGCCAAGCCATAGAGCACCGACAGCAAAATGGTAGACAGATAGGACGGGATTTGGCTCACCGAGTGGAGAGAAAAGGCGCCGCCGGTATCCGTAAACGCATAGTAGACCACCATGCAAAGGGGCGCCAGTACAAACAGCACCGCCCAAAGGGCATAGGGCTTGTCCAGCAGTTTACGACCCAGATTGCTCATTGCTCTCCTCCTCCCAGTTATAATCGGCATCCGAGATATGGTCCATCTCGTCCGAGAAGGTGGAATAGTCGCCAAATTCGCCGCTGTACTCGCTGCGCTTCATAATATGAATGGCGTCCGGCTCAATATACATACCCACGGTATTGCCCGCCGCGTGGTAATGCGTGGTCTGCACCATCCAGATAAAGCCGCCCACATCCACAAAGATCTCAAAGAACACACCCTTGAACACCACATCTGTAATGGTGCCGGTCAAGGCTGCCTTATGCCCCGGGTCGCACAGTCGAATATCCTCCGGGCGCACCACGGCCTCTACAAATTCATTGGGGGAAAAGCCGCTGTCCAGGCAGTCAAAGGTCACGCCGCCAAAGCGCACCACATAATCCCGCACCATCACAGCGTCCACTATATTGGACTCTCCGATAAAATCCGCTACAAAGGCGTTTACCGGCTCGTTATAAATATCCTCCGGGGTGCCGATCTGCTGAATTTTGCCCTTATCCATCACCACCACCGTGTCGCTCATAGACAGCGCTTCCTCCTGGTCGTGGGTAACATAGATAAAGGTAATGCCCAGCCGCTTTTGAATGGCTTTCAGCTCCTTTTGCATATCCTTTCGCAGCTTTAAATCCAGCGCGCCCAGCGGCTCGTCCAGCAACAGCACATGGGGGTGATTGGCCAAAGCGCGGGCAATGGCCACTCGCTGCTGCTGCCCGCCGGACAGAGAGGAGATACTCCGCTTTTCAAACCCTTTCAGGTTTACCAGCTCCAGCATTTCCGCCACCGTTTGGCGCACCTCGCTGCGGCTCTTCTTCTGCAGTTCCGGGCCAAAGGCGATGTTCTCATACACATTTAAATGCGGAAAAAGAGCATAACGCTGAAAAATGGTGTTCACCCGGCGTTTGTGCGGGGGCACATCATTGATGACTTTGCCTTCAAAGACCACTTCCCCACTGTCCGGCTGCACAAAGCCGGCAATACAGCGCAGCGTTGTGGTCTTGCCGCAGCCGGAGGGTCCCAGCAGCGTTATAAACTCTTTTTCATTTATATACAGATTCAGTTTGTCTAAAATCACATTGTCGCCGTAGCTGACCGTGATGTTCCGCAGGTCAATGATCTTTTCCAATTATGCACTTCCTCTTTTGTCAGAAAGCCGCCGCTCTCCGCCCGATTTTTTAGCTTTCGCCTATACTTAAATTTCGTTTTAAGCAATAAGACTAATATAGGCATTTTTGCACCGATTGTCAATACGAAACAAAAAAATCAGAAAATTTTTTCCGCGATTTGCTGTCCCTGCGCCGCCAGTTCAATGGCTTGGGGTACCCGGGCAAAATCGCACACCATGGACTTGGGCTTCATATAGCAGTTATCCATACCAAAGGGCACAAAATAAAAGTGCTTGTAATTGAGCAGCTGGCCGATATTCTTGGCAGCACCGCCCAAAGCGTCATTGGTGGACACGCCAATGACCACCGGGGCGTCATTGCGCAGGTGGCTCTTGGCAGCCATCGTAACCGCCGTGTCCGTAATGCCCGCTGCCAGCTTTGCCAGCGTGTTGCCAGTGCAGGGCACAATGGCCAGCACATCAAACATCTTCTTTGGTCCCACCGGCTCCGCCTGGGCAATCGTGTGGATAATACTGTTGCCGGTAATGGCGATCAGCCGATTTTGAATATCCACCGCGTCCCCAAAGCGGGTGTCCGTGGTGTAAGCCGTCTGGCTCATAATGGGCGTTATGGTATGACCGGCCCGCACCAGCGCCTCCAGTGCCTCCAAGGACTTAGCAAAGGTGCAAAAGGAGCCGGTCAGGCAATACCCGATCTTCATTCCAGTCCCTCCTCAATCATTTCGGCCACAGTCTCGCCGATCAGCGCACCGGCAGTCTCCGGGGCGGTGCGGCCGGGCAGATTGCGCCCGTCCACCACCGTGATCCCCAGGGTGTGGGCCATCAGCGTATCCACCCCGCCGGGGAAGGACGCCAGGTCCACCAGTACCGTGTCTCGCCGCAGCGCCTGTAGCTCTCGCTTGGTAAAAATCATGTGGGGCACCGTATTATAGACCAAATCATAATTCCCCGGCTGCACCAGGCCGGAAAAGTCCGTATGCCGGGCACCGGCAAACAGCGCCTGGGTCTTGCTCAGGGCGCTGCGGGAGCACACGGTCACATCAGCGCCGTGGGCCAGCAGCAGCCCGGAGAGTACCCGACCGATTCGCCCATAGCCACACACCAACACCCGGCTGCGGTAGAGTGCCCGCTCCAGATGATTTTGTGCCAACCACAGGGCGCCCTCGGCGGTGAGTATGCCGTTTTTCTCCGCAAAATTCTCATTTTTGCAGTAGTCCAGCGTGCCGGGATAGCTGCCGCCCCCTAAAAAAACGGTCTTGCCGTCCAGTCCCTCCAGCATATAATCCTTTGCCGGCACCGGCAGCAGCACAAAGTCCGCCGCCTGCACCTCCTCCACCTGCCGATAGGAGCACTGCTCCAGGTAAGCCGCCGCATACGCCATACGCCGATCGGCGGTAAACGGCACGGCAAATGTATCCAGTTTCATCTCTACACCCCACAAAGGCATTTTGTGCCTATTCCTTTCTACTCCATATTCTATGACAGAAAATTTTTTCAGTTCCTGCGGAATATGTATTTATTTTTCCGCCTTTTGGTAGTATAATATGAAAAAAGAATTGGGAGGTTCTCTCATGAAAGATATAGATACTTTACTAAAGGAAGTCAAGCGCATCCACTTTATCGGCATCGGCGGCTCCGGCATGTGTCCCCTGGCCGAAATCCTGCTGTCCCTGGGCTATCAGCTGTCCGGCTCGGACAATAACGACACCGAGACTTTTCGCCGGATTGAAAAAGAGGGTGCAAAAGTCTATTTGGGCCAGACCAAGGCCAACCTGACCCCGGATATTCAGCTGGTGATTTACACCAACGCTATCTTAGAGGGCAACGAGGAACTGGAATGGGCTAAGACGCATTACCCCTGCTTTGAGCGGGCGGAGCTGCTGGGCGCCATGAGCCGCATTTTCTCCAACTGCATCGGCATCAGCGGCACCCACGGCAAGACCACCACCTCCTCTATGACCACCCAGGTGCTGCTGGAGGCAGGGCTGGATCCCAGCGCCGTCATCGGCGGCAAGCTGCCTGCCATTAACGCCTACGGCCGCTACGGCCACAGCCAAAACTTTGTATGTGAAAGTTGCGAATACAACAACACCTTTTTGCATATGGATCCGGACATTGCGGTGGTGCTTAACATTGACCGGGATCACCTGGATTTCTTTGGCGATCTGGAGCACATTCAAGAGGCATTCATCAAATTTGCCAACAAGGCCACACGCACGGTGATCTATAACGGCGACGACGCCAATACTGTAGAGGCCATGGCCCAGGTGACCGGCAAAAAGATGATCACCTTTGGCACCGGCGACCACTGTGACTGGCAAGCCAAGAACATTCATGTGCCCGGCGGGTTCCACTCCGATTACGATGTGTACCACAATGGGCAGTTCCTTTGCCACGCAGAGATTTGCGTGCCCGGCGCGCACAATATTCTCAATTCTCTGGCTGCCTTTGCCGCTGCCTATGAAAGCGGCGCCAAGCCGGAGGATATTTGCCGGGGGCTAAAGGACTTTCACGGCGCGCACCGGCGGTTTGAGCTCACCGGCACCTACTGCGGCGTAACCTTTGCCGACGATTACGGTCACCACCCCACCGAGTTGCAGGCCACCCTGCGCGCGGCTATGCAAATGGGCTACAAGCGGGTATGGGCGGTGCACCAGCCCTTTACCTTCAGCCGCACCAGCGAGTTGCTGGACGACTTTGCCCGGGTGCTGCAAATTCCGGACAAGTGCGTGATCTCTGCCATTATGGGCAGCCGCGAGGTAAACACCATCGGCATTCACGCCAAGGACTTAGCAGATAAGATCCCCGGTGCCGTGCAGCTGGATACTTTCCCGGAGATCGCCAAGTATGTGACCGACCATGTGGAGCCGGGTGACTTGGTACTGACCCTGGGCTGCGGCGATGTGTATAAGGTCAATCAAATGATGGTCAAGATCATGAAAGACAAAGAAACCAACGCAAAATAATAGCATAAAAAGCAGCCTTTCCAAAAATGAACGGAAAGGCTGCTTTTTTACATCTTTTTATTTGTCCAGCGGTTCGATATGTACCGGGTGATCCTTGTCGTCGATCTCAATATCCCCGCCGCCTTTGCTCCAAAGCGCGTAGCCGTCGGTAAGGGTGATCTCATTCTCAAAAATACGAATACCGCTGTGAACGGGCGCGGTGATCTTGCCGCCCAGCGTGATCGGCTCCACCAGCACCGCCGCCAGCGTGGGCCAAAACCGCTTTTGCCGCAGGGTTGGCAGGTGGAATACATTGTGATGAATTTGCATATCCCGCACCGGACCGGACTCATACCAGTCGTTGGCGTCATTGCTGACAAACACATTGGCCATAAACACATGCTCAAAGGTGTTGTGATGAATATCTACATGACCGCCGGAGGTACAGAGAATGCCCCGGGTGGGAATGCCGTGAATGGAGCAACCGCTGATTTCCACATTCGGGCAGTAGCTGGCATTCTCAATCACTACATTCTGCTGTCCTCGGAACTTGGCGTCTATATCCTCCGGCAAAGGCCGATCAAAGGTCAAGGTGCAGGTTTTGGCATCTATATCGTCCTCCACCGCAGCCACGGTATTTTCTTCTCCACAGGGCTGCAAAGAACTGCGATAATAAAAGCGCACCGTATCGCCGGGGAAGAACGCCCGGTAGCCACCCTGCTGTCGGTGCACGAACTGAAATACCGCCGTATGGTCGTCAACGCAGCGCACAAAGCGCAGGAACGCACCGTGAATGTTGATGGCGTCGTCATGGGCCTGGGTAAAGGAACAGTCCTTTATGGTAACCGTGCCCTTGCAGCCGCACACATGGATACAGTCCGCAAAAGACGACACATGATGCTGCGAATCCGGGTGAAAGTGCACCCCGGTAAAGGACACATCTCGACACATTTGGGTCAGCCAACCAAAGCCGTGCAGGTAATTCACCGTCACCTGTTCCACGGCAAGGTCGCTGCTCTCGGAAAAAAAGGCGCCTGCCGTCTCTCGGCAGTTGTTCATAGAGAGGGCGACCGTCTCCCCGATCTGATATTTCTTCTTCCGCAGGGACCACACATCAAAGGTGCGCGCCCCGGTGCGGCGGGTGCGGTGCAGTCCAGAAAACGGCTGGTCCACCTCACGGAACACCGTCTCCCCCTGGTGACGCACGGCGCAGCTGCTGTTCTCGTTGTTGCGCATTTGCCAGTAATTCTTCTTAGTAAAGGGACTTTGTTCAAAAAAGACCACGCTGCCGCCGTCCATATAAAAGGGCTGATTCTCCGGTACTCGATAGCTGACCGTGTGGCCTTGCTTGGCGGTCACCTCCAGCTCCACATTGGTGGGACAGGCGTACCGAATGGTAAAATTCCGCAGAGTGATCTGCCGACACCGCAGTACGCCCAAAGCGCTGATATTGCCGTGGAACACAAAAACGGAGCCGTCCCCGTCCAAGGTCAGCTGCTCTTTATCCTGCAACAAAATGCCAAAGGTCTTTTTCGGCCGCTGAAAGCTGTCTGTATTGCTGGTGTGCACCACCAAACTTTGGCAATAGTCTTTGTAAAAATGGTACTCCCCCTTGGGAAAGTGCAGGGTGTCCCCCGGCTGCATTAGGCGCAGGGCTTCCGTCACCCCGGCGGCAATATTCTTAGGCAGGCCAAACTGCGTCACTTCATAGATCATAGTGAACCTCACAAATAGTACAGATTACTTTCATCATACAAAAAACGGCACGCAAATGCAAGAATTTATTGACAAACAGCGCGTCTAATACTATACTAAATCCTAAAGAATTGGCGCTTATTCGTCATTTTTTTGATTTTGTCTATTACTGTGCTGTGCACAGGATTTTGGAGAGCCTATGGACTGGAAAAGCATATATCAGTCAAAGCGAATGACCGTAAATGAAGCCATTGCCCTGATCCATAACGGAGACAAGGTAGTCACCGGCTTTGCCTGCGGCGAGCCGCTGGGCATTGAACGGGCGCTGGTGGAGCAGTACCGAAACTTTCAGGATGTGGAGATCATCTCCATGCTCACCTTAGGGGATTGCCCCTGGACGGCGCCGAAAATGGCCGGGCACTTTCACCTGAACTGTCTGTTTGCCTCTGCCGGTAACCGGAACGCCATTGCCAACGGCACTTGCGACTTTACCACCTGCCATTTTTATGAGATTCCGGACCTGCTGGAGAATTATGTGTGCCCGGATGTGGCGGTGGTGATGGTATCGCCGCCGGACGAACACGGCTATGTATCCTTTGGCACCACCGTGGACTACACCAAGGGTGTGTGCGGCGTGGCCAAAACCGTAATTGCCCAGGTCAACAGCTATATGCCCCGCACCTTTGGCAACAGCATTCGCCATGTACGGGAATTTGACGCCTTTGTAGAGATCAACGAGCCTCTGCCCCAGGTGCCCTCCGCAGAGATCAGCCAGGTGGAGCTGCAGATCGGCAAAAACTGCGCCGACCTGATCCACGACGGCGACTGCCTGCAACTGGGTATCGGCGGTATTCCCAACGCCGTGTGTGCCCAACTGTGGAATAAAAAGGATTTAGGCCTGCACAGTGAACTGGTAGGCGACGGCGTGGTGGACCTGCTGGAGGCAGGTGTCATCAACAATGCGAAAAAGCAAATTCACCGAGGCCGCACCGTCATTGGCGCCGCCTTGGGTACGGATAAGCTGAACGCTTATATCAACAACAATCCATCCGTAGAGATGCACCCCATCAATTATGTAAACAATCCGTCGGTGATCGCCAAGAACGACAATGTGGTCTCCATTAACTCCTGCTTGCAAGTGGACTTGCTGGGGCAGGTGGTCGCAGACACCGTGGGGCTGAACCAATTTAGCGCCGTAGGCGGTCAGGTAGACTTTGTGCGAGGCGCCACCATGAGTCGTGGCGGCCGCTCCATTATTGCCATGCCCTCAACCGCCAAGCGGGGTCACCTTTCCCGCATTGTGCCCATTATCACCGAGGGCAGCGCCATCACCACCCCGCGTAACGATGTGAACTATGTGGTCACCGAGTACGGCGTGGCACAGTTAAAAGGCAAGACGCTCAAGGAACGGGCGCGGGCACTGATCAAAATTTGTCACCCAAAATTCCGACCCAAGCTGGCGTTGGAATACCGTCACAGGTTCAAGGAGGACCCGTTTCCCCGGGAGGAGATCGGCGACTACATCAAAGAAGTACGAGAAGAAGTATATAAAACCGCCGTGTGCATCATCGGCGGCTAACCATACAATATCCAAGCAAAAGGAGAACCAATGGCACTGATAAAAGAAGAACACTTTGGCATTGCACGCAAAATCGTATCCAACATGACCACAGAGAGCTGGCGAGAGATCCCACACGCCATCGTGATGTACGAGGCAGATGTAACAGATATTTTGCCGGTAGTCAAAGCGTTGAATGCCAACTGCAAAAGCCGGGAGGAAAAGATCACTCTGAATACCGTGATGATGAAAATCATCTGCGAGGGGTTGAAGGCAGCTCCGTCCATGAACACACACCTGCTGTTTAATCGCCGCCTGGTGCGCGGGTGCCTGAAATATTTTGACCACATTGATGTGTCCATGCCCATGCTGCTGCCGGACGGACAGATGATGACCGTCAACATGCGCGATATGGGCAATAAGACCCTCAGCGAAATGACCGCCGCCATTGTGGACACCGAGCGCCGGGCGCGCAATTCCAACATGGACGAGGTCATGTACGAGGTATCGCTGGACAACACCTTGCAGCGACTGAAACAGGGCAAGGTGGCACAGACGGTGATGCGGCTGATCGGCTCCAAGACCGGCGCCCACAAGGTCACCACGCTCCACGGTGCGGAGAAGAAAAAATATTATTCCATCCCTACCACGGATCGCCTGACCAAGAAAGATATTGAGCAGGGCACCACCACCATCTCCAATATAGGCTCTATTTACAGAGAGCACAAGGGCAGTTGTGCCCTCTTGGAGATCATTCCGCCCCAAACCACTGCCTTTGCCATTGACTCCATCCAAAAGCGTCCTCGCGTAATCACAGACGCCCAGGGCAACGACACCATTGCGGTGCGCCAAATCCTGCCCATCACCATCGCCATGGATCATCGTGCGCTGGATTACAGCGATATCGTCCCCTTTATGCGCAAGCTGGACGAGATTTTTGCCAATGCAGAAGTGCTCAAGCAGTGGAAATAATCCGCCCCCTTCATACACGCCATACCCCCCTATGGCGCGTATGCCAAAGCGGCAGCCGAAAGGCTGCCGCTCTTTTTTTGCCCATCGGCCTCTTGAATTTCAACTATGTCAATATCAAAGCGCCAGAATCATACAATATATAGTATATTCACATGAAATTTTTGATATATCTCGATCATAACTTGACAAAGTTATAATTTTCTGATAAGATATAGAAGTAATCAAGAAAGGAGAAATCATTCCATGTCGATATTTAGCGAAAGAACATCTACTCTAATGCATCAATACGGATTGAATCAAAAAGATTTGGCAAAAATGGCTGGCGTTACAGAATCTGCCATGTCTTACTACATTAAAGGTGAACGCACGCCCCGAAGCGATGTGCTAACAAGGATTGCGAAGGCACTCAATACCACTACCGATTACTTACTGGGAATCACAAACACATCTGCACAATCCAAGAACAAGGAATTACATTATTTACAGCGCAATCTCGAAAAATTAGATCCGGAGCGACTAAAGAAGGCCGAAAATATACTAAAAGCCGCTTTTGATGATATTTTTAACGATGATGAGGAGGATTGATTCTTTTGACAATACCGACAAAGCCTGATTTTGCAAAGGCTTATCAAAGTGCAAATGAGATTTTAGTAACATCTTCCGTCATTACAAAATTTCCATTTTCCACCAAAGAAACAGTGTTGTCTCAATCGGAACCTACGGTTGTAGCAAGAAAAAGGAAGACAAATACTATCTTGAAGCCGGATTGGATGCAATGTTAACAGAACTCACGCCTAAAGTCGTTATCGTGTACGGATCTTGCAATCCTCATATCTTTGGAAAGTATGCGGCATGTGCGCAATTCGTAAGTATTCCGGATTGGACAACTTATAGACATTCAAATTCGTAGGTGGCTTAATGGGAACCAGTCAAAGCGGACGATATCTCAACACATACGGTACTGGCCGAAGTATTAGTGATTTTGCTCTTGTACATTCAAATGAAGGTTCATTTACTCGCAGCCAAACTCGCATGAATGGAAAGATAGTTGTCAATCTCAGACTACATAATGGTGGCCACGGGCAAAAGGCATGGATTTACTTGATAAATACGGCATAGAATATCATGTTATCAAGACTTATACCAACGGCGTAAGGATAGGCTACATTCCAAATCATGTGAACAAGAACAAAAGAATTGGTACGCAGCAAGCCTGGTTTCCAGAGACCTGGACTGAAAGAGACATTCGACACGCAGGCGAACATGTTGCAAGTCTAAAAGCCAACCGTCATTTGCCTGACGGAAAACCTGTATACGGCGTTTATAAAAATGTTCGTGTTGGAGTCATAAGAACACACGGTAAAATTGCAACTGTGTTTCCGGATAGCGACCAACACACTGTTCTAAGGAGGAAAAAGAGATGATAACTGAAAAAATCAGAAAAGCAATCGCACATAGAGCCACTGTCAATGACGAATGGGATTATGGCGTGCAACAAAGCCAAAAAGCCATATTGTCTATTATCTCAGAAAGTCCCGACGACACGATTCACTTTATAGAAAACGAGTGTACTGCTGATGAATTGTCATGGTTAAGTGAAATATACGACGAGATGATTGACATTTTCCCCTCGCAACGACTGATCGAAGCACTACGAAAGGCAGCCGATAAATACCCGGAAGAAGTCAAAAAATACAATCTCGATACTTGTATTGACGAAGCCGAAGGCCACCTTACCTTTGTCTTAGGATCCGAAACCGATCCCACTGTTAATTAGGCCGAAGCAGCGATCTGCTACAAAAACAGATTTGAAATATGAACGCGCAAAGCGGCAGCCTTTCGGCTGCCGCTCTTTTTTATATTTGGTATTTGGTTTTACTTTTTGCTCAGCTCCACGGTGGCCTGGTAAGTGCCGTAGGCCCAGGTGCCGTCCGCCTTTGCAATGCTGACGGTCACCGGCAGTTGGCGGGGGCCGGTCTTAATGCTCTCGCCCTTCTTGGCGGTCAGATCGCAAGAGAGCATCACATTCTTGGCCTTTAGTCCGCGAATGGCGCTTTTTGGTCCGATGATGGTCACCGAGTCGCTGTTCAGCGCTGTTACCTTGGCAGTGTAGCCCGCCGGCACATTGTTCAGCTTAACCCCGGCGGCAGACACATCAATGTCCTTGCTGGTGTAATCCGAGGGCACCACCACCCGTACGGTGACTTTCTCTGTATCGTCCAATACGGTGATCCCCTCCAGCTGGGTGGCGTTAAAAGTAAAGGTGTTTTCCCCTACCCGCAGGTCGGTAAAGTGCACCTCGCCCAACTCGGCCGCCTTAATATCCGTTCCGGCCAGTACGCCGGCGCGAATACTGTCTGTACTGTAATAAATCTTGATCTTAGACAGATCCACCGACTCCGGCGCGTCTGTTAAAGTCACATGGGTACTCAACTGCTTCACCTTGAGTACCGGTATGGTCAAGGTCAACTTCTCTGCGCCGTAATTCAGGGAAATGTAGTCCACCTTGTTACCGTACACATCCACGGCCTTTGGCTCAATATTGATGGTGGCAGTCTCCGACAGCTTGTCGTTTAGATTCACATCGGCTACCACCTTGCTGACCCGTGCAACATAGGTCTTGGGACCGCTAACCACCACATTCGGCTCGTTGAGCAGGCTCTCCCCTGCCACAAAGCCGTCTGCCACATAGTCCTTGGTGTTGTAATTCAGCTTAATTTCCATCTCCTGCTCCTCCGGTACATCAAAGTATCCGGTATACACAGTCGGATAATAGCTCTCAACAGTAAAATCGCCGCTGTCCCCGGCGCTGACACTGATGGGAACCTCGTGGATGCCGGTGGTGGTCACCGAACTGGTTTGCAGCTTCACATCCAAATCGTCGGCAGAAATATCCTTAGCCAGATACTTCTTGGCTCGTACGGTCACATTCACCGTCATACTGCTCTCGCCGTAGCACTTAAATCCTAACTCCTCCGTCACCGTGTCGGAAAAGTCGATCTTCAGCGGAACGGAAATATTCTTGGTGGTCTCCGGTGACAAATTCATTGAGGTGGCAATCCAAATGCACACCGCCGCCAGCAGAGAAATAATAATTAAGTTCTTGTCATTATAGATCAGCTTGCGCAAAGAAAAGCGCTTTTTGGGCTTTTGCTGTTCGCTCATTTTTTCATCCTCCTTACCAGACGGGAGATAATTTTATCGTCTGAGGAGGAACCGCTGGGCAGAAATTCCGTTTTCAAAATATCGCGCAGATCGCCGTCAGACACATCGTGGTTCAGCACACCGCCTATAGCAACGGAAATGGCACCGGTTTCCTCGCTGACAATCACCACCACAGCGTCGGACTGCTCCGTCAGACCGATACCCGCACGGTGGCGGGTGCCCAGGGCGGAGGACACGCTCTTTTTGGTCAAAGGCAGAATACAACCGGCTGCGTACAGCCGCCCGTCCCGAATCACAAGTGCGCCGTCATGGAGCGGTGATTTGGGGAAAAACACATTCTCAATCAACTGGCGAGAGGCCTTGGCGTGCAGTTCCGTGCCGCTGGCAATAATATCGCCCAGCATCGTCTCGTTCTCAAACACGATGAGGGCGCCCACATGCTGGTCGCTCATATCCGAGCAGGCCTTACAAGTGGCCTCAATACAGTCGCCGATCTCCGCCACATCAATGGCAACTCCCGGGTGAATGATCGTCTTTAGGCTCTTACCGGTGGCGCCTTTACCCACCTGCTCCAAAATATTCCGCAGCTCCGGGCTGAATAAAATAGCCGCCAGCAGCAAAATATTGGAAAAAATGCTCTTAAAGATAAAGCTGGAAGCCTCCATGTGCAGCAAATTAACAATGCCATACATCACCAGCAGCAGCAAGATGCCCTTAGCCAACTGCATCGCCCGCGTTTCACGAATAATGCGAATGCAGCCATAAATGATTACGGCCACAAACAGAATATCCAGTGCGTCGCTAATGCCAAAGGTGGAAAACACGCTGAGTATCTTATTAAAGAAATCGCCGATGGCACTCATACATTCACATCCTCACTTATACAATTCCTTATACTGATTGTAACATACTTTGAAAGTCAAATAAAGGGTTATTCCCGGAATTTTACAGAATTCAGGAAATATTCACATTCGTTCATCCCGGTAAACACGCCGGGACTAACCCGCACAGTGCCCCGCTTATCCGTACCAAAAAACCAATGGGCGCATGGGGCGCAGTGATACCCGCCACGCACAGCGATCTGCCGGGCAGCCAAATAAGCTGCCGTCTCCTCCGAGGTGCGGTCGTCCACATTAAAGCTGAGCACCGGCACGCCAATATGCTCCGGGGGCGTGTATAGCTTTATCCCCGGACAGGCGGCCAGCTCCTCATACAACCATCGGGTCAGGCGCATTTCGTACTCGTGTATTTCTGCCCGGCCGGTCTTTTCAATAAACCGCACACCGGCACCCAGAGAGAGAATACCCGGGTTGTTCAGCGTCCCTGCCTCCAGCCGATCCGGCAGATCCGGCGGCATTTGCGGGTCAAAGGAGTGGCTGCCGGTGCCCCCTTCGGTCAGGCTGTCCGGTGAAATGCCGTCCGCCAATGCCAGCACACCGGTGCCCATGGTGCCGAACAGACTTTTATGCCCCGGGGCGCACAGGGCGGAAATATGCATTGCCTGCATATCAATAGGCAAAATGCCTGCACTTTGGGCGGCGTCTACCACAAAGAGCCAGCCCTTCCGGCGACAGTAGTCGCCGACAAGCCCCAGCGGGTTCACCACCCCAAACACATTGGAAGCATGGAGCATGGCCACCATCGCCGTATTGGGCTGCTCCAGTGCCCGGATATTCTGTAAAAAGCGGTCCGGGTCCGGGTGATACGGCACCTGATCGTAGGTGATACGCCCCTCCCGGGCCAGCTTGTAGATGGGTCGAAACACCGCATTATGCTCCAAGGCGGAGATCAGCACATGATCCCCGGGCTTCAGCAGTCCTTTCAGTGCTGTATTCACTGCAGTCGTGCAATTGTTGGTAAACACAATATTCTGCTCCGGGCAATGAAAAAAGCGGCCCAGGCAGTCCCGCACGGCAAAGATCTTTTCTGCCGTCTGCACAGACTCCCGATAGCCGCCACGCCCACTGTTATACGCATACTTACGATTGGCCCGGTACACCGTCTCCAGCACGGAAAACGGCTTGGGATAGGTGGTGGCCGCATTGTCTAAATAAATCATAGCTGCTCCACCCCGGTGATCCGCACCCCATGCTGCCGTAGCAGCGCCAGCGCCTCCCCATCGCCGTCCTCCAGCCGTAACAGATACCCGCATCCGTCCGCCGGGCTGGGGCGCAGCTGCTTGTGCACAAACACACGGTAACCCGCGTTTTTCAGCAGCTTGGCCCCCCTTTGCGCGTTGGTCACAGAACCAACCTTGATCTCATAAATCATCATAAAAACCCCATTTCCTGTCATAGTTTATCCTATGCGGAAATGGGGTTTTCGTTATGTAGGGTTTACTTTTTGATTACTTACGCTTCTTGGCAGCCTTCTCGGCCTTGCGGCGAGCCAGTTCTGCCTCTTCCTCTGCACGCTTCTCAGCTAAGCGAGCTTCCTTCTGCTTGTCTTCCTCAGCAGCGGCAGCCTTTGCTTCATCATACAAAGCGGCAATTTCGTCAAAGTGCTTGTAATTCTCTTCCTGTACCAGCAGCTTCTGTGCGTCATTGTAGGGCTTCGCCGCACGGTTAAAGCGTGCAAACTCGTCCTGCAAAGCCTTAGATTTTGCCAATACAGACTTACGCTGTGCCTGTACATTCTTAATTTCAGCACGCAACTCACGAACCTTATCCAAGTCCCTCGCCTTGCGGGCAACTTCCTTGGCCTCAACCAATTCAGCAATACGCGCGTCCAGGTCGTCCTCACGATTGAACAGCTCGGTCAGTGCCTCCATATCCGGAGAAACGAATTCTTTTACGGTGCCGTAATACTTATCGTGTGCCTTCTTGGCAGAAATCTTTTTCTTAGCAATTTCAATAGAGAAACTACGGATTTCTTTCTCATCTTCCGTATCCTTCGGCATAGCCTTCGCAGCAGCCAGCTCCCGACGCAGCTCTGCCAAATCAGCAGACTTAATGCCGTCCAGACCCAGCGCATATACCTTAGAATACTCCGCAACCTGATGCTGCGTTACAGGCAGGCCGAACTTATCCAGCTCTTTGCAGACGAACTGAGAAATCTCAATTTCCTCATTGTATTCCAAATCAGCACGATACTGCTTTTTGGCAGCCTTACGCTCTGCCTTATCGCTGATATTGCGATAGCTGCTCTTATCTACGGTCTTAGGTGTAGCAACAGCCATTTCACGGGCGTTGTTTACCATATCAATGGCTTCAACAATCTGGTGATTATTCAGCGCCTTGTTGCCAAAGTCCTCAAACAGAGAACGCACCTGCAACACGCGGATTACGCTCTTTTGCTTCTTCTCATTAAAATCATAGAAGAAGTAAGGCGCCATATTCAGGAATGCACCCACGGCAGCCATAATAATCAGCACGCTCATCAGCTTGTACAGCAAGTCCGGGTCGCCGTTGTTTACATCCAAAATATCAAAGGAGTTTTTGTAGCCGTTGCCCTCATACACGCCGTATCTCTGATACACAGCAGGCAGAACGGCAGAGGTCAGCAACGTTACGATATTACCAATGGTCAGCACGGTTGCAAACATACCGTCAATACGCTCACCGGAACGATACTGCTGATAGTCACGAATATCTGCCTGAATAGCAGGTGTGGTAATCTGTTCAAATGCACCAACCAACCAGTTAAAGTACACGCAGATAAACAGCCACCAAATGCTGCGCATATTGATAATCATAGAAAGAATACAAACAATGTTTGCAAAGTTTACGGCAATCAGTACCTTCTTCTTGCCCCACTTGCGAATACAAATGGGGGCCAATAACATACCCCACAAAGAAGCGTTACCGGTCAAGGTTTGAATCAAGGCGAATGTACCACCACTGCAGGTATGACCGTAGTTATAAGACCAGGTCAAAATATTGCCGTATGCACTCTCCAGGAAGCCAATCCATCCGGCCAAAGCAATAATCCAGAAATACTTATTCTTGGCAACTGCCTTAAAGGAGTCAATAAAGCTAATCTGAATGGTATGGGTCTTAGCCTGCACGATTTTTTCCTGTGTGTTGGCATAAACCATAATGGTCAGCACCATACCGAGAACGGCAAACACCGGGTAAGAAATCCGATACACACGAATATCATACAGGTCGTTGTTGGTGGCAAACTGCGCAACCAACGGCAGCACGATATTGATGATAGACGGTGCTAAGGAATACACAACGCTCTTGATTGCCAAAACATCCGTTCTCTCCTGCGTATTGGGAGAAAGCACGTGAATCAAGTTGGTATATGCATCCTGGAAGAAGTTAAAGAAGAACTGCAGCAACAAGTTAAAGATCAATACCATGACGCACTTAGCTATGTAGCCGCCCTCGTACCCCATAATCTTACCGGAGAATAAGGAATACATAGAATCATACGGGAACCACACATACGCCAAGGAAATCACGGCGGTAGGAATACCCATAGAAATCAGGTAGGGACGATATTTACCGCCCTTACCGCGTGTATTATCCACCATGTTGGCACGCACCGCCGTCAGCGGAATGTTTGCCAAGGTAGAAATCAGGTAAAGCACATACATATCCATAGGTGCAACGCCGATTGCGCCGCCTACGATCATATTTGTGGTAGAGACGACTAGCGCAGCGCCCATAGAAATCAAGAAGTATGCGCCGATACCGCCTACGGAATAAGCAGCCACCTCTTTGAAAGACATATACTTGCCTTTCGGCGGTTCTGTCCAGTAGTACTTAATGTTGTCGATGAGGCCTGTGGCTTTTGCTTTCAGGCCGGTTTGTTCTGCCATTGGATCTCCCCCTGTGTCATATTTCTGCAATATTATAACAAATCAGTTTATCAATTACAACCAAAAAAGAAATTTGTCCGCAGAAATTTTCTGTGCAACTTGTAAAGTCCAAAATATTTTTAGACAGTTTTCTCAGTTTTTGTCTATTATTTCTAAAAATGTGCAGAATTCATAGACAAATGATACAAAAAAACCGCCGAAAGTTTTTCGGCGGTTCCAATGCGGCGGTGTCAGATTACACATCACTTTCACTCGGTTGTTCAATTATCTCCTTATAGGGTAAAGGTGGCGGTCTTACCGCTGTACAAGACGGCAGTTAGGGTGTTGCCCTCCAGGGTAAAGTATGCACAGGAGCGCAGGGCGGCATAGGGGTTCTTTTTCATCTTCACTGCCGGCGCCTTTTCATTATCCGAGTAGGTAAAACCCTTTTGCAGTCCGCCGGCTTGCAGTTCCTTATCCGTCATGGCAAAGCAGGTCAGCCCCTCCCCTTTGCGCACAGACAGCTCCGTTGCCACATCAAAGTTATACACCGTGTCACCCAGGGTACAACGGGTAAAGTACCAGGGGTTACCGGCGGCGTCCTTGCCGACGATATGCCCGGCGTCCACCCCACCCTGTTGCAGCAGGAACTCAAACATACCGCTGATGGCAGCACTCATGCCCTTACCTTGCAAAATGGCGGTGTAAGTGTCGGTCACACTGTCGTCATAAGTCGTGTGGGTTGCCACATAGTGGTACACATTGAGGAGATACACATGATTGCTCACCGTGCCCTTGCCGCAGGCTTTCAGAATGGTATGGACCTTTTGGGAAAAGGCGCCCACCAGCTGGCGATGCGTATCCGCATCGTTTTTATATTTGATGGTCACGCCGGAATTGTCGCTGTTCACCGAAACCGTATCTACCAGCGCCATCAACGGAAAGCCGGTGTACAGCAGCCGGTTCACATCGTCCATCATATCCGTATTCACCCGCACGGCCACGCCGCCCTCTGCAATGGATTTGGCGATCTTCTCATACGCCCGCACGGCACTGGGGTCCGTCTGCGCATAATGGCTGTCATACGTATAGGATAGGGTGTAGGCGGCAGGCGCAGCCGTGGTCGTCTCCTCCTTGCTATCTTTCGAGCAGGCAGAGAACAGTCCCACCGTCAGTACCAGTGCCAGCAGTACAGAAATCGTCTTTTTCATAAAACACCTCAACGCAGTTGAGCAAACAAATGCTCCGTATTTGCAAAAAAAGTTTGGTAAGCCCGGCAATAATCCGTGCCCACTCGGTTGCGCTTGCAACCGCCGCCCCGACAAAGCGTGAACCAGCGGCAGGTCTTGCACGCCGGGGGCAACTGAAAAGAATTCTTTAAGAATTCCACCATCTTTTCACTATGGAAAAAGCCGTCAAAATCCCCGGAACAGATATTGCCCAGGTACCAATCATCGGTACAGTAAAAGTCACAGGGGTAGGTACTGCCGTCCGCCTCCACCACAAACTGGGTAGCGCAGGTGCCGTTCATACCGCACTGCTCTGCATTCTGCCCCCGAGCCAACAGCAAGTAATTGTCAAACATACGCACAGACACCGGGTTACCCCGCAGGGCATCGTTGGCATACAGCTTGAACCCCTGCTGCAAAAAGGCGGCGTAGTCGTCATCGGTCATAAACAGATCCTCCGGCGCATCCATGGCAAAGGGGCGCAGGCAGGGTATGTACTGCAAGTGGCGCAGCCCCTGCTGCTTAAAGAAGCGATAGGACGATCGCACATGGGTAGCGCCGTAAGCGGTGAGCACCGAGAGAATATTAAAAGGCACCCTGCGCCGGGTCAGCAGCTGCACACCGCGAAACACATCATCAAAGGAGCTGCGTCCGTCCGGGTACACCCGGTAACGGTTGCCCTCCCGGTCGCCGTCCAGCGACACGCCCACCAAACAGCCATATTCCAAAAACAGGTCGCACCATTCGTCGTCCAGCAAAGTACCGTTGGTCTGCACGCAGAACTGGACGGTCACGCCGGGGCGCTGCCGTTCCTTGCAAGAGGAGAAGAAAAAGCGAAAAAAGTCTTTCCCCGCCAGCAGCGGTTCCCCGCCCTGAAAGGTAAAATATACCGGTCCGTCCTCGGCAAAAGCCAGGGCCTTGTCCATCACCTGCAAGGCGGTGTCCCGGATCATATAGCCCTTGTTCTCCGTCTGCCGGGTAGCGGCCAGGTCGTGGTAAAAGCAGTATTCACACCGCAGATTGCAGTTGCCGGAAGCCGGCTTGAGCATCACTGAAATGGGCATAAGCGCCTCCGTTAGCGTACTTGAATTTGGGACAGCACCTGCCCCACCTTTTGGTGCAGCACCAGGTCCGCCAGCTTGTCCGCCGGGGTAGGATCCCGGTTAATGAGCACAAAATGCTCCCCCTGAAAGTAGCGGATAAAGCCCGCCGCAGGGTACACAGAAAGAGATGTACCCGCCACGATCAGGCAGTCCGCTCGGGCAATGGCATGTACGGCACCCTCTACAGTCTGTTGGTCAAGTCCTTCCTCATACAGCACCACATCCGGCTTGATGATCCCACCGCAAGCGCACCGGGGTATACCGGCAGCCTCTGCCACCGCCTCCACACCGTAGGCTCTGCCGCAACGCATACAGTGATTACGCAGCACGGAGCCGTGGAGCTCATATACCGTGCGGCTGCCCGCTGCCTGGTGCAGGCCGTCAATATTCTGGGTCACCACAGCGGTGCACTTGCCTGCTTGCTCCAGCTCTGCCAATTTGTAATGGGCAGCGTTGGGCTTGGCATTCGGACACAGCATTTTGCCGCGGTAAAAGCGGTAGAATTCCGCCGGGTTCTCGTCAAAAAAGCTGCGAGAAAGGATCTGCTCCGGTGGATAGTCGTATTGCTGATGATACAAGCCGTCCACACTGCGAAAGTCCGGAATACCGCTCTCGGTAGACACCCCGGCGCCGCCAAAAAAGACGATGCGCCGAGAACGATCTACAATTTCCTGTAAAGTCATCCTTTAATCCTCACTGCGGCGCGCGCCACGGGGCTTTCCGCAGTCACGCCGTTTGTTTTGGTTTGCGCCACCAAGCGATAGGCGGCGGTTTTGCCCCGTTTGGGGGCTGTGTCGATATAGCGGGTGCCGGTGCGCGTTACCACCCGGCGGTATTTGCCGCGGATGCTGCCGTCTCTACGGTACAACACATATTGCTTGGCGCCGGGTACCGCTTTCCATTGCAGGGCGATCTTGCCCTTATTTTTGCCGCGTCGGATCCGGCCGCCTACCAGGCGGGTACTGCCTATGGTTGAGAACTTCATATTCTTGCTGCCCTGAGCGATCCCCTGCCCCTTGGTGTTGCCGGTAAGCCGATCGCCTACGGTGGTCAGGGCAGTTCCCGGCTGGGAACTCATCCCATAGCGACGGCAGCCGCTGATCCGATTGCTGCCGGTGGCGGCAGTGCTCTTCTCCGCCAGGCAAATGCCGTTATGACCCATTGCCTGAATGGTATTGCGCAGCAGGCGCGCCTTTTTGCTCCGCTGCACAAAAATGCCGTTGGTGGCCCCGGTGCGAATGGTGTTTTCCGTCACCTCTACCCCGTTGCTGTCCACAATGCAAACGGCGCTGGAGCGGCTGTTCGTTACCGTGTTGCTCCGCAGCTCGTTGCTGTGGGAGGCGTCCATACACTTCAGCCCGTTGTGTAGGGCGGTGCAAGTATTTTTCTCGATCAAATTACCGCTGCTGCCGTGAAGGAGAATTCCCACAGTGGTCTCCGTCGCCGCACCGGTATGGGTAATGCGGTTATCTGCAAGCGTGCAGTTTTGCAGATCGGTGCCGGTGATCCCGCCGCCGGTGGTGGTAATGGTGTTACCACTGACTGTCAGGTTATAAACTGCATAATTTCCGGCAGGCATTTTGCCGGTGGCCTTGCCGCCGTACAGAAACATACCCCTGGGCTTGTCCATCTCCGCTGTTTGACAAACGGAGATGGTATTGTCGGTAATGCGGCTGCCGCAGTCCGTATTGCGCTTACCCAGCACCTTGCCGCTGCCGTCGGTGAACACATCGGTCACGCCACTGTTTTTGCACATATAATATGCCACGCCCCGACCGCAGTCGGTGATGGTGTTCTTCTCGATCACTGCGTCCACATAATTGGTGCACACAATAGCCGTGCCTTGCAGGCGCCGAAAGGTGTTGCCACGAATGGTAACGCCCTTCTGATACCGCCCGGCAAAGGCGTTGCGGGTGCCTATCCCGCAGATCAGGTCCTGAAATGTGCAGTCCTCTACGGTGATCTTTTGGTTCATCGTGCCGTCATAGGCCGGAAAGTTGGCGAAGTGCCGATTTTTCTCTAAAATATCAATTTGCAGCGCCTCCGCACTGCTCTCCGTTTGATTGGTCTGACCGGAGAACAGGCAGTTTACGAACCGCACATTGTACCCGGCGGCCAATTCTGCGTGATGGGAGTCTGTGTTGTTGAGAAATGCCGTGCCGTCCACGGTCACATTCTTGCAATGCGCCAGGCGCAGCAGGCAGGAGCCGTTGGTATTGCCCGGCGCATAATCCAGTGTGCCACCCCGCAGCGTGCAGTTCTCCAACGCAGAATATCCGGTATAGTCCTTGCCGGTACGATCCCGATTGGGTGAGATAAAGATGTTGCCCTTGCCTGCATTGGCATTGAGCAGGGTCACCCCTGTCAGGTTCAGGGTCATATCAGACGCCAGCACAGCGCTCTTTGTCATTCGATATTCCCCGGGGGTCACGGTAACCGTGCAGGTGCCGTAGGCGCCGCTGCGCACCGTGTCCAGCGCCGATTGCAGCGCCGGGCAAGCGTTTTCCGGATCCATGGGCGCAGCGTAGCGCACCTGCCCGCTGCTGTCCCGCACAGTCACGCTCTCCCCTGCATAAGCAGCAAAGGGCGCGCCCGCCACTGCCAGTAGCAGCCAAAAGGCCAAAAACAGCGGAAGACACCGGCGAAAAAAACGCATTTTTTGCATAAAAACTAAAAACTCCCTCTTTACTTCTATTCCTGTATATATTAGTATAGTAGACTGAAAGTGTCAAGAAAGCAGGTGCGTTTTTTTGAAAAAAGCATTGATCGCCATGAGCGGCGGCGTGGACAGCTCCGTGGCCGCCAAGCTGATGTTGGACGCCGGGTACGACTGTATGGGCGCCACCATGAAGCTGTTTGACAGCGACGATATTTTGATGGCCCAGCGGGAAAAGACCTGCTGCTCCCTGTCCGATGTGGAGGACGCCCGCAGCGTGGCCCGCCGACTGGGTATGCCCTATCAAGTGTTCAATTTTAAAGGTGACTTTAAGGAAAAGGTCATTGATAAATTTATTGCCACCTATGAAGCAGGCGGCACCCCCAACCCCTGCATTGACTGCAACAAGTGCTTAAA
>OIWK01001359.1_pt1 | contig 23261 bp, 18 predicted proteins | sample 1587401 | NCBI WGS metagenome assembly OIWK01 (sample SAMEA3888911, study PRJEB22519) | human gut metagenome | biome: human gut; feature: human-associated habitat; material: faeces | place: Denmark | collected 2009
ACGAAGGTGGTTATGATTATCGTTTCCGTTATTTAAAGAATATCATGGGTCTGTGGATGCTGCAGAATGTCCGCAAGGAAATGAATACAGACAATAAGACCTACACGTTCCCAGAGCTGATTGCAATGGCAAAAGAGGCAGATGGCTTCCCGTCAATCGTAAATTGCAATGACAGCAGCTTCCTTGCACCAAAGAGCATGACAGATGCAGTACGCTATTACTGTGAGAGAACAGGCCAGAAGATTCCGCAGTCTATGGGTGAGGTTATGGTAGTTATCTACAATTCACTTGCTCAAAGCTATAAGGATACTGTTGCAGAGCTTGAAGAAATGTCTGGACGCAAGTTTTCAAGAATCCATGTTGTAGGCGGCGGCTGCCAGGATATGTTCTTAAATCAGAAAATCAAAACCTTTACAGGAAAAGAGGTTTATGCAGGACCAGTAGAAGGCACAGCACTTGGCAATCTTATGGTTCAAATGTTAAAGGATGGCAGCTTTAAGACACTTGAAGAGGCAAGAGAGTGTGTTGCATCATCATTTGATGTAAAAAAAGTAGACTGATTTACAAATTAGTTTGTGATAAAAGACGAAAAAAGAGAATCCCGTTTCGGCGGGGTTCTTTTTTTGAAAACAAAAGGCAAATCTCAATATATTTATAATAATTGCAAAGTTATTTTATTTACAGCAGACATATTTCGTGATATGCTTAATTCAGCATCAGGGAAATACCTGATAGTGAAGCGGATATAAGCAGATAAGGAGATTACAATTATGCAGACTAAAATGAGAGAAGAATTTGCAAAGATTTTTGGAGAAGGAAGAGAGCCTGAGTTTTATTTTGCGCCAGGACGTGTTAATCTGATTGGAGAGCATACCGATTATAACGGCGGTCATGTATTCCCATGCGCACTCAGCATTGGTACCTACGCTCTGGCAAGAAAGAACGACTGCGGCAAGATGCGTTTTTACTCTCTGAACTTTACCAGATTTGGAATGCTGGCAGTAGAGGGACCGGCAAACGAGTTTACAAATGTTCCGGCAGATAACTGGTGCAATTACCCGAAGGGTGTTATGTGGGCATATACACAGAAGGGTCATACCATTGATAGTGGTCTTGATATTTTATATTATGGAAATATTCCGAATGGTTCCGGTCTTTCCTCCTCAGCATCTATCGAAGTAGTAACAGCAGTTATTTTAAATGATCAGTTTGGATTTGATGTTGATATGGTTGAAGTCAGCAAGATCTGCCAGTTCTCAGAGAACAAATTCAACGGTGTAAACTGTGGTATCATGGATCAGTTTGCTATCGCAATGGGAAAAGCAGGTCATGCAATCTTCCTTGACACAGCAGATCTTTCCTACACATATGCACCGCTTGAGCTTACAGGTGCAAAGATTGTAATTGCATGCAGCAACAAGAAGAGAGGACTTGCAGATTCCAAGTATAATGAAAGAAGAAGCCAGTGTGAGACAGCACTTGCACAGCTTCAGGCAGTAAAGCCAATCAACAGCCTTGGTGAGCTTACAGAGGAAGAGTTTGATGCCATTGCAGATACAATCACTGATCCGGTAAACAGAAAGAGAGCAAAGCATGCTGTATATGAGAATCAGAGAACTATCCGTGCAGTAGAGGCACTTAAGAATAACGATATCGCACTGTTTGGAAAGCTCATGAACGAATCTCATGTATCACTGCGTGATGACTACGAGGTAACAGGAATTGAGCTTGATACCTTAGCTGAGACTGCATGGGAGCAGCCAGGTGTAATCGGTTCCAGAATGACAGGCTGTGCTTTTTGGCAAGCCTCTTTGAACGCCATGGAGCCGGCAATCTTAAATGCCATTTCGGAAGAGTCCACTTCGTGGTAAGAACCATCCAGCAGGGTGACTTTTACGTCAACCACGGGGAAGCCTGCCAGAATACCGGCCTGCATTGCACCCTGGATACCTGCATCGACGCTGGGGATATATTCTTTGGGAATTGCACCGCCGGTGATGGCGTTGACAAATTCGTATCCCTTGCCGGGCTCGTTCGGCTCGACCTGAATCTTGACGTGACCGAACTGACCTTTACCGCCGGACTGACGCTTGTAGGTCTCGTCCTGAATAGCGGTCTTGGTGATGGTTTCCTTGTAAGCAACCTGAGGCTTACCAATGTTCGCCTCAACCTTAAATTCACGCAGCATCCGGTCTACGATAATGTCCAGATGCAGCTCGCCCATACCGGCGATGATGGTCTGACCGGTCTCTTCATCGGTGTAGGTCTTGAAGGTCGGGTCTTCCTCAGCCAGCTTCATCAGCGCGATGCCCATCTTCTCCTGACCGGCCTTGGTCTTGGGCTCGATGGCGACGCGGATCACGGGCTCGGGGAATTCCATGGACTCCAGGATGATCGGAGCCTTTTCATCGCAGAGCGTATCACCGGTGGTGGTGTTCTTGAGGCCGATGACGGCGCAGATGTCGCCGGCGTAGCAGCACTCGATATCCTCGCGGTGGTTGGCGTGCATCTGCAGGATGCGGCCGATGCGCTCTCTCTGATGCTTGGTGGAGTTGAGAACGGCGGTACCGGTATTCAGAATACCGGAGTACACGCGAACGAAGGACAGACGGCCGACGAACGGGTCGGTCGCGATCTTGAACGCAAGACCGGAGAACGGAGCGTTATCGTCCGCGTGACGGACATCTTCCTCACCGGTATCGGGGTTCACACCGTCGATCGCGGGGATATCCACGGGGGACGGCATGTAGTCGACGATCGCGTCCAGCAGCTTCTGAACGCCCTTGTTCTTGTAAGAGGTACCGCAGGTGACAGGAACCATCTTATTGTCGATGGTGGCCTGACGGATGGTCTTGCGGATGAGGTCCTGAGGAACGGGCTTCTCTTCGAGCGCCAGCTCCATGATCTCGTCGTTCAGGTCAGCGCAAGCGTCAATGAGCTTGGTGCGATACTCCTGAGCGAGCTCGAGCATGTCCTCGGGGATCTCCTCGACGCGCATGTCCTTGCCGAGCTCGTCGTAGTAGATATCAGCGTCCATCTCCACCAGGTCGATGATGCCCTTGAAGGTATCTTCAGAGCCGATCGGCAGCTGGATGGGGACAGCGTTGCACTTGAGACGGTCGTGGATCATGTGCAGAACGTTGTAGAAGTCCGCGCCCATGATATCCATCTTGTTGACGTAGATCATGCGGGGGACCTTGTAGTTATCGGCCTGACGCCACACAGTCTCAGACTGGGGCTCAACGCCGCCCTTGGCGCAGAGAACGGTCACAGAGCCGTCCAGAACGCGCAGGGAGCGCTCGACCTCAACGGTGAAGTCGACGTGGCCCGGGGTGTCGATGATGTTCAAGCGGGTCTGCGGGAACTGATTCTTGCTGCCCTTCCAGTAGCAGGTGGTGGCAGCGGAGGTGATGGTGATACCACGCTCCTGTTCCTGAGCCATCCAGTCCATCGTGGCGGTACCGTCGTGGGTCTCGCCGATCTTGTAGTTGACGCCGGTGTAGTACAGAATACGCTCGGTAGTCGTGGTCTTGCCAGCGTCGATATGGGCCATGATGCCGATATTTCTGGTGTTTTCCAGAGAGACTTTTCTTGCCATAATTCTCTCGTTCCTCCGTTACCAGCGGAAGTGGGCGAATGCCTTGTTGGATTCGGCCATCTTGTGGGTATCTTCGCGTTTCTTCACGGCGCTGCCGCTGTTGTTGGCAGCATCCATGATCTCGCCAGCCAGGCGCTCGGCCATGGTGCGCTCACCACGGGCACGGGCATAGGCCGTCAGCCAACGCAGACCGAGGGTCTGACGACGGGCGGGACGGACCTCCATCGGCACCTGATAGGTGGCACCGCCGACGCGGCGGGACTTGGTCTCCAGGCTGGGCATGATATTCTCCATGGCCTGGTTGAAAACATCGAGAGGCTCGTTGCCGGTCTTGTCCTTGATCATGTCGAACGCGCTGTAGACGACCTTCTGGGCGACGCCCTTCTTGCCGTCGAGCATCACGCTGTTGACGAGCTTGGTCACCAGGACGCTGTTGTACATAGGATCGGGCAGAACTTCTCTCTTGGGAACATTACCTCTTCTGGGCACTTTGCTTCCCTCCTTCTTATAATTTAGAAATCATAGGTACTCGCGAATGGGGCTCTCCCCCATCGTGTTCCGGCCTGCCAAAGAGGTGAATGACACAAAAATATATATCAAACCTTTTCGGCAAAGCTCATTTCAAGGTCGCAGCCTTACTTCTGCTTCGGGCGCTTGGCGCCGTACTTGGAACGGGACTGCATACGGCCCTGCACGCCCTGAGCGTCCAGAGTGCCGCGGATGATGTGGTAACGCACACCAGGGAGGTCCTTCACACGGCCGCCGCGGATCATGACCACAGAGTGCTCCTGCAGGGAATGACCGACGCCGGGGATGTAAGCGGTGACCTCATAGCCATTGGTGAGGCGGACACGGGCGATCTTACGAAGAGCGGAGTTCGGCTTCTTCGGGGTCGCAGTACGAACTGCGGTGCAAACGCCACGCTTCTGGGGAGAGGCGAGGTCGGTCTCCTTGTTCTTCAGCGTGTTAAGACCATACTGCAGAGCCGGGGAGTTGGACTTGTAAGTCGACTGCTGTCTGCCCTTGCGAACCAACTGGTTAAAAGTAGGCATTCTTGTTTCTCCTTTCCTGAAATGATGTGATATATATTTTTTACAGGATATCGGTAAAATATCCCGAAAAAACCTTAATTTCTCAGAACGGCGATCACCGCCGCACCAACGGCGATGCCCGCGCTGTGGCCAAGCTGCGCCATCGTGGCGCGATCGTCGATCTCGATGTTCTCTTCGCGTGCGAGCGCTTCGATCGGCGCAAGCACGGCTGGATCTGCATCGCAGGCGATATACAGCTTTTCCGCGCGGTGTTCCCGCAGTGCACGCATCGTCTGCTTGATGCCCGCTACCTTGCGGCAAGTGGACAGATCCGGCGTCACGGCAGGTCCCTCCTGACGGTATGACAAATTCCGTGGGACATACCCACGCAAGTTGAAATTATACCATGAGGCACACAAGCCGTCAAGCGTTTTTTATGGCTGTCTACACAAAATAATCGCTGAAACGACGGGCTTTTCCCGAATTTTTTTGTGCGTTCCGCGCCGGCGCGTCAAACTTTTGAAAAGAGGCTGTCAAACTCTCCCTTTTTCCGCCAAAATGGCAAAAAAGAGACGCGGAATTTTCCGCGTCTCTTTTTACCTATTCAATACGTGAGGTCTTAACTCACACTTCGACGGCATTCGTGATGATGCGCGGCTCGTGCGGCTCTTCCTCGGGCTTCTCAGGCTCGGGAACGATCTCCTCGGCAAACTCGCGGTAGGCGTTCAGGCCTGCACCGGCGGGGATGAGCTTACCGATGATGACGTTCTCCTTCAGACCAACAAGGTGGTCGACCTTACCCTTGATGGCGGCTTCAGTCAGGACCTTTGTGGTCTCCTGGAAGGACGCGGCGGACATCCAGCTGTCGGTCGCAAGAGAGGCCTTCGTGATACCCATGAGCAGCTGCGTGGCAATGGCTTCCTGCAGCGGCTCGCCGGTCTCGGCGTTGACCTCGCCCGCGGCATTGCGCGCGCGGATCTCCTCGTTGGCATCCTCATACTCAAGCAGATCGACCATGGAGCCGGAGAGCAGGTTCGTGTCACCGGACTCCTCGACGCGCACCTTGCGCATCATCTGGCGGACGATGACCTCGATATGCTTATCGTTGATGTCAACGCCCTGCTGACGGTAAACCTTCAAAACTTCCTGAATGAGGTAGTCATGAACGGCGGACGTGCCGCGGATACGCAGGATATCGTGCGGGGACAGCGCGCCGTCCTGCAGCTGCGTGCCCTTGGCGATGACGTCGCCGTCGTTCACGCGAAGGCCGGTGTGCGGCACCGAGTAGATGCGGTTGTCGCCGTCGTCCGCGGTGACGATGATGTTGAGCAGGCTGCCCTTGGTCGCCTCTTCGAAGCGGACCTTACCGCCGATCTCGGCGAGGGTCGCCATCTTCTTGGGACGGCGCGCCTCAAACAGTTCCTCGACTCGCGGAAGACCCTGGGTGATATCGCCGCCCGCAACGCCGCCGGTGTGGAAGGTTCGCATCGTCAGCTGCGTACCGGGCTCGCCGATGGACTGGGCCGCGATGATACCGACCGCCTCGCCGGGGCCGACGGGCTTGCTCGTGGCAAGGTTCATGCCGTAGCACTTCGCGCAAACGCCGCTGTGGGCCTTGCACGTAAGCACCGTGCGGATCTCGACGGAGTGGATATCGAACTTCTCCATGAGGTCGGCATCCTCGGGGGTCATCATGTGATCCTTGGAAATGAGGACCTCGTCCGTGCCGGGCTTCATCACGTCGTGGACCGGATAGCGGCCGTTGACGCGCTCGGAGAACTTTTCGATGACCTGGCCGTTCTCGCTGATCTCGCTGATCGTGATGCCGCGGGTCGCGCCGCAGTCGTCGGAGCGGATGATGACATCCTGGCAGACGTCGACCATTCGGCGGGTCAGGTAACCGGAGTCTGCCGTACGAAGAGCCGTATCGGCAAGGCCCTTACGGGCGCCTCGGGAGGAGGTGAAGTATTCAAGGACGGACAGACCTTCGCGGAAGTTTGCCTTGACCGGGATCTCGATCGTCTTACCGGCGGTGTTGGCCATCAGGCCGCGCATACCGGTCAGCTGACGGATCTGCTTCATCGAACCACGGGCGCCGGAGTCCGCCATCATGAAGATGGGGTTGTAGCGGTCCATGTTCTTCTGCAGGGCGTCGGTGACGTCCGCGGTGGTCTTTTCCCACTCCTTGACGACGGCGCGGTAGCGCTCATCCTCGGTCATGAAGCCCATCTTGAACTGGTCTTCAATGTCGACGACGCGCTGCTCGGTCTCGGCAATGAGGGTGTACTTTGCCGGCGGAATGGTCATATCCGCAACGGAGATACTGATGGCCGCACGGGTGGAGAACTTGTAGCCCGTGGCCTTGATGTTATCGAGCACTTCGGCCGCGATGGTGAAGTTGTGCAGCTTGATCGTGCGGTCGACGATCTTGCCGAGCAGCTTCTTGCCGCAGACCTCGGTGATCTCGTAGTCGAAGTAGTTTTCGGTCGGCTCGCCGTTTTCATCCACGCGCTTGACAAAGCCAAGGTCCTGCGGAATGTTGCGGTTGAAGATGATGCGGCCGATGGTAACGCGCACGACCTTGCTGCCCATGGTGCCGTCCGGCATCTGCTTGACCGTGCGGACAAGGATGGGCTGGTGGATACCGATGAGGTGGTCGTTGTAGGCGAGCATGGCCTCGTCCTCGTCGCGGTAAACGTGCAGATTCACGCTGGCCTTCTCTTCGTCGGTCAGCTCGTCGTAGCGCTTGCCGGCAAGGGCAAAGTCAATGTCCTGCGGCCAGAACTCGTCGTTATCCATCTGGGAAACGCCGTTTTCAAAGCGCTCGAACGTGAGGTAGTAGGAACCCAGAACCATATCCTGCGTCGGCACCGTGACAGGGCCGCCGTCCTGAGGACGCAGCAGGTTGTTGGCAGAGAGCATCAGGATACGGGCCTCGGCCTGCGCCTCGGCAGACAGGGGCACGTGAATAGCCATCTGGTCGCCGTCGAAGTCCGCGTTGAATGCCGTGCAGTTCAGCGGGTGGAGCTTGAGGGCGCGGCCCTCGACCAGCACCGGCTCGAACGCCTGAATACCGAGACGGTGGAGCGTCGGCGCGCGGTTGAGCATGACGGGGTGATCCTTGATGACAACATCGAGCGCGTCCCAGACCTCGGTGCGGCCCTTATCGACCATCTTCTTGGCGGACTTGATGTTGTTGGCGGCGCCGTCCTCGACGAGCTTCTTCATAATGAAGGGGCGGAACAGCTCGAGTGCCATTTCCTTCGGCACACCGCACTGGTAGATCTTCAGCTCAGGGCCGACGCAGATAACGCTACGGCCGGAGTAGTCGACACGCTTGCCGAGCAGGTTCTGACGGAAGCGGCCCTGCTTACCCTTGAGCATGTCGGAAAGGGACTTGAGTGCGCGGTTGTTCGCACCGGTGACGGCGCGGCCGCGGCGGCCGTTGTCGATCAGCGCGTCGACCGCTTCCTGCAGCATGCGCTTCTCGTTGCGCACGATGATGTCGGGCGCGTTGAGCTGAATGAGGCGCTTTAAGCGGTTGTTGCGGTTGATGACGCGGCGGTAGAGGTCGTTTAAGTCGGAGGTCGCGAAGCGGCCGCCGTCGAGCTGGACCATCGGGCGGATCTCGGGCGGGATGACGGGCAGCACGTCGATGATCATCCACTCGGGCTTGTTGCCGGAGATGCGGAACGCATCCACGACCTCAAGGCGCTTGACGATACGGGCCTTCTTCTGGCCGCTCGCGCTCTTGAGTTCGGCGTGGAGCTGCTCGGACAAGGATTCGAGGTCGATCTGCTGGAGGAGCTTCTTGACGGCCTCGGCGCCCATACCGGCGTCGAAATCGTCCTCATACTTCTCGCGCATATCGCGGTATTCCTTCTCCGAGAGGATCTGGTTGCGCATCAGCGGGGTCTCACCGGGATCGGTGACGATATAAGCGGCGAAATACAGCACCTTTTCCAGGATGCGGGGGCTGATGTCGAGCAGCAGGCCCATGCGGGACGGAATGCCCTTGAAATACCAGATGTGGGAAACGGGCGTGGCGAGCTCGATGTGGCCCATGCGCTCGCGGCGGACCTTGGCGCGCGTGACTTCCACGCCGCAGCGGTCGCAGATCTTGCCCTTGTAGCGGATCTTCTTATACTTGCCGCAGTGGCACTCCCAGTCCTTCGTGGGGCCAAAGATGCGCTCGCAGAACAGGCCGTCGCGCTCGGGCTTGAGGGTGCGGTAGTTGATGGTCTCGGGCTTTTTGACCTCGCCGTAAGACCATTCACGGATCATCTCCGGAGAAGCGATTCCGATTTTAATGGCGTCAAACGTTGCGTAACTCATTTTCTATATGCTCCTCCTTTTCTCAGTCTTCCTGATCGTCGCCGGCAAAGTCGGCGTTGACTTCATCATCAGCGACATATTCAAAGCCTGCGTCCTCGAGCTCGGCTTCATCGGCGAAGGGGTTGCTGCGGTGGCGCTCATCCTCGGCGTCCATGCGGGCGAGGTTGAACGTATCCATCGCGTCTTCGTCTTCCTTGAGCTCGATCTGGTTGCCGTCGCGGTCGAGGACCTGAACATCGAGGCACAGGGCCTGGAGTTCCTTGACAAGGACCTTGAACGACTCGGGCACGCCGGGCTGCGGGATGTTGTGGCCCTTGACGATGGACTCGTAGGTGCGCACACGGCCGGTCACGTCGTCGGACTTGACCGTCAGGATCTCCTGCAGGGTGTAAGCTGCGCCATAAGCCTCGAGGGCCCAAACTTCCATTTCGCCGAAGCGCTGGCCGCCGAACTGCGCCTTGCCGCCGAGCGGCTGCTGCGTGACAAGGGAGTACGGGCCGGTGGAACGGGCGTGGATCTTATCGTCGACCAGGTGGTGCAGCTTGAGGAAGTACACGTAACCGACGGTGACCTTGTTGTCGAAGCGCTCGCCGGTGCGGCCGTCGTACAGCCAGCTCTTGCCCTCGGGGTCGAGACCGGCCTTGATGAGCTCCTCGCGGATGTCCTCGTAGCTCGCGCCGTCGAAGATTGGGGTCGCGACCTTGTAGCCGAGGGTCTTGGCCGCATAGCCCAGATGGACCTCGAGCACCTGACCGATATTCATACGGGACGGAACGCCCAGGGGGTTCAGCACGATATCGAGCGGCGTACCGTCGGGCATGAAGGGCATATCCTCCTGCGGCAGAATGCGGGAAACAACGCCCTTGTTGCCGTGACGACCGGCCATCTTGTCGCCCGGCTGGATCTTGCGGCGCTGCGCGATGTAAACGCGCACGACCATGTTCACGCCGGGGCCGAGCTCGTCGCCCGCCTCGCGGGAGAAGACCTTGGCGTCGACGACGATACCGCTCTCGCCGTGGGGCACCTTAAGGGAGGTGTCGCGCACTTCGCGCGCCTTTTCGCCGAAGATGGCGCGCAGCAGGCGCTCTTCCGCGGTCAGGTCGGTCTCGCCCTTGGGCGTGACCTTACCGACGAGGATGTCGCCGGCGTGGACCTCCGCGCCGATGCGGATGATGCCGCGCTCGTCGAGATCTTTGAGCGCGTCTTCGCCGACGTTGGGGATGTCGCGGGTGATCTCTTCGGGGCCGAGCTTGGTGTCGCGTGCGTCAAGCTCGTACTCTTCGAGGTGGATGGAGGTGTAATAGTCCTCGCGGACAAGGCGCTCGTTCAGAAGAACGGCGTCTTCGTAGTTGTAGCCTTCCCAGGTCATGAAGCCGACGAGGATGTTGCGGCCCAGAGCGATCTCGCCCTGATCGGTCGCGGGGCCGTCGGCAAGCACCGTGGGATCCTCCCACACGCCCTGCTCGTTCTGACGGTGGCCATGCACGCGCTCGCCGACGTCGACGATCGGATGCTGGTTGATGCACGTGCCGTGGTTGGAGCGCAGGAACTTCGTGAGCTTGTATTCCTTCGTCTCACCGTTGTCGTAGGCGACAGTGATGGCGCGCGCGTCCATCTTGGTGACGATGCCGTCGCCCTCGGCGAGGATGACGACCTCGGAGTCCATGCAGATCTTGTGCTCCATACCGGTGCCGACGATCGGCGCCTCGGGGCGGAGCAGAGGAACGGCCTGGCGCTGCATGTTCGCGCCCATCAGGGCGCGGTTCGCGTCGTCGTTCGGCAGGAACGGGATCATCGCCGTCGCGATGGAGACCATCATACGCGGGGAGATATCGATATAGTCGACGCGGTCGCGGTCGACCTCGACGATCTCGTCGCGGTGGCGGCAGGTGATACGCTGGTTGACGAGGCAGCCGTTTTCATCGACAGGCTCGGCAGCCTGACCGACGATGTACTGGTCCTCGACGTCTGCGGTCATGTATTCGATCTCGTCGGTCACGCGGCAGGTCTCGTGGTCGACCTTGCGGAACGGCGCTTCGATAAAGCCGTACTCATTGATGCGGGCGTAGGTCGCGAGGTAGGAGATCAGGCCGATGTTCGGACCTTCCGGCGTCTCGATCGGGCACATACGGCCATAGTGGCTGTAGTGCACGTCTCGCACTTCCATGTTCGCGCGCTCGCGGGAAAGGCCGCCGGGGCCCAGAGCGGACAGACGGCGCTTGTGCGTCAGCTCGGCGAGCGGGTTCGTCTGGTCCATGAACTGGGACAGAGGGCTCGATCCGAAGAACTCCTTGATCGCCGCGGTGACGGGGCGGATGTTGATGAGGCTCTGCGGGGTGACGATGTCGAGATCCTGGATCGTCATGCGCTCGCGAATAACGCGCTCCATACGGGAAAAACCGATGCGGAACTGATTCTGCAGCAGCTCGCCCACGCAGCGCAGACGGCGGTTGCCGAGGTGGTCGATATCGTCCTTATAGACGATGCCGTGCGCCAGCGCGTTCATGTAGTTGATGGAGGCGAGGATATCGTCGACCAGAATGTGCTTGGGGACGAGGCGGTCGGCGTTGTCGCGGATAGCTTCCTTGAGCTCCTCGCCGCTGTACTGCTCGAGCAGCTCCTTGAGCACGCTCTCGCGCACGCGCTCTTTGATGCCGCACTCGGCCACGGGGTCAAAGTCGACAAAGCGGTCAAGATCGACCATGTGGTTGGAGAACACGCGCATCGTACGGCCATCGACATCAATGGTGACCTCGTTGACGCCGATGGCATCCATCTCGCGCGCTTCCTCGTCGGTGACGATGTGGCCGGCGTCGAAGAGGATCTCGCCCGTGCGCGGGTCGGCGACGGGGAAGGAAAGCTTCTGCCCGCGGATACGCGCCCACAGGGAGAGCTTCTTGTTGTACTTGTAGCGGCCGACCATGGACAGGTCATAGCGGCGCGGGTCGAAGAAGAGGTTGTTGATGAGGGTCTCGCAGGCCTCGACCGTGGGCGGCTCGCCCGGGCGCAGCTTGCGGTAGATCTCGAGCATCGCCTCTTCATAGGTCTTGCAGGCGTCTTTTTCGAGCGTGACGGCCACGCGGTCGTCATCGCCGAACAGCTCGAGGATCTCGGCGTCGGTCTTGAAGCCGATGGCGCGCACCAGCTCGGTGATGGGGATCTTGCGGTTTTTGTCGATGCGCACCCAGAACATCTCATTGGCGTCGGTCTCGTATTCGAGCCATGCGCCGCGGTACGGGATGACGGTGGATGTCAGCAGCGGGAGGTCGGTCTTGAGGTCGATCTCCTTGCCGTAGTAAATGCCGGGGGAACGGACGAGCTGGGAAACCACCACGCGCTCGGCGCCGTTGATGACGAACGTGCCGGACTCGGTCATGAGCGGGAAGTCGCCCATGAAGATCTCCTGCTCCTTGATCTCGCCGGTCTCCTTGTTGTAGAGGCGCACACTCACCTTCAGGGGGGCGGCATACGTCGCGTCGCGCGCCTTGCACTCGAGCACGTCGTACTTGGGCGCTTCGTCCATCTTGTAGTCGATGAAGCTCAGCTCCAGGTTGCCCGCGTAGTTCGAGATCGAGGCGACGTCGGAAAAGACTTCGCGCAGACCCGTATCGAGGAACCACTGGTAGGACTTCTTCTGAAGCGCCAGCAGGTTCGGCATCTCCACGATCTCCTCGTGTCGGGCGAAATTCTTGCGAAGGGTTTTGCCATACATCTTGTCTTTGGCCATTTTGCTCTTCACGCCTTTCTTTTCTTCAAGCCCTGTCCGCTTGAAGGAATGTATTGCGGCGGCTCTATTCAGTTCGACACACCCGGCTTTGTTGTAAAACAAAGCGAACTGCATCTTGCTTTTTTTGCCGCGGTATGCTATTCTCTCGGTAATGGGTGGGGAATTTTCCTCGCCCTTTCCCGTTTATAAGCGCTTTATTTTACCAAATGGGTACAGAAAAGTCAAGGCATTTTTTGTGAACATCTGCGGTTTCCGCAGATGTTTTTTTGTGCGCTTCGACGGATTTTGCCGCGGATTGCAATATATTTGTCGCTGTGGTATGATGCTTGCGTGATTTTGCGCCGCTCTGCGCGCAGACGATGAAAGGAGTTTTCCCATGAAGCCCATCGCCATTGACGATTTCTGCGCCGTCCGCTCACTTGCGAACGTGACATTCTCCCCCGAGGGGACAAGCGCCTGCTTCACCGTGAGTCAGGCGAAAAAAGAAAAAAATTGCTACGAATCCCGCCTCTATCTTTTAAAAGGCGGCCGCGTCCGCGCGCTGACCGGCGGCGGCAAGGAATCCTCGTTCTGCTACTTGGATGAAAACACGGTTCTTTTCGCGGGCGACCGTGAGGGGGAAAAGGAACCATCGCTCACGAGCCGCTTCTACAAGATCGCACTCGACGGCGGCGAGGCCGATCTTGCCTACACGTTTCCCATCCCCGTCTCGCAGGTCTTCCCTCTCAAAAACGGCGACCTGCTTGTCGTCGGCTCGACCTTTCCCGGCTTTGAGGACCTCTATAAAGGCGACAGGAAGCTCGTGAAAGCCTACTTTGACGACAAAAAGGAAAACGAGGATTACGAGGTCATCTCTCAGCTACCCTGGTGGTGGAACGGCGGCACATACACGCGCGGCGCGTATGAAAGTCTCTTCTACTACGATGCGAAGAAAAAGTCGCTCACCCGCCTGACGGATGCGGGCTTCAACGTCTCCGATGTCCAGCTCGCGGAGGATCAGAAGACCGTCTATTTCAGTCTTCTCGACGTCTCCGTCCCCCGCCCCGCGCACTTCGGCGGTCAGGACCTTTACCGCATCGACCTTGCCTCGCGCCGTCAGGAGCTCGTCGTCAAGAGTCGCCCCGACTTCGTCATCGCGACATACGCGCTCGGCAAGTCCTTCCTGCTCGTCATGGCCGCGGACGGCAAGTTCGGCATGAACACGGACTGCGACTTTTACAAGCTCGACTACGAGACGCTTGCCGTCACGCCCTACGCCGTCTACGGCGAGGCCATCGGTTCTTCCGTCGGCTGCGACGTCCGCCACGGCGGCGGTCAGGCGTTCAAGATGGACGGCGACGTGCTGTACTTCATCTCGACGCGCTTCGACGGCGCGGGGCTCTACAAGCTCGAAGACGGCACCGTCTCCCCCGTCCTCGTGCGCGACGGCAGCGTCGACTGCTTTGACCGCAAAAACGGCAAAATGCTCCTCTGCGCGCTCTGGGATATGAAGCCGCAGGAGCTCTACGACGAGACGGGCCGCCGCGTCACGCACTTCAACGACGCAATGCTGCGCGGCAAATACGTTGCCCAGCCTGACCCCCTCAACCTCACCGCGGGCGACCACGAGGTGCACGGCTTTATCCTAAAGCCGATGGGCTTCGAAGCGGGCAAAAAGTACCCCGTCATCTTCGATATTCACGGCGGTCCCAAGACCGTCTACGGTCCCGTGTTCTATCACGAGATGCAGTACTGGGCGAGCCGTGGCTATTTCGTCATCTTCTGCAATCCCACCGGCTCCGACGGCCGCGGCGCGTTCATGGATATCCGCGGCAAGTACGGCACGGTCGACTTCGATGATCTGATGGCGTTCTGCGACGCGGCGCTCGCAAAGTATCCCGAGATGGACGCAGATAACCTCTTCGAAACCGGCGGCTCCTACGGCGGCTTTATGACCAACTGGATCATCGGCCACACCGACCGCTTCCGCGCCTGCGCCAGCCAGCGCTCGATCTCGAACTGGACGAGCTTCTACGGCGTGTCCGACATCGGCCCCGACTTCTCCGAAGACCAGTGCGGCTCGACCATCTGGCCGGATGTCGAAAAATTCTGGTGGCACAGCCCCATGAAGTACGCCGACAAGGTCAAAACGCCGACGCTCTTTCTCCACTCGCTCGAGGACTACCGCTGCCCCGTCGATCAGGGCTATCAGATGTACTCCGCGCTGATCGCGCACGGCGTCGAGAGCCGCCTTGTGCTCTTCCGCGGCGAGAACCACGAGCTCTCCCGCAGCGGCAAGCCCAAGCACCGCATCCGCCGCTTAAACGAGATCACCGGCTGGTTCGAGCAGCACAAGGGCTAAAATGGAAATTCGCAAAACCACCTTGCAGGACGTCGACACGGTGCTGGACGTCTTCGCCGCCGCAAAGCGCTACATGCGCGCAAACGGCAATGCCTCGCAATGGGGCGACGAGTACCCAGACCGCAGCATCGTCACCTATGATATCGCATGCGGCAGCAGCTATGTGATGCTTGAAAATGGCGAGATCGTCGGCACATTCGCCCTCTTTCTCGGCGAGGACGAGAGCTACCGCGTCATCGAAGACGGCGCGTGGCATCTCGATCAACCCTACGGCACGATCCACCGTCTCGCCTCCAACGGGAAAGCGCGTGGCGTGTCGAAGGCCTGCTTCGACTTCTGCACCGCGCAGATCGGCTATCTGCGCGCCGACACGCACGCGGATAATCGCCCGATGCAGCGGCTTTTGGAAGCGTATGGCTTCCGGCGCTGCGGCGTCATTCACGGTGCCTTCGACGGCGGAGAGCGCATCGCGTACGACTGCATCGCGCACATCTGAGCCCGTTTCCGCCGAAAGTCATCATGTAAGCGAGGTCTGTCATGGAACGCAGAATTGTCGACGGCGAGATCACTCTCGTCCCGTATGATCCCAACTACAAAGCGTCGCTTCCGTGGTATCAGGATGCGGATGTGTGCAAGCAGGTCGACAACCGCAACAGTGTGTACGACCTGAAGCTGCTCAAGGCGATGTACCGCTATCTCAACGCGCGCGGCAGTCTTTTTTACATCAAGTACCGCGGCCGCCTGTGCGGCGACGTCTGCCTGCATCCGGACGGCGAGATCAACATCGTCGTGGCGAAGAGCTTCCAGAACAAGCACATCGGCAGGCACGTCATCGGCGAAATTCAAAAGCTCGCGAGGGAACAGCACATCCCCAAACTGCACGCGGAGATCTACTCGTTCAATGCGCAGTCGCAGCGGATGTTCGAGCGCGCCGGATTCCACAAGGCCGGCGACGAACTGTACGAAATGGAATTATAACTTTCAAATAGAAAAAGCGCCCGCTCGGTGAGCGGGCGCTTTTTTCATTCTTCAGAACTCGGGGCCGTCATAGTGGTAGTAGTCGCTGTCGTCGATAAAGCGGTCGTCGCGCGAGAGCTTTTTGATCCTGCGGTACGCCGCGGCGAAGAGCAGCACAACGAACACAACGAAGATCCATGCATAGCCGTCGTACTCATACGTTGCGATGAAATCGTACGTGCCGTGCAGCAGCACCGGCACGAGCACGGCAAAGCGGCGGCAGCGGCGGCTGCGGTACTCGTCGCCAAAGTTGTCGTAGCGCTTGGCAAGGCCGTAGAAAGCGCCCATGAACACACCGAAGCACGCGTGCCCCGGCACGGCCGTGACCGCGCGGACAGCCGCCGTGCCGAGACCGTACATCAGCACATAGCTGATATTCTCCCACAGGGCAAAGCCGAGCGCGACGAACACGGCGTAGACCACGCCGTCGAACTGGCAGTTGAATTCGCTTGAATACCACGTGCGCTTCTTGAGCAGCAGGTACTTAAAGCCCTCTTCCGACAGCGCGACCACAACGAAGTAGAGCAGCACGTTGTAGGCGGTCGAACTCTGCGGCAGGAGAATGCCCAAGATCGCCTCGCCGATCTGCTCGGTCACGATGGCAGCAAATGTCGATAGAATGCCGAAAATCACGAGCGAGAGCAGCAGCCCCGGTGACTCTTTGTCGAGCCGGTCCTCCTTGTAGACAAAGCGCAGCAGGACAATGGCCGGAATGACTGCCGCAGCGATCAATATCGGGTTTACATAAAAGAGAAACATGACAGCTTTCCTCTCTTTTTTCTGATGATATCACAGCATATCAGCCGCGAGAATATTTGTCAACGCGGTGTTTTTTCTTTTTCCCACTTGACCGGATGGAAAAGCGCGCGTATGATAAATGCATTCACTTTATTCATATAAAGGAGGGGAGAATCATGGAACGTCGAACGCCGTGGCTCGGCTATCTCTGCGTGATCCTGAGCGCCGTCATCTTCGGCTGTATGCCGCTGGGCGCGAATTTTCTCTACGCGCAGGGCGTGACGCCGATGTCGCTGGTGTTTCTGCGCAATCTTCTCTCGCTCCCGGTCCTCGCGCTGCTGTGCCAAAAGCAGGGCGGGCTGCGCATCAGCCGCGGCGCGCTGCTCGAGACCAGCCTGACCGGCTTTTTCGGCTGCTGTATCACGCCGATCCTGCTGTTCAGCTCGTATCGCTATCTTGCCTCCGGCATGGCGACGGTATTCCACTTCGCCTATCCCGTCATCGTGGTGCTCGGCGGCCTGGTGCTGCGCGAACGGGTGCAGAAAAAAGCGCTTTTCTGCGCGGTCCTGTGCTCCCTCGGCATTCTGCTTCTCATCGACCCAAGCGGTGCAGTCGATCCGCTCGGTGTCGCGCTGGCGCTGACGTCCGGCGTGACCTACGCCGTCTACATTCTGCTTTTAGCGCATTTCCGCCACCGCGAGGTCATGGGCTTTCGTATGACCTTCTACATGGCGCTCATCAGTGCGGTCTGCATGTTCTTTCTCTGTCTCTTCTCGCACCAGCTCTGCCTGCCGCAGACCCTCGCCGGATGGCTCGCGGCGCTCGCCTTTTCGCTGATGATCTGCATCGGCGCGGTCATGCTCTTCCAGAAGGGCACGTTCCTCATCGGCGCACAGCGCGCAGCGATTTTGAGTACGTTTGAGCCGATCACGAGCATTTTTGTCGGCATTCTCTTCTTAAATGAAACGCTCACGCCGCGCATCCTGCTCGGCTCGGCCATCACGCTGGTCGCGGGCGTGTTCATCACCCTGGGCGGCAAAAAGGACGAAGACAAAGAAGAGGCGGCCAAGGACTGATTCCCTTATTCCGCCTCGCTGCCGCCGCTTTTTTCGCACGCGCGCAGAGCGACGATCATCGCAAGGCTGTCGCCCAGCTGCGTAAAGATGGCGGCGAGCAGCGCGACCTCTTCATCGCTCTTTCCCTGCGCCATGGCCGCCGCGGCGGCGCTGACGGCGGCGGGCAGCGCGTCCTGACAGGACATCGTATCACCTCAGGTCAGTTTATGCACCGGGCGCAAAAATAACCGGCGCATTTCTGCTTCGTTTCATCACCACAAGGAGGTTTCCCGTTCCCATGCACAGCAAATCACCCGCAGTTGCGGCACTGAAGGCCGCGTTTCCGCACACCATCCCGATCTTCGCAGGCTTTTTATTTCTCGGCATGACCTATGGCGTCTATATGCGCACGTCGGGCTTTAGCTTCTGGTATCCGATGATCATGAGCGTCGTCATCTTCGGCGGCAGCCTTGAATTTGTCGCGACGAGCATGCTGCTCGCGCCGTTTGCGCCGGTACAGGTCTTCCTGACGGCGGTGATGATCCAGGCGCGCCACCTGTTTTACGGTATTTCGATGCTCGACAAGTACAAGGGCACGGGCTGGAAAAAGCCCTACCTCATCTACGCGATGTGCGACGAGACGTTCAGCGTCAACTATACGGCGGAGATCCCCGAGGGCGTGGACCGCGGCTGGTTCTACTTCTTCGTCTCGCTGCTCGATGAATTTTACTGGTTCCTGGGCGCGACGCTCGGCGGCATCCTCGGCGGGCTTCTGCGCTTCAATACCGAGGGGCTCGACTTTGTGATGACGGCGATGTTTGTGGTCATCTTCATGGACCAGTGGCTCAAAGAAAAGCACCATTTCAGCGCGTGGATCGGTCTTATCGCAAGTGTTGCGTGTCTGCTCATTTTCGGTGCGGACAACTTCCTCATTCCCACGATGATCTGCATCCTCGTCGCGCTGACCGCGCTGAGAAAGCCCGTCGAAGCCAAGACGCAGGAGGCGGTAAAATGACGATCTTACAACAGGCCATCACCATCATCCTCTGCGCGCTCGGCACGATGCTCACGCGCTTCCTGCCGTTTCTGGTCTTCAACCCGAAAAAGCCGACGCCCAAGTACATCCAATACCTCGGCTCAGCACTGCCGGGCGCGATCTTCGGCATGCTCGTCGTCTACTGCCTGCGCAATGTTGACGTGCTGCACTTTGCCTACGGCCTGCCCGAGCTCATCGCCATCGCCGTGACGATCAGCCTGCACCTGTGGAAGAGACAAATGCTGCTCTCCATCGCAGGCGGCACGGTGTGCTATATGCTGCTGGTGCAGTTCGTGTTCTGATTTTGATTTCAACAGAAAGGAAGATGTTCCCATGCGCGTGCTTGACCTGACCCACACCATCGCTGAAAATATGCCGGTCTATCCCGGCACGGAGACACCCATTTTCGCCGGCGCGAACACCTATGAAAAGGACGGCTTCAAGGAGACGAAGCTGACCATGTACACCCACACGGGCACACACATGGACCCGCCCGCGCATCTGTTCGCCGGCCGCACGACGCTCGACGCGTTCCCCGCCTCGCAGTTCATCGGCAAGGCGCTCGTTATCGAGTGCAGCGACTTGAACGAGGGCAAGGCCATCACGCTCGAGCGCATCCTGCAATACGGCAAAGACGCGGAAAATGCCGATTTTCTGCTCTTCCACCTCGGCTGGGACAAGCGCTGGGGGACGGATGCCTACTTTGGCGACTATCCCTGCCTTGATGATGCGGCGATGGATTACATCATCGCGGGCGACTACAAGGGCATCGGCTTCGACGTCATCGGCCTCGACCCCATCGCAGACGAAAACCTGACACGCCACAAAAAGCTCTTCCAAAATAAGGACATCGTCAACATCGAAAACCTCAAGGACCTCGACAAATGCGGCAAGGGGTTGTTTTCGTTCAGCTGCTTCCCGCTCAAGCTCGAAAACTGCGATGGTTCGCCCATCCGCGCCGTGGCATGGTTCGAGGACTGATCCGTTACGCTTTGATGCAACAAATTGAACGTTCAGGAGGAATACCATGGTAGAAAAACAGGCCTTGACCGCACTTTTTGAAAAATATATCCGGAAACTGAGGATCACACCCACGTGGGATATCCGCCTTGAATTTGTGGAAGACCCCGCGTGGCCGAAAACCGGCGACATCAAGATCGACTGCGCCGACAGAAAAGCAATCATTCTTCTGAATATTGCGAATCCCAAGCGGGAGGAAAACTTTGAAGAGATCATCGTTCATGAGCTGATGCACATCAAAATGTATCCGCTCGATCAGGTGACCGAATCGCTGATCGTGAATTGCTTTGAAGAAGGCTCGGCAGCAAACAAGTTTGCCTATGAACAGTTTTTTACGACGCTTGAGCAGACCGTGGAAGAGCTTGCCAAATGCTTCTTGCTGGAATTTGGCGAAAACAAAGAGCTCTCCTACGGAAGATGCCGTCAGGAAATGTCCTTCAACGATCTATATGACGGTCTGAAGAACATCGACTGACAACAAATTTCTCCGTCTCATTATGAACAACACTTGCCCCCTCCGTATTCAAAATACGGAGGGGGCAAGTTTATGGTTCTTTTTATCGCTCAATGAGTTTCTGGCCGCTGCCGTAAAGATAGTCGTAGTTTTCGCGCATGATGTTCTTGATAAGCGGAATGCACAGCACCGCGTCGGCTGACATCCACGCAAACGGGTCAGCCACGCACAGGCCGTAGACCGCCGCCTGCGGTGCCTCCGCGCTGACCACGCCGCCCGCGAGCGCCGCAGGCAGCAGCAGACAGACGGCAACGCGCGCGACAAGCTCGGCCGCTCCCGCGCCCAGCACGAACTGCGGCTTGCCGATGCCCTGCACACAGTTTCGCGCGACAAAGATAAACCCGAGGAATGCGTAGAGCGACAGGTCGATATAGAGGTAGGAATTGCCAAAGCGAAGCGTCTCCGCCGTCACCTTATCCGCGCTGAGGAAGATGTGAAGATAGGTGCCGTTGATCGTCAGCAGGAGGCCAATCAGAATGGAACACGCCGCCATGATGAGCATGATGATAATCGACTGGATCGTGCCCTTCTTGATGCGCTTTGTGTCACCCGCGCCGAGATTCTGCGCCGTGAAGCTCGTCATCGCGGAGCCGAGGCCATTGAGCGGCGTCATCAAGAGGCTATTGATCTTGTTTGCCGCGCCAAAGCCATTCTGCGCGGAATTAGAGACCATCACGCCGTTCAGCATGTCAAACTGGACGACGATACTCTGCACCACAATGATGCCGATCGCCAGCACGGAAAATTGAAGACCGAGCGGGATGCCCTGGATCAGATGGCGCGTCACATCATGGCGCGTGATCTGCCAGTCCTCCTGATGCAGGCGCAGCTCGGGATATTTGGAGAAAGCATAGGCAAAGCAGCCCAGCGTGCTGATGAGCTGCGCGCTCACCGTGGCGATGGCCGCCCCGGCGACACCCCAGCGGAACACAATGATAAACAGCAGGTCGAGTCCCACGTTCAGTACCGTGGAGAACAGCAGGAACGCCAGCGGCGTCACGCTGTCACCCATGCTGCGCAGGAACGAGCAGATGAAGTTATAGAACAGCTGCGCGCCGATGCCCGCAAAGATGATCGCGCAATACGTATAGGCCGCGCGGTAGACCTCGCCGTTGTCCGGCGTCACATTGATCCACGCGAGCATCGGATCGAGCAGAAGCAGCGCAAGCACCGTCAGGATGACCGTCAGCGCGGCGGATAAAACGATCTGCGTCGTCAGCGAGCGGCGCACGCCAGCAGGATTGTGCGCGCCGACATTACAAGATGTGACTACGCAGAAGCCCGCGCTGACGCCAAAGGCAAACTGCAAAAAGATAAAAATGAGCGACGACGTATCGTTGACACCCGCAACCTCCTGCGCTGTTAGCGTTTGGCCGACGATGGCCGCGTCGCTGATCGTGTAGACCTGCTGCAGCAAGTACGAAACAATGATTGGGAAAGAAAACGCCAAAATCGTCTTCCAGCATTCGCCCTGCGTGAGCTCCACCGGCTGGAACAGGGCAGATAAACTTTTTTTCTTCATAACTAAAATCTCCATCATTTTTTGACTGGCAGATTATAGTCTCCCTTTTCCCCCTTGTCAAGGCAAAAGTTGAACAAATCAGATAAGGTCTTGGTGAAGAAACGCACGGAAAACGGCACAGTTAGAAATATCATCTTCCGCAGTTTTCAGTCTATCTACGCACTTCACCTTTGGCAGTATTTTGAGAGTGTTCCGCAAAAGAGTTCCGCATTTACATCATAAGTAAAAACGAACCGCGGAATGGCGATGGACTCTCTCTCCCGCAGTATGAATATAAAAAAAGAAGCCACTCTCTTGAGTGGCTTCTCTCCGTGTTGGCGCTACCTATCTTTCCGGGCCGTCTCCAGCCAAGTATTGTCGGCAGAAGCGAGCTTAACTTCCGTGTTCGGGATGGGAACGGGTGGACCCTCGCCCTAATCAGCACCAACTGCTGTATTGCAACTGCATCTCTACAGTAACAAACCTTTATCCGATTGTCAAGTCGTGCCGAGTGGCACGTTCAAGCGTTTTGCACAGCAAAACCTTGCCGCAGGGCGAATTCATTTCGCCCGAGGATTTTTTGTCCTCAGGGGCTCCCGAAAAAGCATTGCTTTTTTGGGATGGTGACCCGTACCGGATTCGAACCGATGTTAACGGCGTGAGAGGCCGCTGTCTTAACCACTTGACCAACGGGCCATGCCTTGCGTCGTGGGGTCCCCACTGGATGGTGCTCCCATCCAGTGGGATGGTACACCTTCAGGGACTCGAACCCTGGACACCCTGATTAAGAGTCAGGTGCTCTACCAGCTGAGCTAAAGGTGCATGTTCTTTCGCTCATTGCGCTTATCTTTCTGTCTGCTCCTCCTGCTCGCACTACGTGCTCAATCGCAGGCTAAGTGCCGCTCCGCGGTTGCCCGCGATACAACGCCTGCGGGCGTTAGTACCAGCTGAGCTAAAGGTGCATGTCTTCAAATCGAACCTTCAAAACCGAACAATGTAACTTCAAAGCTCCTCTCAAGGCCTTGCCTGCTTCATTCGTAGGTCAAGCCCTCGGACTATTAGTACCGATCAGCTCCACACATTACTGCGCTTCCACCTTCGGCCTATCAACCAGATCGTCTTTCTGGGTCCTTACTCCTTAAAGGATGAGAGATCTCATCTTAGGGGGAGTTTCACGCTTAGATGCTTTCAGCGTTTATCTCGTCCGTACATAGCTACCCAGCTATGCCCTTGGCAGGACAACTGGTGCACCAGAGGTACGTCCATCCCGGTCCTCTCGTACTAAGGACAGCTCCCTTCAAATCTCTTACGCCCGCAACAGATAGGGACCGAACTGTCTCACGACGTT
>OIWK01001363.1_pt1 | contig 23239 bp, 23 predicted proteins | sample 1587401 | NCBI WGS metagenome assembly OIWK01 (sample SAMEA3888911, study PRJEB22519) | human gut metagenome | biome: human gut; feature: human-associated habitat; material: faeces | place: Denmark | collected 2009
GAAGAACAGCCGGAAGAACAGACAGAAGAACAGCCGGAAGAACAGACAGAAGAACAGACAGAGCAGCCCAAAACAAACGCAGGGACACCTGTACAGAAAGAACCGGAACAACAGGAAGAGCAGAAGCAGGAAGATGGTCCAAGTTACCGGGTCGTAAATATCATGGAGGAGATCCTTACTCCGGAACTGATCCTTGACGCACTGAAAAGTAATGATACCTGTACCTGCAGCCGCTGTCAGGCAGATGTGAAGGCGCTGATGCTTACCAGGCTGCCGCCCAAATATATTGTAGCAGATAATACGACAGTCCCGATGCTGTTAACCTTTTACCGCAATAAATTCCGTGTGGCTGTTTTAAGTCAGTCCATAAGAGCCTGTATGAAAGTAAAAGAACATCCACGCCATATCTTATAAATTTTCATGCTGCGCCGAAATATGTATATAGAATCTATAGGATCACAGGGATAAAGTATACAGAAGCGGCGCATTTTATGTACACCGCAACATCACATGACTGAAAGGAGCAGCAGATATGTCAAGTGTATCAAGTACAAGCAGCAGTCTTGGAAATACAGCTTTAAGAGGATTTGGTGGTTTAGCTTCCGGTATTGACAGGGATGCACTGATCGAACAGATGACAGCAGGAACAACATCCAAGATCACAGCCAAGAAACAGGCTATGACCAAACTGGAATGGAAGCGGGATGCATATCGTTCTGTCAGCAATAAGATCATAGATCTTCAGGACAATTACCTTAGCTATTCAGCAACAAAGAGCTTAAAAAACAGTGATTTCTTTGCAAAAAACCAGGTCAGTGTACAGGGAGATCCTGACTATACAAAATATATATCAGCGACAGGAAATGCAGACACTGCATCCAGAGTATCAGTTCTGGGAGTAAACCAATTAGCAACATCTGCCACATTGATCTCCGGCGCAAAAGGAGCTTCACCTATTACCTTAGGCGGCATCAGCGCGTCTGATTTTAAAAATAAAGAAGTAAAGACCTCCAATCTTTCCGGAACGAAGCTGACATTTGGAACCTACAGTATTACAGATAAGAAATTCACAGAGGAAGCAACCTTTACGTTCCCCACCAGTTATGAAAAAAAGGTGGACGGTGGAAAAACAGAGACAGTTACCATTGATTATACAGCTAGTTCTAAAGATATAGTAAACCAGCTGAATGAAGCCCTTGATTCCCAGGGATTTCTCGGAAAAGATGGAAAGAGCGGCATTAAATTTACACTGAATGGTGATAAGATCCAGATCAGTCAGACAGACAGTATTACCGATAAAGGAAAAAGCTGTGTGATCAGGGAAACATCATCTGCTTTAAAGAGTCTTGGCTTTAATCCCGACGGAATGAAACAGGATGATATAGATAACGGCATTTCACTTGATGAATTTAACGGCCATACATCTTCATTGGAGGCTGCAGCTATAACAAAGCAGCCCCTTTCCGGCTATCTTAAGGGAAAATCAATTTCTGTTTCTTATGGCGGACAGACAAAGAATATTGAACTGATCGGCGATAAGGAAGAGATAAAGGATTTTGAAGCTTTTAAGGATAGCTTACAGAAAAAGCTGGATAAAGCCTTCGGTTCAGGAAAGGTTACTGTAGGTAACGGTAAAGATGGCCTGACGTTTACTGCAACAGACAGCACTGAAAAAGACAGCACTGCAACAGACAGCACTGCAAAAGACAACAAACAGACATTACAGATATCCGTAGACTCAAAGGAACTCCAGAATGCCCTGGGTATCACATCTACCCAGTCAAACAAGATCAGTACAGGAAGCAGCCTGTGGGAGAACAGGGTCAAACTGGGACTGGGAAAATACGATACAAAAGAGAAATTAAACGACGCATTAAAAAACTTTACAGTCAATGGTGCAAAAATAGATAATATTACTGCAGATACCACAGTAGACGGACTGCTTACTGCGATCAATAATAATAAAGATGCGGGAGTAACTGCCACCTATCTGGGCAGTGAAAATAAATTTGTTCTTTCTTCCAATGAAAAAGGTGAGGGCCGTAAGATCACCCTTGGTGCAGATCCAAAAGATACTACTGATGCAGCAAATCTCATTTTCGGCGGGGTAAGCCAAGATGGCACAGATGGTGAGATGAGTATTCTCTATAATGGTGTACAGACCACCATTACCAGCAGCAGCAATACCTTCTCCATTGACGGTCTGGATATTAGAGCCACTAATACATTTAATACAGGCTCTGCAACAGCAGAAGGCGGCGTCAGCTTTACTGCATCAGCAGATACAGAAAAGGTGACAGAGACTGTAAAGAAATTCATTGAAGCTTATAATGCCATGATCGATGAGGTCCGCACCCAGGCAACAACCAAGCCGGACAGTAATTATAAGCCTCTGACAGATGACCAGAAAAATGAAATGAATGAAACCTCCATTAAAAACTGGGAGGATAAGGCAAAAGAGGGTATTCTGTACAACAGCAGCGCTTTAAAAGATCTGGACAATGCTACCCAGGGCATTTTCTCTTCAATGATGATAAATGGTGTTTCTTATGACGATCTTGAAAAGATCGGAATTTCCTTCTCAGATGATTACACAGCAGGTGGAAAGATCGTATTTGATGAAGAAAAGTTTAAAACTGCCATGAACAGTGATCCGGAAAAGGTATCAGACCTGTTCACAGGCACGCATGGTATTGTAAACACCATAGACAGTACTCTTTCTACTTATGCCACCAGATATGCAAGCAAGAATGGAAATTCCTATGGTGTGCTTATTGAAGAGGCAGGATCTGAAAAACTAAGCCTGACCCTGACTAACAACAGTATTTATAAAGAATTAAAGGATATGCAGGAAACCATCACAAACCTGCAGTCCCAGCTGTCAACTGAGCAGGACCGTTATATCAGCCAGTTTACGCAGATGGAAAGGCTGATCAATCAGATGAATTCACAGTCCAGCTACCTGTCACAGTTAGGTGGCTGATGGGGGTAAGGAAACATGTATGAGAAGTTTAAGCAGTACAAGGAAAGTACGATCTATTCTATGAGCAATCTGGAGTTGTTGCTTTTATTGTATGATGAAGCAGTGAAGCGTCTGAAAATGGCACAAATCGCACTTGAGGATAAAAAATATGAGACTTTTGAAGAGTGTCTCGAAAAAGCAGGACGGATCGTCCGGTATTTAATACAGATACTGGATATGCAGTATCCCATCAGCAAGGATCTGAAACGTATCTATGAGTACCTGATCTATGATATCAGCCGTGTTAAAGCAGGAAGGGAACGCAGGGCAGAAGAGATTCCAAGGATCAGCCACATACTTTCTGAATTAAGAGATGCATTTAACCAGGCAGGAAAGATTTCCGGCGATCAGCATATTGTGAGAGAACGAAGTGTTTTCGGTTAAAGGAGAATATATGAGCGCAGACTTGGAAACAATTTTGATATATCTTCAAAGGAGATATAATATATTAAGAGAAGTTTGTAGTCTGACGGAAGAACTGGCGGAGGCAGTGGAGCGCGGCGACACAGTCTCCGCTTCTCTTCTTTTAGATATGAGGGGAGAACAGCTGCAGCGCCATGCAGACTGTGAAGAACAGATCATCCTGCAGACTGTGGGAAACAGCCTTCAGGCCCGGTATCTACGAGATCTGGCTAAAGGTCCATTAAAGAATGTAAAAAGCTGTTTTAAAGGAAAGACAGAGCGGGAAAAAATGCTGGAGAAGCGTATTGAAGATCTGCGTTGCCGCACAGAAAAGCTTTTAGATAAGATACGCAGGATCGATGGGGGACTTAACAGAAGAATATCAAAAAACAGGTGAAGTTAAATGGAAAATCAAAACTTTTATGAAGGCCGCATACTGGTAAATATGGCTGCATTTGTTATGCGCCAGGATGATTTAAAGCCGCTTCATGGAAATCTGGACTGGGAAAAGCTGTTCCGGGTTGCAGATTATAACAAAATTTCAAACCTGATCTATCTTGCAATCCTGGGAAATAATGAAAAAATACCGGAACGGTGGAAAACACGCTTTTATGAGCGCTACAGTGATATTCTGAAATTCAACGAAAGCTGCACAGAAGGAGAACGGGAGATACTGGTCCTTCTGGAATTAAAAAAAATCCCGGTACTCGTCCTTTCCTCCAGCAGCCGCAGACAGCTGTATCCAAGAGAGGAAATGGCGGGGGAAAGCTCTCTGAAGCTTTTTTTTCTTGACCCGGAAGATTATCTTTTTGCAAAAGGCTATCTGGTCAATATAGGCTACGAAACGGATACTCTCTATCCGGGAGTGGGTGAAAAGATGCGTATACCAGGTCGCTTTTCTGTGGAGATCTATCATACCTTTCCTTTTAAAACCCAGGTATACCAGAGGGGGATGGAAAAGCTGATCCAGTGTGCTTTCCTGAAAGAAAATAGTAACTACATTTATGAATGGAATGCCATAGACCAGCTAGTCTATCTTATGATCCAGTCTTCTTACCTATATGTAACAGGACATCTGCAGATACGCCATCTGGCAGACTTATATGTATTTTACAGAAAAGCAGCAGAAGAAGACCAGTTTCAGGAGCTTGAGAACCGGCTAAAGGAATTTAAAGTAAATATACTGGCGCAGAAGCTTCTGCATTTAAGCTATATGTGGTTTGGAACACGGGAAGAATGTGCCAGCATGGAGACAGAGGAAGAAGAACTCCAGGTATTTGATATACTGGAGAAAAATGTATTCTATGGCATGACGGGGAAATTTGGGCCGGAAACAGATGAACAGGCGCTGGATCTTAGATCAGACATATTGAAAGAAGAAGAGTGGGAAAACCGCATGGAAAAAAGAGCATTATTTTACCGGCGTCTGAGAGAGTTTTTTTCTCTCGTACGCCGGCAGCTGAAAGAGCTATATGATATTTTGTATAGCAGATAAGAGTCATTTTATCAGTATTCACCCGTTTGCGGGTCATTAAGCTTATGGTCTATTTCTTCATATAAGAATTCAGTCCTTTTTCAATAGAGCGCAGTGAATCTGTATCAGATAATAAGGCATCCAGGTTGCTGCGTTCTGCTTCTGTCAATTCTTCCCGCAAAATAGAAATATGCTTCGGGGCATTTATAGCCAGGCTGACAGATCCATTGTCGCAGTCAAGTACAGTGATGCGTATGTCATTCCCGATCAGGATACTGTCATTTTTTTTACGTTTCAGTATCAGCATGGCTATTTATCTCCTTTTTAGTGTCCTGTTCCTTTATCTCTTTACCAAGAAGAGAACGTAAGGTATGGCGGTAATCATAGTCAGCGTTGGATAAGATCACCTGGATCCCTTTGCGGGTATCCGGATTAATGGCAAGAGGACATTTCAGGTTGACGGTTCCATCCAGATAATCCTTCTTTACAGTGCATATGACATAATAGGATAATTCATCACTGGAATCTACTTCCAGAAAGGATAATTCTTCCGGTAGAAGAACCGGTGAATAAGAAGGAAAGAGTGCTGCTGCATCGATGAGAAAAAAGGCTACATAAGGTTCGTCTACAGACTGCAATATCAGCAGGGAGCTGTCATCTTCCTCCATAGAGAGGGGAAGATAGTCATGGTACTGGGAAAAACCAAATAAACCATCTGGAAATACAACCAGTTCATCTTTTGTATAATCAATTTCGCCGTAATATTTTGTATCAATCTTCATGATTGTATAAGCCTCCGGGGGTCAGTTTTTATATGGTAACATTAAGAGCAGGGGAATCCGGCTCTTTTTTTGGTGGAACATAATTGGGGGTGCCGGTATATATAAATTCTACTTCAGGGTAAGAGGTTATGATGGTCATTTCCAGGGCTGGTATGTATTCCAGATTGCCAGATGCCACACGAAATTCAAATTCACCTCTCTGAAGGGTATACAGCCCATTATTGTCAGGGCTGCCAGAAAATGGATCACAAAAGCTGTTTCCTGATCCAGAGACGTTTGCTGTGCCATGTACTCTTTGGACAGTATCCTGGAGATCAAAAGCTTGTCTGATATCCTGGATACAGGTCATGCTTTCCGGAGAACTGATCCCGTAATTTTGAGCCTGACGTGCTTTCAGGCGGTATTGGGAAATAGCCTGATGCTGTTTTGCTGCCAGCTGGTCCTTTGAAACCAGCCTGGCATTTTGACGGAAACGGACAGATTCAAAAGGTTTAAAATTTGCTTCAATCACAGGTTTCATACATCTTCACCTTCTTCAAACCTGAAAATGGAAAATTATTTTTTGCTTGTTTTTTGTAAACAATGTACCGGTATCATTTTATAAAATCAAAAAGAGATGACTGCATCAGGTTTGACCCCATTTTTAAAGCAGCAGAATAGGAGTACTGGTAAGAGAACATTTCTGTAATGGCCTCATAAGGATCAGCTCCGAGAATGTCTTTGTATTCCTCTGTCAGGTTGTCGCTTAAAGTATCAAGACGGGTTTTTGTAGTTTCTACCAGGGAATATTTATTGCCAAGGTCGCTGTAAACGGTGCTGATAGTATGCTCTGTATTAGCTGCATCTTTAAGTACACTGCCCATAGTATCTGTAAATTGATCAACGGTCGTAGTATCATTGATATAATTATCACAGGCCATAACCGAACGGCTGAGAAGTGCCACAGGAGTTGTTTCCAGGGCAGCTTTGACCGCATTCTTTGCATCCGCATCAGACATGGCATTTAAGGAATCTGAAGTAAGCCCCGTAAGCATATTCAGTCCTCCGGTATAGGTATCTAAAAGAGACTGGCGGTTGGAAATATCGCCATAACCGATATCTACCCGGCCTTGTTCTCTCATAGCTGTCACAAGGTTGTTCAGGTCATCATCGCTTAAATGATAACTGTAAGTATTGTTATTTTGATCATAAGCCATGGTCATATTGACCGTCTTTGTGGTACCGTCTGAATACTTATGGGTATAAGTAAGGGTTTTTCCATCTCCGCTTAAAGAAAACGGAGCTGTTGTAATATCATTTCCGCCGTAAATATAAAAATCCTGATACTGGCTGTTCAGATTGCTGACCATGCTCTGCACATCCTGAAGAAGAGCATCTCTTTTTGTCTGGACAGAAGTTTTTGAGCTGTTATGGGAGGAATCCAGCAGATACTGCATGGAAGTCTTACTGTTGCTTAAAGTCTTCTGGATATCCCTTGCGCCCTGCTCCTGTTGGTACAGACGGTTTTTAATATCACCTAAAATAGAACTTTTACTCTTTGCATCCTGATATAAATGATCCATTTTCTTTCCCTGGTAATAAGCAAGAGGATTATCAGCAGCTGTTTCATAAGCAGCGCCGGTAGAAACCTTGTTCATGCTTTTGTTCAGATTGCTTTGAAGATCATTTAAAGAAGAAGTATACCTGCGGTAAACAGATGAACGTACAACTCTCATAATTTATTAATCCTCCTTATATTTATGCACCAGTATTACTGATCAGGGTATTCAACACTTCATCAAGGGCAGTCATCAGACGGGAAGCAGCATTATAGGCTGAAACGTAGGCCATCATATTGGTTGCTTCTTCATCCAGGCTGACACCGGAAAGAGAGTCTCTGGAGTCCTGGATACTGTTTAAAACAGTTGTGCCCGTCTTTAATGCAGTCTGGTTGGAGCTGGAATCAGATGCCAGCTGGGTGGAAAGGTTATTCATATAATCAGCAAATGTTTTCCCGTTCAATTTCTTGGTATCCTTCATAGCTGCGATCATATCAAGGATTGTATCTGTGCGGTTGGTGCCGTCTGTAGAAATATGGATCGTTCCACTGGTCCAGCCTTTGCTGATACCGATATTTCCGGCTGTTATACCAGTTGTTGAGTCATTGGTGGAATTAGATAAAAGATTCTTATCCGTGTGGTTTTTGCCATTGTTTATGTCATTCATGGAATTTGCGAAAGTTAAAGCTAACTGATCCAGTTTTTCTGAGTAATACTGGTATCCACGGACATCATCCACAGCAGTAGATCCATTTATCACATTGCCGGTACCTGTTTTCTGGAGCATATCCAGGCTTGCCTGAAGAGAGCCGCCTTCAAAATGGATCCCTTTTAACTCTGCGTATACATCATTGGTAGCTGCCGGTCCGCTGGGGGCTTTTTCAAACTTGATGGAAATGTTTGCAGGATCAGAAACAGAAGCAGCTGTCTGGTGATCGCCTTTTAACACACTTAACTGACCGTAGTTTTTTGTGAGACCGTTAGTACCAAGGTCGGATCCGTTTACCAGGATCAGCTTCTGGCTCTTTCCCTGGGCATCAATATAATTCATGCTCACTTCCAGGTCATCAGGCCAATCCTTCTTGCCGATCACAGCACCATTTGCATCATAGTCATAGGCGTTATTCCCGGAATGGGCATCATCCTTGTAATATCTGGTTTCAACAGGAATATAACCGGAAAGCTCATCCAGAAGAAGATTTCGTTCATCCTGCAGTTCCAGGGAAGGATGACCGGCAACCTGGTTACGTTTGATCTGCACGTTCAGGTCACCGATCTGGCGGAGGATGTCATTGATCTTCTGCACATCGCCCTGTTCACTGCTGCCTTCCCCTGTGAGCCTTTGAAATTCATTCTGTTCGGCCTGTGTGATCTGTCTGGATGCCTGGTTAAAAAGATTACATACAGACTGCATTTTAGTTCGCAGCTCACTTTCATAGATGGGATCGGATACCTTTGCAGGATCCTGCATGCTTGTAAGGGTAGACTGGACATCATCAAATGCCTTACGGATGCCGGAAATGGTTGTTTCGTCCAGTACCTTTGACAGGGAATTAAGGGCAGTCTGTAAACGATTGGTATAGCTGCAGTCAGCAGACTGGCTGCGGTATTGGATATCCAGATAAGGATCTCTGATCTGTGAGACCCGGTCCATGCTTACCCCAAAGCCTACTGCAGTTTCATTCCCATTAGAATAATGGGAAACAGGATTCGTATAATTAAGGCTGGATGCCTCTAACTGCTGCCTGGTATATCCGGCAGTATTCATATTTGACAAATTCTGTCCTGTAATATCCAGACGTTTCTGGTTGGCCTGGAGAGCGGACAGAGCGGTATTAAAACCGGAAAAAGTTGCTCTTACCATAAAATATTATTACCTCCAAAATATAAATATCCTGCAGTCCCCACAGTTTTATCAGACATATTTGTCATAAACATGAGGATCGCTCTGCTTCGCACCGGCAAGGCGCTGTTCTAACTGCTTCATGCGGATCCGGATCAGACGGTCTGTGCCGCCTTTTACTTTTTTCAGCTTTTCAGCCTGGATGGATAACCGTTCCAAGATCGGAGAGAGAAGTGCCACAGCCTCCTCGCTGTCCTCCTGCATCAAAATCTGGCGGAAAGTAAGCCCCTCAAGACCCGACCTGCGAAGAAGATCACTTCGTTTTTTATCTAGTCCGCGCAGCTGCAGTAAAAGCATGTTTTCATCATTTAAAAGAGATTCCAGCTGGTCAGGATGATCAGCTGAAACAACGGTTAGTTTATCAGCCTCAACCCGGCATAGCTGTTCTAATACAGTACACAGCTGTTCTAATACCGGGATCAGGCTTTCAGGCGCCCTCATAGATTATACATGGCCCTTGCAATGGCCATGGGATCCGGTTCGTAGGTTCCTTCCTCAACCTGTTTTTTCAGTTGGGCAGCCTTTTCAACGGAAACGCCTTTCTCGCGGCAGACATCTTCTGTAATGCTGTGGGCCAGAGAGCGTGCGAAAAGTGTTTCATCAGCCGAAATACCTTCGGTGTATTCAAAACTGGCTCGGTCAAGATCAGCCGGTTTTGCAGAAATATTATCAGACAAAGCAATATTGCTTTGTCTCATTGATACATGTTCCATGTGTATTTGCTCCTGGATAAAATTTTGAATTTTCATACAATTACTCCTCACCTTAAAATAAAACGGCAGGACCACAAAAGTATCCTGTGATTTTCACATGCTTACTGAATCTATATCTATGTAAATTATCGCCTTTTTTCTTGAAAATATAAGAAAAATAATAATTATAAAAAACGGGAAAACGCCGATTAAATATACATATGGAAGCATGCAGGGTAATTCGGTATCAGAGGGGTCAAAATCTTTTGACCCCAACATCATAATATATAGAATCAAAAAGAAAAGGGATAAAACATGTCTAATATATTACAGGTAACAGATCCTTCTACATATATAGATAATAGAAATGTCCATACAGGCCAGGAGCAGCAAAGCGCCCTGAACAGTTCCCAGATCCAGAATCCTTCTGACCCATCTCGTGTAGTGCGGGCAGATGGACAGAAAAGCGGTACCGCTGGTGACCAGGAAAATGAAAGTGGCTTCAGCATCCGCAATTATAATGGAAATTATACTGACTTTCTTCAGAAGCTGGGGCAGGAAAATGAAATAAAGGATTCCCTGGGCCGGATCCTGTTCCGGGATGGAGCCTTTATCGCTAAAGGTGATGAAGACCTGGGAAAAATGGTGCAGCAGCTGCTGGATTCTGCCAGGTTTGAAGATCCTGGCCAGCTGTTGGATTTTTTAAAAATGCAGGGACAGACTAAATTTTCCGGTACTTTCTTTGAAAACCTGAGAACTCTTTTGCAGCAGGAAGGAAACAGAGGCCTGCAGGAAACAGCCCTCAAATTCCTTCAGGTATTCAATAATTATTCCAGCGGTGAGCATCTTTTAGGGCAGATGCAGGAATTGACAGATGAAATAAAAGGAATGCTTTACACCTCTGCAAGACAGGAATATGCATCAATTCTGGATCAGCTGGACTGGAAGGCAGAAAATGGGGAAACGAAAGAAAATGCCCAGGTTCTGTTTCAGAAGCTGATCCCCTTTCTTTCAAAATATATTTCCCGTACCCATGATTATGGCAGTGTAAGAAGCAGCGTGATCCAGCTGATCCTTTATGGGGCACGTTATGAAAACGGAAGCAGTGTCCTTCTCAGGAGCCTTTTTGAACAAATGGCAGCTAATAGGGATTTTAAACGTTTTTTTGAAACAGAGCCTGAAGAACTGTATGCTGTACTTACCGGTTCAGAAGGAAAAAAAGGAAATATTTATGGAGATATCTTTGGTGCACTTGTGGAAAGAGGAGCAAAAGGAGAAGCCGGGCTGGAACATGTACAGGATTTTTACCAGCTGATGCGTGGGATGCTGGTAAACGAAAGCGTATATATGCCTGTCAATCATTTTATCCTTCCTTTTCAATATCAGGGAAAAGAAGCTGTATCTGAATTTTGGATCGATCCGGATGCAGAGAAAAAAGAAGAAGAGAAAGATGGAGGCAGGAAAATACGACTTCTGGTGGACTTTGAGATCAGGGGATTGGGAGATTTCCAGCTTCTGGCAGATCTCCAGGATCATAAAATATCCATGGAATTGGGAGTTCCTAAAAATCTTTCTGCCGGTGCCGGAGAGATACAGGCAAAGCTTCAGGAAATATGTACCAGAAACGGGATGCGCGTGAAAATGATGCAGGTACAGGAAAGAAAAGCTCATTACCGTCTTCTGGATGTTTTCCCAAAGATTAGAAAAAAGGAGAATGGAATCAATGTCAGCGTTTGAGCGGTTATTAGAACAAAAGGCAGTTGCACTTCAATATTCACCGGAAAAGGACAGCGCCCCGGTGATCGTTGCTTCCGGAATGGGATATATGGCAGAAAAGATTACAGAAGCAGCCAGAAAGTCAGGAGTTCCTGTTTATGAGGATGATTCCCTTGCAACTCTTTTAAGCAGATTACAGCTGGGAGCGGCAGTGCCGGAAGAATTATATCAGGCGATCATAGAGATCTATATTTACTTTTTAGGATATGTGCCGTCACCGGAGGAAAAAGAAAATGAAGAAAAAGCCGATAATACCTGACAGAAAGTTCAGACACAGACATAAAATGCTTCTGCTCCTCCTTTCAGGAGCTCTGCTGTTTCAGTGGGGAAAGATAGATGCTTTTGCAGCAGCAAAAGAGATAAAAACAGTAAATATCCGTGTTATATCCAAGCTGGAAGCAGGCAGCAAGCTTCCGGATATAAAACTGGAAACGACCACGGTTTCAGATGGGGAAGTAGCAGTAGATGCCGGCGGAAGTAAATACAGCGTTTCCGAGGCAGAATGGACGGATAAAAGCTCCAATGAACTGAAGGCTTCTGAAGAACCTCAGATGAAAGTCACCCTGGAACCGGAAGATGTCAGCGAAGATTATTTTGTTTCCAGCTATAAAAAAGCCAATGTAAAGATCAGCGGGGGAACCTTTGTGTCTGCCAGGAGAGACGGGGATGATCTTGTAGTTACCCTGCGGATAAACGGGATCAAAGGAGACTATGCTGCTCCGGAAGATGCCTGGTGGAATGAAAAAAGCCTGGGACAGGCTAAATGGGAAAAACCGGATAACACCTCCGGTTATTACGAGGTACAGCTTTACAGAGGAAAATCGAAAGTTTACAGCGTCTCCCAGACCAGTGCAGTCCAGTATAATTTTTATCCATATATGACAAAAACAGGAGAGTATACCTTTAAGGTGCGCACAGTACCGGGAACAGATTCCCAGAAAAAATATGGTGGAAAAAGTGAATGGGCAGAATCCGGGGAGCTTTCCATTACAGACCGGTATGTATCAGATGGTAAAGGACAGCAGTCAAAAAATCCTTCGGCAAAGTCCGGAACCACAGATACAGTAGGCTGGGTAAAAAAAGACAATATATGGAATTACAGATTTCCGGATGGCTCTATATGCCGGGGTGCATGGCAGTCGGTCAACGGATACTGGTATTATTTTGATGTTAATGGCACGATGCTTACCGGCTGGCAGAAGGTAGCAAATGACTGGTATTACCTGTATGATACCGGGGAAATGGCGGTCGGATGGGCAAAGATCAATGGACAGTGGTATTATTTCTGGCCATTAACGGAAAATGGGCATACACAGGGAACCATGGCTTATGGAGGCTGGAAGATCATAGGGGCGGATTATTACTTTTTCAGAGAAGACGGCTCCTTATATACCGGCTGGCTGGAACAGAATGGTTCCTGGTATTACTTAAACACACTTGACAACAGCCTTCAGGGAACCATGTTTACCGGCTGGCTGATCCGGGAAGGGAAAACTTATTTCCTGGATGCTGACGGAGTTATGGCTGCCGGCTGGTATCAGGTTGACGGGAATTGGTATTATTTTTGGCCGGATTCAGGTGAAATGGCAAAAAACCAGTATATCAATGGATTCTATGTTAATGAGGACGGGATCTGGTACAGGTAAAGATATGTGAGGAATGGATATGAAAATGATCAGAAAAATACTCCTTTGTGCCGGAACAGGACTGCTGCTTGGAACAGGAAGCTTACAGTCTGTGCCAGGGGGAATCTTTCATATGTATACAGCTTATGGGGCAGAGAGCAGCATCATCGAGACCATGAGTATTAAATTTGACACCACTTTTGGAGATCCGGAGGAAATACCACAGCCCCAGATCACCATCAGCGGATCAGGGGTATCCATTGGGGATATTTATTACAAAACAGAATATGAAAACTGGAAACCTGGTAAAAAGGTACGGATGGAGATCACTGTGGATGCTGCACAGGGAAAGTATTTTCCTGTGTCCCTTGGACGATCCAAATGCCGTGTGACCGGGGCGGATCTTGTATCGGCGAAAGCCCTGGATAATACCACCATGCAGGTAAAAGTGGACTATACGCCGGTCACTGTTCTGGGTGACACAGCTTTAGCAGGCTGGAGCTCACTTGACTCAGAAAAGGCAGTGTGGAAGAAGGTAGACTATGCTCCGGGCTATACCCTGACTTTATATGGAAATGATAAAGTGGTGAAACGGATGACAGTTACAGGTAACTCTGTCAGCTTAAAGGAGTACATGACAGATCCGGACAAGATCTACTATTATCAGGTAAAAGCGGTCCCGGTTACGGCAGAACAGAAAAAATACTTAAAAGAAGGGGAATTTGTTACATCACAGGAACAGGATGTAGATGACAGTGAGGAAGAGGAGAAAGAAAAAAAACATGCAGCAACTTCTCAAAGCAGCAGTACTGGTCCCGGCATAGCAGGTTCTCTAAAGGGAGACAACTTTGTTATGCCGGATGGGACTCTGGCAGTCAATACCTGGAAGCTGGTGGGAGGTATATGGTACTACTTTAACGCTGAAGGAAACCGTACCAGGGGATGGTTCCTGTATGGTGGAAAATGGTATTATTTTGATGGAAATGGATGTATGAAGACCGGATGGGTGAACACAGGAAACGGAAAATGGTATTACTTAAACCCGGATGGGGATATGAAGATCGGCTGGCTGTATGATAAAAATATCTGGTATTATCTAAATAACGATGGATCTATGGCAGTAAACCGTTCTCAGGACGGCTGGTACCTTGGAGCAGACGGCGCAGGCCGAAAGGAGTAAGAAATATGAGTTTAGCACCGATAACAGGAGATGGGGGAAAGTTAGCTGCACAGGCAGCGGATCAGACACAGAAGACAACACCGGTCCAGGAATTTCAGGGGATACTGAAAAATGGGCTGAATGCCATAAAAGAAGATATGGATTCTATTTTCGAAGAAGCTTCTGCTTTATATCAGATCCCTTCTAAACTTCTCAGGGCGGTGGCAAAGGCGGAGTCAGGGTTTAATCCAAAGGCTGTATCCAAAGCAGGGGCTATGGGCGTGATGCAGCTGATGCCGGGAACAGCCCGTTCTCTTGGAGTAAGCGATCCTTACAATGCCAGACAAAATATCCTTGGAGGGGCAAAATACTTAAAACAAAATCTGGACCGGTTCGGAGGAGACGTAAGCCTTGCATTGGCAGCCTATAACGCTGGACCGGGCAGTGTGACCAAATACGGAGGCATCCCACCATATAAAGAAACCCAGAATTATGTAAAAAAGATCATGGCAGATTATACGGGAAACAATACGATCCTGGCAGGACGTACGGTGAGCACCGGAACATATGGTAAAACATCCGGCAGTACAGCAGTGAGCAGCCTTATAGGAAGTGGCCTTACAGGAAGCAGCCTTGGTACACTTCTGGCAGCAGGAAAGGGAGAGAACCTTTCCGGGGAAGACTGGTCTAATATGGTGCAGATCCTCCGTCTTCAGATGATGATGAATATGGGTAAGGATACGGGTACGCTGATCTGACAGACAGATACCGGATTGCTGCGTGCTTTGCACTCCCGCAATTCCGGCCTTTTGACCCTGGTATCAATAAAGTAAGGCATTTTGCCGATAATAAAAATAAATGGTTATTTAAGGAAGGTGAAACATCATGCAGGTGCAGAATAACATAGCATCCATAAATGCTGCCAGAAATCAGGGGATCGAAACAGGAAAGCTGAAAAAGTCCCTTGAAAAGCTGTCTTCCGGCTTTCGGATCGTCCGTGCAGGAGATGATGCAGCTGGACTGGCGATCTCGGAAGGTATGCGCAGCAGGATCAACAGCCTGAACCAGGCGATGAGAAACATTGATGACGGCATCGGACTTACCAATGTAGGAGATGGCGCTTTGACAGAGGTCCATTCCATGCTCCAGAGACTGAAGACTCTGGCTTTAAAATCTGCAAATGGAACTTACGATCAATCCAACAGGGAAACCTTGAACATGGAAAAAGACCAGATCCTTGAGGAGATTGACAGGATTGGTTCTACCACTAAATTTGGAGAAATCTCCCTGTTTTCCAGGGCAGATGCCAATACAAATCCAAATCCAAATACACAGGGCTGGCAGCCGCCAGTGCTGGACGATACGATCCCGCTCCAGATCGGCGGTTCTGCTCAGGCTGGAGAAGTTCTGGATGTAGAACGCTATTATATAGGAAGCAGGGAACTACAGCTGGATCAGACAGATTTTTCCGATGTAGAAAAGGGACATAAATCTGTGGAATACATTGAAAACGCGATAGAGGCTGTTTCTAAAGTCAGGGCATCCTTTGGAGCTGCTTATATGCATCTGGATCACACCCACAATAATTTAAGTGTTACAAGTGAAAACATGCAGGCGGCAGAAAGCCAGATCCGTGATACCAATATGGCAGAGGAGATCACAAAATATACCAGCAGTAACATCGTCCTACAGTCCTCTAATATGATGCTTACAAATGCAAATAATCTCCCTCAGACCATACTTGAACTTTTAAAATAAAAATGAAAGAAATAATGAAAAACAGGCTTATGTTTTTTTAACATAAGACGATATATATATAGAAAGAAAATTCTGCTGTTCCAGAAAGGGCCCTTGGGACAGTAGAAGACAGAGGAAAGGAGTCCACTGCCATATTTTCTTTTATAAAAGGAGGAATTCATTATGGTAATTCAGCATAATATTGCAGCGATCAATTCTTACAGAAACTTAAGTATCAACCAGAACGCACTGAGCAAAAACTTAGAGAAGCTGTCTTCCGGTTACAAGATCAACCGTGCAGGCGATGACGCAGCAGGTCTGGCTATTTCCGAGACCATGCGTTCCCAGATCAATGGTTTAAACCAGGCTGTAAACAACGCAAACGATGCAGTTGGTCTGATCCAGACAGCAGAAGGTGCTATGACAGAGACCCACTCCATGCTTCAGCGTATGAAGACTCTGACTACCCAGGCAGCAAACGGTACTTATACCGAAACTGCAAGAGGTAACATCAAGGAAGAGATTGATGCACTGCGCGACGAGATTACCCGTATCGCTTCTACTACAAAGTTTAACGGTGAGACACCATTAGCTCCTGCGAGCGCTAATGCGAACCTGACATTCTTCATCGGCGCTTCTGCAAATAAAACTAACCAGATGACAGTTGTTCAGCAGGATATGACAGCAGCAGCATTAACTATTAACAATATTACGGTTGATACTACAGCTAATGCATTCGCGGCAATGGCATCTGTAGATTCTGCAATTGAGGCAGTTTCTTCTTACCGTGCGACCCTCGGTGCTGCCCAGAACCGTCTGGAGCATACGGTAAACAACCTGAAGGTTACTTCTGAGAACATTACCTCTGCGGAAAGCCGTATCCGTGATACAGATATGGCAGATGAGATCACAGCTTATACAAAGAACAACATTCTTTTACAGGCTGCTCAGTCTATGCTTTCCCAGTCCAACGCTATGCCTCAGGGTGTATTAAGCATGCTGCAGTAATCTTGAAATTGATTCTGCATCTTTTAGGGGATCTGCTTTGCGCAGATCCTCTTTTTTTAAATATGTCCTTTAGAACTTAAAAAGAAGGTAACGGATGATGAAAAAAACCATATCACAGTGTATGATCGTGAAAAATGAAGAAAAAAATATCCGCCGCGCCCTTTCCTGGGGGAAGGATATTATGTGTGAACAGATCGTAGTAGATACAGGAAGCAGTGACCGTACTGTGGAGATTGCCAGGGAAATGGGGGCAAAGATATTTTTCTTTCCATGGATCAATGATTTTGCTGCTGCCAAAAATTTTGCCATTGACCAGGCAAAAGGAGACTGGATCGCCTTTCTTGATGCAGATGAAAGCTTTACTCCGGAGGATACAAAGAAGATACCGGAGATATTGGAATATGTGGGAGACGATGTAGACGGCCTTCTTACAGGGATCGTAGATCTGGATGAAAATAACAATATCACAAGCGGCGGCACCATGATCCGATTCTTTGTAAACCGGCCGGACCTGCGCTATGTAGGAAAAATACATGAACACCTGGTCAGAAAAGGAAGATCCGGACTGCATCTGACCGATGCTACAGAGCAGCTGGCTTTCCTCCATACCGGTTACCAGGAACAGGAGAAGAAGGATAAGTCCAAATTTGAAAGAAATCTGAACATTATCCTGGAGATCCTGAAGCAGGATCCTGAAAATTGTGATTATCTTGGATATCTGGGAGATACCTATTCTTCAGATGGAAAAAATGAAGAAGCAAGGGATGCATACAAAAAGGCGGTGGCAGCCATGCCGGAAAAACTGGGGGTATATGATCAGCGAAGTTCTTATACCTATACAAACCTGTTAAGGGTCTCCCAGTGCCTGAACGCACCGGAAGCCGAGGTGGAAGCTATTTACAAAGAAGCAGTGGAAAAGCTTCCGAAAGAGCCTGATTTTGACTGTGTTATGGGGGACTGGTACTGGAGAAAGGGGCAATATGAAAAAGCGGTACAGATGTATGAACTGGCTATAGCAAAGCTGGAAACCTATGGAACAGTGAACAGGGGGATCATTACCACTTCCATGCTGATCCAGATGTATGAGTGTCTGGGAGAAGGCTGCAGAAAGCTGGGAGATTACCAGAAAGCGGTCCGCTATTGTGTGATCGTACTGAATACTGACCACAAAGATATGAATGCGCTGCTGACTCTGATCAACTGTTTTACAGAGAGCAATGTCGGCGCAGAAGAGGTAGTTCAGTTTTTAGGGAAGATTTATGATTATTCAGATATAAAAGACAAGGTGATCCTTCTGCGGGTGGCTATGGCAATGGGCAGAAAGGATCTGGAGCGGATGTTCAGGGGAATCCTCCTTCCTCAGGAGAGGGAAGAGTTTGATGCAGCCATGGAAACGGCCCAGAGCGGGGCACCGCTGTCATAGACTTTTTTTAACTCTCCCATGAGAAAAGGAAGCTCCCATTCGCAGGTGCTGTTATCAAAGCTGTTAGGATCTGCGATAGAAACATTTCCGTCAGGAAGGAGTTTTGTGATCAGGACAAAGTGACCGTTTTGCGTCAGGCTTCCCTTACCCATAAGGGCGACCAGGATATGACCGGAAGAAAGAAGGGAAGCTGCGTTTTGGGGCGAATGGTCTGTTACAGATTCTACCTGAAAGCCATATGCAGTAAGGACAGCTGGGATCAGACTGTGATAGGAGCCGCTCTGGGGGGCATAATAGCCATTGGCAGCAGACCAGTCTGCGATAGTTACCGGGGTAATGGCTTCTCCGCCATTTGTGAAGCTGGAGATGAGCATGGCTGCAGCAGTAGGACCACATCCATACTGGAGCATGGGATCTGAACCGCCGTAGAGATAACTGCTCCAGCGGGTATCTCCCTGATTATAGTAGTACATCGGTCCCATACTGGTATCCAGGATGGCAGCATCATAAGAATTGCCATCTGATCCCGGCTTTGCCTCCATATCCAGGTTTTCTGCTTTACCAAGGATTACCGGAGAGGTCTTTGAGGTGACAGAAGATGTATCTGGGACTCCCTGTGTTCCGGAAGTATCCTTTGAAAGCTCTGTCCTTGGTTGTGCTTCCTGTTCTGTCTGGTTCTGTTTTTTAAAAAAGTTTTCCAGTTCCTGAAATTTACGGTGGCTGGCAGTCTGTACAAAGCAAATGCCAGATCTGGCCTCATCTACGACCTGGGAAGAAAAACCTGGGCAAAAATAAAAGCTCAGGCTGGCAGTGATCACCGAAACTGCACCGGTAATGGAAAGTTGGATCATCGTTTTCGCAAGTTGGATCTGTTTCAAGGTTTTATTTATATGTTTTTTTTGATTCTTTAAAGTTCTATCTTTCATTTTTATCCATTCATTTCTTATCCGTTAACGAAGGGATAGACGGGCCAGGACAGTCTGACCAATGGTATTTAAAGGACACTGCTGGCATACAGCGCCAATCTTATGTGCCTCCATAGGCATGCCGTAGACAACACAGCTGTTCTTGTCCTGTCCGATGGTATAGGCGCCGTTTTTGCGCATACGCAAAAGACCGGCAGCTCCATCTGCTCCCATTCCTGTGAGAAGAACGCCGATGGCGTGTTCCCGCACATGTAATGCAACTGAGTCAAAAAGCACATCCACAGAAGGTCTGTGTCCGTTTACCTTTTCTCCTTCCTGTACACTGACTGCATAGGAGTTTCCAAGAGGTACCACACGCATCTGCAGACCTCCGGGAGCTAAAAGCATAAGACCTTTGCGGATCCGGTCCCCATTTTTCGCCTCCCGTACTTCCATTTTGCAGATCCTGTTTAAGCGCTCTGCATACATAGCTGTAAAACCTGCAGGCATATGCTGGGTGATCACAACACCTGGGGTGTTTTCTGGAAAATTCTTTACTACTTCAAGAATGGCCTCTGTACCTCCGGTAGATGCCCCGATGGCGATCACGGTTTCCTGGGAAGCTGCCGCAGAAGTCTTTGGTCTGTTAAGAAAAGGATTACCTGCCGCAGTTAAAGGAGAGACTATCCGTTTTTTTGCTGTCTGTGGACTGGCAGGAACGGATGGGAGATGTACATGGGAAGCAGCAGCCACCAGAAGCTTGGAACGGAGCATAGAAAGAAAGATCTCTTTAGACAGTCCATTGGCTTCATCCGGTTTCCGTACAAAATCCACAGCTCCGGCTTCCAGGGCATCAAAAACCCTCAGGTTCAGGGAAGATACCAGGATCACCGGTATAGGGTGGACCGGAAGAAGCCGCTTTAAAAAATCAATGCCGGACATTCCCGGCATTTCAATATCCAGGGTAAGCATATCCGGCTGCAGTAGCGGGATCTTTTCCTGGGCGTCAAGGGCATTTACTGCATATCCTACAATCTGGAAACGGTCATCCGCAGAGAGAGAACGGATCAGCCAGGTGCGGAACAAGGGTGAATCATCCACCACCATTAATTTTAATTTATGATCCATGATCATAATGCCTCCTTAATAAGATAAGTGTAACAACGTATGAGATAACCTACGGGATCAGATCTTTCGGTAAATAGCCGGTTCAATATAGGAAAACGGGCAGCTTTCCTTATCCAGGCTTTCAGAATGTCCGATAAATAAGTAGCCTCCCGGAGCGGTAGCATCATAAAAGCGCCTTACCAGTGCCGCCTTCGTAGGACGATCAAAATAGATCATCACGTTTCTGCAGAAGATCAGGTCAAACTTTTTGCGGAAATGGATGGGATCCATCAGGTTAAAGGAACGAAAGATCACATTTTTCCTTAAAGCATCTGAAACAGTATAGGTTTTATCTCCTATGGGAACAAAATAGCGTTCCTGCCAGGAAGGCGGAAGCTCTTTTAAGCTTTCAAGGGAATATCTGGGATCCATGGCAGAATCCAGAACACGCTGGGAAATGTCCGTAGCAAGGATACGGGTATCCCAGCTTCCGGGAATAGCGGAAAAATATTCTTTCAGATACATAGAAATGTTATAAGGTTCTTCACCGGAGGAGCAGCCGGCACTCCAGATCGCAATAGAACGGTCCCGGGAATGCTTGTTTGCAAGCTCAGGAAGAATATGCTTCTGGAGAAAGTCAAAATGTTCTTTTTCCCGCATAAAATAGGTATAGTTGGTAGTCAGCTTGTTTAACATAACAGAAACCATCTCAGGATCTTTACCTGAGATGATCTCATCTATGTATTCTGTAAAACTATGAAACCCTTTCTGCTGCAGCATATTAGTAAGACGGCTGGTGATCAGCTGTTTTTTGTGGCTCAGATTGATGCCATAGTGCTGTTGGATATAAGTGTAAAGACGGTTAAAATCCCCGTCACTTAATGTAAGCATTGTATGACCTCCTTAGGAATCGGATGTACTCTCGGAATCTTTCCTGCACCTGCCTTTGCGGTTGACAAAAAATCTTCTCGCAAAATCAAGTACAAAAAGATTCCGGGAGTACATTAAGAGCTGACCAGGGACTTGCAGTCAAAAGACATAAGCACAGTCCCATTTTCAAGTGTGATCATACCATCTAACAGCTTCTGTCTGCGTTTGATAGGGATCGGACGTACATCCTGAAGATCAATATCGATCACCTGCTGCACAGAATCCACAACGATGCATACAGGAAGATCGTCTACATTTAAAACGATAAAGCAGGTCTTACTGTTATATTCCAAAGCAGGCTTGCCCATATAGAGCCGTATATCTACTACCGGAAGGATCTGACCACGCAGATTGATGATTCCTTTAATATAATCAGGTACCAGTGGAAGATGAGTGATCGCACAGTCATTGATGATCTCCGTTACGTTATTGATACTTAAAAACAGAGTCATATCTCCCGACTCAAAGGTAAGACAGCGTTCAACGGACTGGTTTTCAGCCGGTACGTCTGTCTGGATATTTGTTTCTGTTACTTCAGCCATTTTAAAACCTCCTGTTTACGCATTCTCTACAGCTATGGAATATAAGCTGAGGATATCCAGAATGATGCTGATATTGCCATCACCCATAATGGTACAGCCGGTGATGCCGTGGTCTTTCAGGTTAAATTCACTGAGAAAAGCAGGAAGCGGCTTTACTACCACCTGCTGCTCGCCGATCAGATCATCTACAAACAGGCAGTAAGAACGGTCATTTGCTTCCACCCATAAAAGGATACCGTCTTCCATCTGGGTAACCTCAGTTGGAAGGTGATAGAAGGAATGGAGGCGGACGATAGGATAAAAATGGTCAACACGTTCTACCATTTCATTGCCATATTCATCTTTGATCACCTGATCTGCTTTTACTTTAAAGGACTGACGGATATTGGCGATAGGTATAGTAAAAATAGAATCACCTACCGTTACTTTCATTCCATCAACAATAGCCAGAGTCAGCGGGATCTTCATGGAAATCGTAGTTCCTTCACCGTAGGTACTGGATACAGAAACGATACCGCCTAAGGATTCTACATTTTTCTTTACAACATCCATTCCAACACCACGACCGGAATATTCAGTTACCGCTGTATTGGTGGAAAATCCGGGAAGCATGATCAGCCCCAGGATCTCCTTCTGGCTGTATTCAGAATCAGGCTTGGTCAGCATGTTCTTTGACCGGGCTTTTTCAAGAATCTTCTGGGGATCCATGCCATATCCGTCATCTTTAACGGAGATAACAACCTCACTGCTGGTATGGGAAGCGGAAAGTACGATCTCGCCCTGGGGATCCTTACCGGCAGCAATACGTTCCTGGGCTGTTTCTTCAATCCCATGATCCATGCTGTTACGCACGATATGCATGATAGGATCCTGTATATTGTCTACGATCGTCTTATCTACCTCAGTATCTTCACCTACAATGGTCAGACGGACGTCTTTTCCCAGGCTTTGCTTCATATCACGCACAATACGGTTCATTTTCTGGAATACGCCGGAAATCGGGACCATGCGTAAAGACATGGCAATATCCTGCAGATCATTGGTAAGTTTACGCAGCTGGCGTGCTGATTTCATAAAATTATCCCTGTTGTCCCTTGGCAGCAGGGATAATTCAGGGGAAGATGTGACCATGGATTCTGTGATAACGATCTCACCAACAATATCCATCAGGCTGTCCAGCTTCATCAGGTTGACACTGATCAGATTCTGCTTGA
>OIWK01001370.1_pt1 | contig 23059 bp, 20 predicted proteins | sample 1587401 | NCBI WGS metagenome assembly OIWK01 (sample SAMEA3888911, study PRJEB22519) | human gut metagenome | biome: human gut; feature: human-associated habitat; material: faeces | place: Denmark | collected 2009
GATCACACCAAAAGTATCCTGCAGCTGTGTATGTTTAAATAACTGCTTTAATAAAACATTGGCATTCACATCTTTACGTGTCTCGATACAGATCCGCATACCGCTTCTGTCTGATTCATCACGTAATTCTGTGATTCCGTCAATTCTCTTTTCCTTTACTAAATCAGCAATTTTCTCAATTAAACGTGCCTTATTTACCATGTATGGAAGTTCTGTTACGATAATTCTCTGCTTTCCATTCTTCATTGGCTCAATATTTGTTACGGCACGTACTTTAATCTTACCTCTTCCGGTACGATATGCCTGGTCGATTCCCTTACGTCCAAGAATAGCCGCTCCTGTTGGGAAGTCCGGACCTTTTACAATCTCTAAAAGCTCATCAATCTCGGTATCTCTGTCTTCCTCCACCTGATTATCAATGATCTTTACCACACCATCAATTGTTTCTCTTAAGTTATGTGGAGGGATATTGGTTGCCATACCAACCGCGATACCCTGTGCCCCGTTTACAAGGAGATTTGGAAATCTCGATGGGAGAATGCTTGGCTCTTTCTCTGTCTCATCAAAGTTCGGTACAAAATCAACCGTATCCTTGTAAATGTCTGCTGTCATCTCCATGGAGATCTTAGATAATCTTGCCTCTGTATAACGCATGGCAGCTGCGCCGTCACCGTCCACAGAACCAAAGTTACCATGACCGTCTACTAACGGATAACGGGTAGACCAGTCCTGCGCCAGATTAACTAACGCTCCATAAATAGAGCTGTCACCATGAGGATGATATTTACCCATTGTATCACCGACGATACGGGCACACTTTCTATGTGGCTTATCCGGACCGTTGTTCAGCTCGATCATAGAATAAAGAATTCTTCTCTGAACCGGCTTCAGACCATCTCTTACATCTGGAAGCGCTCTGGATACAATTACACTCATAGCATAATCTATATAAGATTTCTCCATGGTATTTTTCAAATCCACCTCATGGATTTTATCAAAAATATTACTATCGTCCATACTGTCCTCCTGAACTATGATACATACTCCCGAAATCTCAAATATTTAAGAGATTCCGGGAGTATGGAAATGTCAAAAAACTTCTTTTATCAGATATCCAGATTCTGTACATATTTTGCATTCGCTTCGATAAACTCTCTACGCGGTTCTACACGGTCACCCATAAGAGTATCAAATGTCATATCAAGCTCTGAAGCTGCATCATCATCCATATTTACACGCAGCAAAATTCTCTTTTCCGGATCCATAGTTGTCTCCCACAGCTGGGAAGCATCCATCTCACCAAGACCTTTATATCGCTGAATCTTATTGTTACCGTCACGTCCGATATCTGTAAGTATCTTATTTAATTCTTCATCACTGTAGGCATACCACACCTTCTTGTTCTTCTCAACTTTATACAGTGGCGGCTGTGCCAGATATACATGACCTTCTTTGATCAGATCCGGCATGAACCGATAAAGGAATGTCAGCATTAACGTACTGATATGGGCACCATCGACATCGGCATCCGTCATAATGATAATCTTGTTGTAACGAAGTTTGCTGATATCAAAGTCTTCATGAATACCTGTACCAAACGCAGTGATCATAGCTTTGATTTCAGCATTTCCATAAATCTTATCCAGTCTTGCCTTCTCGACATTTAAAATCTTACCACGAAGTGGGAGGATTGCCTGGGTTGCACGGCTTCTCGCAGTCTTAGCGGAACCGCCGGCGGAATCTCCCTCGACGATGAAAATCTCACAGTTCTTTGGATCTTTATCAGAACAGTCTGCCAGTTTTCCCGGAAGAGACATTCCCTCCAGCGCTGTTTTTCTTCTGGTTAAATCCCTTGCTTTTCTTGCAGCCTCTCTCGCACGCTGCGCCAGAAGGGATTTTTCACAGATTGTCTTGGCAACCGTCGGATTCTGCTCTAAAAAGTAAGTAAGCTGCTCGCTCACAATGGAATCCACCGCACCGCGGGCTTCGCTGTTCCCCAGTTTTTGTTTGGTCTGTCCCTCAAACTGAGGTTCCTCGATTTTGACACTGATAATGGCAGTCAGTCCTTCACGGATATCATCACCCGTCAATGCCGGTTCGCTGTCTTTTAATAATTTATTTGCTCTCGCATAAGCATTAAATGTCTTCGTCAATGCATTACGGAATCCGGCAAGGTGTGTACCGCCTTCCGGTGTAATGATGTTATTGACAAAACTTAACGTCAACTCATTGTAGGAATCATTATGCTGCATGGCAACTTCCACGTAAACACCATTTCCACTGCCCTCACAATAAATGACTTCCGGATATAAAGCTTCTTTGCTCTTGTTTAAGTAAGTAACAAATTCCTTGATACCACCGGCATAATGAAAATCATGGGTTCTAACAGGATTTTCCCTTAAGTCTGTAAGCACGATCCTCAATCCTTTTGTCAAAAAGGCCGTCTCACGCAGACGTTGTTTTAAGGTATCATAATCAAAAACAGTCTCTTCAAAAATCGATGCGTCCGGCCAGAAAGTAACCTTGGTTCCGTGCTTGTCGTCACCACACTCCCCGATTACTTTTACCGGTTCATCCGGTTTACCAATCTTATAACTCTGGAAATAAATCTTCCCTTCACGGTAAACTTCAACTTTCAACTTTGTGGAAAGTGCATTTACAACTGACGCACCTACGCCGTGAAGTCCACCGGATACTTTGTAGCCTCCACCGCCAAATTTTCCACCGGCATGAAGTACAGTGTATACGACTTCCAATGCGGATTTTCCAGCTTTGTGATTGATGTCGACCGGAATACCACGTCCATCATCTTCTACGGTAATAGAGTTATCTTCATTTATGGTCACTTCAATATTTTTGCAGTATCCGGCAAGTGCCTCATCTACTGAGTTGTCTACAATCTCATATACCAGATGATGTAAGCCCCTGGCTGATGTACTACCGATGTACATACCCGGTCTTTTACGAACAGCCTCAAGTCCTTCCAAAATCTGGATCTGGTCTCCACCATATTCGTTTTCTGTACCCATTTATTCCTCCATTCTGCACATAAAAAAATATGTACAATGCAATTATATTTCTTTTCTCTCTTCCACAGTCCCCTGCACAACTTTAAATATCTTGTTGATATGAAATCTGTTTTTTACAAATTCATCCAGCCCTGTGCAGGTGATCAGCGTCTGTGTGTCATGAATACTGTTGAGCAGATAATTCTGCCGGTTACTGTCAAGCTCCGACAACACATCATCGAGCAACAAAACCGGTGTATCATGAATGGACCGTTTAACCAGTTCGATCTCTGACAATTTTAAGGACAGCGCAGAAGTTCTCTGCTGTCCCTGGGAACCGAACTTCCGGATATCCACCTCACCGATGGAAAAAAGAAGGTCATCCCGGTGCGGTCCCACTGATGTCATACACTGCCGCATATCCCTCTCTTTGACTCTGGACAGTTCATCCTCAAAAAAAATATCTTCAATACTTGGTTCATACTGCAAAAGCAAATCTTCTTTTTCACCGGAAATCCGATAGTGAATATCATGCACGATCTCATTTAGCTCATCAACAAACTGTTTTCTTCGCCGAATGATTTTCCTGCCAGTTTCTACTAGTTGCATATCCCATACCGGAAGTGTATCCTTTAAATCCGGTCTGTAAACCATATCTTTTAATAATTTGTTACGCTGATTCAAAATTTTATTGTAAGTTGTAAGATCTGACAAATATATTTTATCCAACTGGCATAATTCAGAATCCAGAAATCTGCGGCGCTCCGCCGGACCATTTTTGATAATATTCAGATCCTCAGGCGAAAAAAATACCATATTGAGAATTCCAAAAAGCTCACTGGCTTTTTTGATTGGAACTTTATTGATTGCGATTCCCTTGGAACGATTGTGTTTTAAATGCATATCAATCTGATATTCTTTATCTTTTTTTACAACAACCGTTCTGATATGGGACTCCTGCTCCCCAAAACGGATCATTTCCTTGTCCTTACTACATTTGTGGGACTTAGTTGTTCCACTTAAGTATGCAGCTTCAAGGATATTCGTTTTTCCCTGCGCATTGTCCCCGTAAAAAATATTGGTTCCCTCATCAAATGAAATATTTAAATCTTCATAATTTCGAAAATTCTGCAATTCAATTGACTTTATGATCATTTTACAATCTGAATTGTCTCGCCGTTAAAGGAAACAACATCTCCATTGTATAATTTTTTTCCGCGCTGAAGCTCTGTCTCGCCGTTTAATTTTACCTGTCCATCCTGAATAAAAAACTTTGCATCTACTCCGGATTCTACAAGACCTGCTTTTTTCAAAGCCTGTCCCAGTTTGATAAATTCATCCGTCTCTCTGATATTTACTGTGATCATCTTTCTGCCTTTCTTAGTTAGTGGCTGCGTTAAAGTTTACCGGAAGAATCAGATAAATGAACTTTCCTTCATCATCCTTGATAAAACATGGAGCCTTCGGGTTTACCATATAAAGAGAAACCTCTTCCTCATCGATGACTCTCAGTGCATCGATAAAGAATTTCGGATTAAATCCAATGAGGATATCTTTTCCCTCTTTTGTGATATCAATATCTTCATTCATGGAACCAATAAAAGAATTGATCTTTAATTCCATATTTCCATCTGTGATATTCATGATAATTGGTTTCTTGTCACCCTCTTTTACGAGAAGTGTTGCACGGTCGATACAGTCTAATAATTCACGCTTATTAATCTTAACTTTTGTATCATAATCAGAGGAAAGCATCTGCTCAATCTTGAAATACTCCCCTTCAATCAATCTGGATACAACTGTAGTATCATCAAATTCAAATACAATATGATTCTCTGAAAGGAAAATATTGACTTCTTCCTCTGCACTTCCAGGTAAAATCTTACTTACTTCCTGAAGTGTTTTACCAGGAACAACTACTTTCTTATGATCGTAATTATTCTTTAATTCAATATTACGGATGGAAATTCTATGTCCATCCAGAGAAACTACTTTTAACTGATTCTCCTCAATCTCAAAAAGTTCACCAGTCATCAGTTTATTATTATCATTGTCAGCAATTGAGAAGATCGTCTGACGAATCACTTCTTTTAAAGTAAACTGGGAGATTGAAATACATTCATTTCTTTCAATAAATGGAATATAGGAAAAATCATCACCTGATTTTCCAACAATGTTAAACTTTGCTTTCTCACAGGTAATGGTAGTTTTAAAATTGGAATCTGTTTCGATCACAACATCACTGTCCGGTAATTTACGGACAATCTCAGAAAAAATCTTAGCATCTAATGCAATGATTCCCCTCTCTGCAATTTCTCCTTCAATCTTAGTTTCAATTCCAAGTTCCATATCGTTTGCTGTTAATTTGATTTCATTAGCAGAAGCATCAATTAAAATGCATTCAAGGATTGCCATTGTGGTTCTGGTTGGAACAGCCTTGGACACAATGTTAACTCCATGAAGCAGATTTGATTTAGAACAGATTAATTTCATAATGTGAATAACTCCTTCCTGCTTGGCGAAAGCCAAAATAAATATAATTAATAAAAGATATTAAAAGTAGTCGTATTAGTGTGTGTGAATAAGTGAATAACCCTGCAACCCTTGAAAACATAAGGGCTTGTCCGAAAAATCCGACTGTATAACTATGTGAAAAGCATGAGGATTAACCTTGGATAAAATGTGAATTAAAATTTTAAGCCTCCTCAGAAAAAATTTGAAATTCATCTTGAAAAGTAGGTTATCCAAAACTTTAAACATTAATTAAACACGGTTTGAACAGGTTATCCACAAAATTTTGTTAATAACTCAAAAAAAAGTTGATAACTTTAGTTTGGATTGATTTTTTTCTTGATAGTTTCAATTAAATTGCGTGTCTGTTCGTTGGAATCGTACTCATCCGCAATTTTTTTGATGCCGTGGATAATGGTCGAGTGATCTCTTCCGCCCAGTAAGGAACCGATGGAATCCAATGGAATATCCGTCATGGTTTTACAGAGGTACATGGCAATCTGCCTTGGTCTTGCAATCTCATTACTTCTGTTTTTTGAGATCATCTGATCCAGTGAAATCTGGAAATGTTCCGAAACAACTTCAATGATAAGCTGAGGAGTGATTTCTCTTGGCTTGTCCGGTGTGATAATATTCTGAAGTTCTTTCTTGGCAATCTCCATGGTGATTTCTGTTTTTTCCAGATTCGAGTAAGCGAGGAGTTTGTTCAAAGCTCCCTCTAATTCACGGATGTTGGATTTAATATTATTTGCGATGTAATTTAAAATGTCATCGCTTAAGGACATATCATCAGATTCCACTTTCCGGCGAAGGATTGCCATTCGCGTCTCGTAATCAGGAGCTCCGATGTCTGCCATAAGTCCCCATTCGAAACGGGAACGGATTCGTTCTTCTAACGTTTCCATATCCTTTGGCGGTTTATCCGATGTTAAAATAATCTGTTTGCCTGCGGAGTGGAGAGCGTTGAACGTGTGGAAAAATTCTTCCTGTGTACTTTCTTTTCCTATAATAAACTGAACGTCGTCGATCATGAGAACGTCGATGGTTCTGTATTTTTCACGGAATTTATTCATCGCAGAGGCGTTACCACTACGGATAGATTCGATAACTTCATTGGTAAATTCCTCGGAAGTAACATACAAAACTTTTGCTTCCGGATTTCTTTCCAGGATGAAATGTCCAATGGAATGCATCAAGTGGGTTTTTCCAAGTCCAGGTCCACCATAAATATAAAGAGGGTTGTAAGCTTCTCCCGGAGATTCCGCTACTGCCAGGGAGGCAGACTGTGCAAAACGGTTATTGCTGCCGACAACGAAAGTATCAAATGTGTAATTTGGATTTAAGTTGGAACGTTTGGAAGCTTCAGGTTCAGGTGTTTTCTTTACTTTATTATTGGAAGGTCTGATATTCCTGGTCTGTTCCGGTAAAATAAACTGAATCTCATATTCGGTTCCGATAATTTCAGCAATTGCTACTTTTAAAGGAAGATAATATTTTTTTGAGATATAACTTAAAGTCATCTGTTCAGATGGAACAAGGATATAGAGGGTATTTCCCTCAACACCAAAAACTTCCAGAGGTTTGATCCAGGTATCAAAAGAAATGTCGCTGACATCATGCTCTGTTTTTACTGTCTGTAAAATTTCATCCCATTTTTCCAAAATCTTGTCCATTTTCTAACTCCGTTTTCTGATAGCACTAAAATATAGCAGTTAATCTTAACTGCTTAAAAAACTCTAAAAAATTCTATATAATGCTATCCTACACTATTTTTGCGGAATTATCAACGTTTAATTGTGGAAGGACTGGGGATAGGGCGTTGATAAAAAAAGTGGCTATATGGGCGTTTTAACGCTTAATGTGAATATACTAGAAGTTATTGTTAATAATGGAAAAATAGTTATAGACCGGGAAAAATAAGGATTGTACACATTTATACACAAGTTATGATGATATTATCAAGAAATTGTCCACAAGTTATCCACAAATTGAGGATAACTTATGTAAACGGCATAAATACTGGGTTTTCTGTGGAAAAATTTTTGATTTTCTATGTGTATAACATTATACCATATATAGATAAAATGCATTTCTTCCTTATATATATAGTGGTAAAAAAACGAAAATCACAGAAAGTGGAAAACTAAATATTGGCAAAAGCCTTATTTTATGAGATTTTGCTTGACTTTGTCCGATTATTTTGATATAAATAAAAATGATGTTTTGTCGCTATTGAAGTAGACTTATCATAACATTGAGTAAAATATATGTTTGAATTGTAGAGGAGGTGTATGTGACATGAAGATGACATTCCAACCTAAAAAGAGACAGAGAGCGAAAGTTCACGGATTCAGAAGCAGAATGAGTACTGCAGGCGGAAGAAAAGTATTGGCTGCAAGAAGATTAAAAGGTAGAAAAAAATTATCAGCATAGGCCACATATTTGTGGTCTTTTCTTCTTTTATGATCAATTTTTGGCAAAGGAATATTAGATGAAATATTCAGAATCATTAAAGAAAAACAGGGATTTTCAGAACGTATATAAAAAAGGAAAGTCTTATGCAAATCGTTATCTGGTGATGTACGTTCTGAAAAACGATACAGAAAGAAACCGGTTAGGCATATCGGTGAGTAAAAAAGTAGGAAATAGTGTTATAAGACATCATGTAACCCGATTGATCAGAGAAAGTTACCGGCTACAGGAAGACATGTTTAATAGTGGTTTAGACATTGTAGTCATCGCAAGAAATACAGCAAAAGACATTTCATATCATGAAGTGGAAAGTGCTTTGTTACATCTTGGAGGTCTTCATAAAATTTTGAAGTAAAGATTTTAGAAAAGAAGATGGAATCATTTTGAAAAAAATATTGATTGCTTTGATTAAATTTTATAGAAAGTATATTTCTCCGATGAAAACAACAAAATGTCCATACTACCCGACCTGTTCCACCTATGGGTTAGAGGCTGTCGAAAAGTATGGAGCTGTCAAAGGTGGGGCGTTAGCGCTTTGGAGAATTATAAGATGTAATCCTTTTTCAAAAGGCGGATATGATCCCGTTCCATAATTGGAGGTATTTTCAGTGTCAGAGATGTTATTAACAGCATACAATGGTGCCATTCTTGGACCAATTGCAAAATTACTTGGCTGGATAATGAATGGCATGTATATTTTAATGGAAAAAGTTGGAATTTCCAACGTAGGTCTTTCTATTATTTTATTTACCATTGTTATTTATGCTTTAATGTTCCCATTGACTTATAAACAGCAGAAGTTCTCGAAGTTATCTCAGAAGATGAACCCGGAGCTTCAGGCGGTCCAGAAAAAGTATAAGGATAAGAAAGATACCGTATCCATGCAGAATATGCAGGCTGAGACACAGCAGATCTATGAGAAGTATGGTGTTTCACCGACAGGCAGCTGTGTGCAGATGTTAATTCAGATGCCTTTACTTTTGGCGTTGTACCGTGTATTTATGAATGTTCCTGCCTATATCAGCAGTGTGAAGGATGTTTATCTTGATCTGGTTGATAAGATCATGGCAACAAGCGGCTATCAGGATATTATGACAAACCTGATGAGCACATTAAAATTGAACACAGTACAGGTTGATTTTACGGCAACAGATACAACAACCTTACAGAATTATGTAGTAGATGTTTTATCAAAAATGAGTTCTACCGGATGGGATTCCTTAAGAGAGTCATTCCCGGCGCTCACAGATTCCATTGATTCTACATATGGTGTAGTTTCTCATGTAAACAACTTTATAGGATTAAATATTTCAGATACTCCATTTCAGATCATCAAAGCTGCATTTGCAGGTGGAAGTATTCTGATGGCAGTTCTTGCATTGCTGATTCCTGTGATTTCTTATTTGACACAGGTTTTAAATATCAAGTTAATGCCAACGGCTGCAACAGCAGGCGGAGATAATGACCAGATGGCTCAGCAGATGAAGATGATGAACCGTACTATGCCATTATTCTCACTGGTAATGTGTTTTACTGTTCCGGTCGGTCTCGGTATCTACTGGATCGCAAGTGCGGTTGTAAGAAGTATCCAGCAGTTCTTCTTAAATAAACATTTTGATAAGATTGATCTGGATGATATTATTGCAAAGAATCAGGAAAAAGCAAAGAAAAAACGTGAGAAAATGGGAATCTCCGAAAACCAGATTTCTAATGCTGCACGTATGAATACAAGACAGGTTACAGCAAGTTCCAAGAGTTCCGTTAAGACAACGGCAGAGAAAGAACTTGAACTTGAGAAGGCAAATGCATTGAAAGCGAATGCAAAACCTGGAAGTATGGCTGCAAAAGCAAACCTGGTCCGTGAATTTAACGAGAGAAATAATAAGAAAAACTAACAGATTATTTTTCAAAAACGTGTTGGTAAGATAACGTATATGTGGAGGTTATTGTTATGGACTATATTGAAGTATCAGCAAGAACAGTCGATGATGCTATCACAGAAGCTCTTATAAAACTTGGAGCTACCAGTGATCAGATTGAATATGAAGTAATCGAAAAAGGAAGCACAGGATTTTTAGGAATCGCAAGAAAAGATGCTGTGATCAAAGTTCGTAAGAAATATTCTGTAGAAGGTGATATCACAGAATTTTTACAGAAAATCTTTGCTGCTATGGATCTTAAAGTTGAGATCATTATTGAAAAAGCAGAAGACGGTAATACTTACAACGTAGAACTGAAAGGAGATGACATGGGTATCCTCATTGGTAAAAGAGGACAGACTCTCGACTCCCTGCAGTATCTTGCAAACCTTGCAGTGAATAAAAATTCTGAGGAATACATTAAAGTTAAGATTGATACAGAAGATTACCGCAAGAGAAGAAAAGAGACATTGGAGAATCTTGCAAAGAACATTGCATACAAAGTAAAGAGAACAAAACGTCCTGTTTCTTTAGAACCAATGAATCCTTTTGAGAGAAGAGTTATCCATTCTGCATTGCAGAATGATAAGTTTGTAACAACACACAGCGAGGGCGAAGAACCATACAGACATGTGGTTGTTACTTTAAAAAGAGATAGAGAAAGATAAATTCAATTATAGAATTTAAAAGACCAGAAGCTGCACGTTACAAAGCTTTATGAAAATGCCGGAAATGATATGGCAGGTTCTTATGAAGTTTTGCGGCGTGCAGTTTTGTACATGGAAAGGATATCACTATGGGAACGGATACCATTGCTGCAATTGCAACTGCAATGACAAGTTCAGGAATCGGAATCGTAAGAATCAGCGGAGACGAGGCAGTTTCTATCACAGACCGTATTTTTGAAATGAAGAATCAGAAAAAGTTAGAAGATATGCCAACGCATACAATTCACTATGGTCATATTCATGATGGAGATGAAGTGATCGATGAAGTTATGGTTGTTCTGATGAGAGAACCGAAAAGTTATACCAGGGAAGATACGGTTGAGATAGACTGTCATGGTGGCGTTTATGTCATGAAGAGAATTTTAGAAACAGTGATCAAATATGGTGCGCGTCCTGCAGAGCCGGGTGAATTTACAAAACGTGCATTTTTAAATGGAAGAATTGATCTCTCACAGGCAGAATCCGTTATTGATGTTATCAATTCCAAGAATGAATTTGCATTAAAAAGTTCGTTGAGCCAGCTTTCCGGTTCTGTTTCAGAAAAAATTAAAGAAATCCGCGGAACTGTTTTACATGAGATTGCATTTATCGAAAGTGCATTAGATGATCCGGAGCACATCAGTCTGGATGGATATCCGGAAAAACTATCCGGTATAGTATCGGATGTGATAAAAAAAATTGATAAACTGCTTGCAAACAGTGATAATGGAAAAATGTTAAAAGAAGGTATTTCAACTGTTATTGTTGGAAAGCCGAATGCCGGAAAATCTTCTCTTTTAAATTCTCTGGTTGGAGAAGAGAAGGCAATCGTTACAGATATTGCGGGAACAACAAGAGATGTTCTGGAAGAACAGATTAATTTAAACGGTATTTTATTGAATATCATTGATACCGCCGGAATCCGTGACACGGAAGATGTCGTGGAAAAAATCGGTGTGGAACGTGCAAAGAAATATTTGAATAATGCCGATCTTGTTATTTATGTAGTTGACACATCCACAGCGTTAGATGAAAATGATCATGAGATCATGGAATTATTGAAAGACAGACATGCAATCGTTTTGTTAAATAAATCTGATTTAAGTCCGGTCACAACTGTGGAAGATATCAGAAAACATCTGGACAAAAAAATGATCTCAATTTCTGCAAAAGAGCAGACCGGAATGGATGATCTTGAAGAAACGATCAAAGAAATGTTCTTTTCCGGGGAAGTTACATTTAATGATGAAGTTTATATTACGAATATCAGACATAAAACATCTTTACAGGAAGCTTTACGAAGTTTACATTTAGTATTGCAGAGTATTGCAGATGATATGCCGGAAGATTTTTATTCCATTGATCTGATGAATGCTTACGAGGAACTTGGAAATATTATCGGAGAATCTGTGGAAGATGATCTGGTAAATGAAATCTTCAGTAAATTCTGTATGGGTAAATAAAAAATAATTTGCAGATTGTAATGTGAAAGAGAATCATTCAAAATCTTATATGAGTTGAGGACAGAGAAATGGAAGAGAAGAAGATTCCGTATGTAGAGGAAGAATATGATGTGGTTGTAGTCGGAGCCGGACATGCCGGATGCGAGGCAGCGTTGGCGTGTGCAAGACTCGGACTGGAAACAATTATTTTTACCGTGAGTGTAGACAGTATAGCGATGATGCCGTGTAATCCGAATATTGGAGGAAGTTCCAAGGGACATCTGGTCCGTGAGATCGATGCGCTCGGTGGTGAGATGGGAAAAAATATCGATAAGACATTTATCCAGTCCAAGATGTTAAATAAATCCAAAGGTCCGGCCGTTCATTCACTGCGTGCTCAGGCAGATAAAATGAATTATAGTATGGAGATGCGTAAGACGCTTCAGAATACCGATCATCTTACCATCCGTCAGGCAGAAGTTTCTGAAATTATCACGGAAACAACAGCGCTGGAAAATGGAAAAGAGATTCAGAAAATGACAGGCGTGAAAACGTTTTCAGGTGCGGTTTATCATTGTAAAGCAGTCGTATTGTGCACAGGAACTTATCTTTGCGCAAGATGTCTGACCGGTGAGATGATCACATACACCGGACCAAACGGTCTGCAGGCAGCAAACCATCTGACGGATTCCCTGAAAGAGCATGGAATTGAAATGTTCCGTTTTAAGACAGGAACACCTGCACGAATCGACAAAAGGTCTGTTGATTTTTCAAAAATGCAGGAGCAAAAAGGAGATGAGAGAGTTGTACCTTTTTCCTTTACAACTAATCCTGAAGATGTGCAGATCGACCAGGTTTCCTGCTGGCTGACTTATACAAATGAGAAAACACATGAGATCATCCGGAATAACTTGGACCGCTCTCCAATTTATGCAGGAATTATTGAAGGTACAGGACCAAGATACTGTCCTTCCATTGAAGATAAGGTTGTAAAATTTGCGGATAAGGACAGACATCAGATTTTTATTGAACCGGAAGGAATAAATACGAATGAGATGTATGTTGGAGGAATGTCTTCCTCTTTACCGGAAGATGTCCAGCATGAAATGTACCGCACGCTGCCGGGACTTGAACATGTGAAAATTGTCCGTAATGCTTATGCGATTGAGTATGATTGTATCAATCCAAATCAGTTGTATGCTACTCTGGAATTTAAAAATATCAAAGGACTGTTTTCCGGTGGTCAGTTTAATGGAAGCAGTGGTTATGAGGAGGCTGCCTGTCAGGGACTGGTTGCCGGAATCAATGCAGCCATGAGTATTCTCGGAAAAGAGCCGCTGATATTAGATCGCTCCGAGGCTTATATAGGAGTTTTAATTGATGATCTTGTGACAAAAGAAAATCATGAGCCGTATCGCATGATGACTTCCCGTGCGGAATACCGTTTGCTGCTCCGTCAGGATAATGCCGATCTGCGTTTATCAAAAAAAGGATATGAGATTGGTCTGATCTCACAGGAGCGTTATGACTGGATCTGTCAGAAGGAAGTATTAATCCAGAATGAGATTGAACGTGTTGCCGGAGTCAAGATCGGTGCTAATAAAGAGGTTCAGGCTCTTTTGGAAAGTTACGGAAGTATTCCGTTAAATACCGGAACAACTTTAACAGAACTGATCCGCAGACCTGAGCTTGATTATGAAAAATTAGCAGTGATCGATAAGGAAAGACCTGAGCTGCCTTATGATGTAGTTGAACAGGTTAATATCAATATCAAGTATGATGGATATATTGTGCGGCAGATCAAACAGGTAGAACATTATAAAAAACTGGAAAATAAAAAAATAGCAGAAGATTTTGATTATGATGAAGTACCAAGCCTCCGTATTGAAGCAAGACAGAAGTTAAAACTTTACAGACCGTTATCAATTGGCCAGGCATCGAGAATTTCAGGAGTCTCCCCGGCAGACATTTCGGTGCTTTTGGTTTATATGGAGCAGATGAAATATCATAAAGGAAATATAAAATGACATATAATTTAGAAAAATTTTTAAAAGGTCTGGAAGAACTTCAGATTGAATTAAGCGATAATCAGATACAGCAGTTTATCAGATATTATGAGATGCTGGTGGAAAAAAATAAAGTTATGAATCTGACTGCAATCACAGAATTTGATGAAGTCATTGAAAAACATTTTCTGGACAGTCTTTCACTGATCAAAGTGTATGATCTCACAAAGGAAGTTTCGGTGATGGATATGGGAACCGGCGCCGGATTTCCGGGAATCCCTTTGAAAATTGCGTTTCCAAATCTGAAGGTAACACTTGCTGATTCTCTGAATAAAAGAATATTATTTTTACAGGAAGTGATAGAGGAACTTGGATTAAAAGATATTGAAGCACTTCATGCGAGAGCGGAGGAGCTTGGAAAAAATAAGGAATACCGTGAAAAGTTTGATCTGGTTGTCTCAAGGGCAGTCGCAAATCTTTCTTCCTTAGAAGAGTATTGTGTTCCTTTTGTAAAAATAGGTGGAAACTTTATTTCTTACAAATCCGGTGAAATTGAAGAGGAAGTTGCTAATGCAAAAAATGCAACATTTTTGCTTGGAGGAAAAATGAAAGAAGTCTATAAATTTGATCTGTATGAGCAGAAAAGATCGTTTGTCGTGATCGATAAGGTGAAGGGAACACCGAAAACTTATCCGAGAAAAGCCGGAACACCGACAAAGACACCGTTGTAAAAATAATAGTTACTGAGTGATGTAATAATTGGGTGATAAAATAAATCACCATATACATAAACTCCTGTCTTTTTTATGATGCAATAACATGCTTAAATGTAAAAATTTTTACATTCTATTATAAAACGTGTTTTTAATGCATCATTTGGAGGACAGGAGTTTTTTCTTTTTATTATTAAATTCAAAAATAATCCTACTTTAAAAACATATCAATTGCTTCCACAACTTTATCGGCAATCTCTAACTGTGGATATTTTTTACAGTTGGATAAGTATACGATTTCATTTCTGGAGTTTGTCTTTTTATAAGAATCTGCAATTGCGATTGCATCTTTCATGTTTCGACTCTCAATCACATAAATTGGAGTTTCTAATTTTTTCAGCGCATGTTCAATACTATTCTTTGTGTAATTTGCTTCCATGCTTGCCATTAAATATTTACCATGACTGAAATTCATGTGGGCTGCTTCGTAGTATGCGTCAATTAATTTGGAAGAAACCAACTGTGGCCTTGCATAATATTCCTCGCGGAAATCTTTGGTGATGTAAGTATTGCTAACTTTGATGTTGTAAAGGAATGTTCCAATCACAGGGAGTTCCAATAATGTTTTTTTCACAGAAGCATATTTATCGGTTGTAATATGAAGCTCTTTCAAAGAGGTCGGATTGATCGCAATAATAGAGTTTGCCAGATCCTTATTCATATTGCAAGCTAACGTTACAAATGAGATTGATTCATTCGATGCAATAATATCTGTTTTTTCTCCAATTATATTTTGGATAAAATCCGTCACAAGCTGAACATATAAATAATTGGTGTAAGTTAAGTACGGTTTTGCAGAGCGTCCACATCCAAGTAAGTCCAGTGTGTAGACAGTATGTTTCTTTTCCAGTTTTCGAATCACTTTGCACCATTCATAAGAAGAGCTGACCGGATTCAGATCGTGAATCAGCAATAACGGACTGCCTGATCCGCGTTTCGTATAATAAATCTGTCCGTTTTTCCAATCGTAAAAATTGCCGTTCTCTGCTTTCAAAATATTCTTGATATCAGCTGTCATATTAATAAATCTGTTAACAAAATGGATTGTTCCAGCGGCAAGAGCTGTCAACAGAAAAAAATGTTTGATATTCTTTTTCATAGAAACCTCCTTATTTATTTTATGATCATTAAAAAAATGCATTTCATATAATTGAAAAATCGTTTCACCATTTCATAATCATAAATCTTTATTTAATAATATTATATCCGCTTTTTATAACATATACAAATTAATTTTTGAAAAAATCATTCATTTCTTTTTAGTATTTTGAAAATTATAATTTATTTGTGATAATAAAATAACTATAATTGTAGTATAATTGTTTTTGAAATAATGATATGGTATAATGTGCGTATGCAATGAGCAGTGCCATAGACAGAGAAAATAGTTTGTGACTGCTTGCAGGCAAAAAACTATTTTATTTGTCTATGATAGGGCGAATGCCCGACAGCCAGGAAAATCTTTGATTTTTCTGGCGTGCACGGCGGACTGCGCTTCATGATATAATAAAGACTGCCGAGCGGCGAATGCCCGTCAGCCAGGATAGCAGCATTATTGATGATTACTCAAAAGTAAAGGAACAAGTGATTATGGTTATAGAATATTTACAGCAAATAAAAGATTCTTATTTCGAACAAAAACATGCATTAGAAAAACAGTTAAATTTATTGGAAATTCAATTAAAAGAAAATACCGGAATGATAAAAATGTTGGAGGAAACAAATGATTCGTGCTATGAACTGTTTACACCTAGAAATGTTAATTCAAAGAATAAAGCTAAAATTAATGAACTGATGGAAGAACAGAAAAGTATCAATGAGTCTATAGATAATTTGAAAAATTCTATCAAAGAATATTCTAGTAAGATCGAACAATTAGATCAGATAGTGGAAGAAGAAAATCGAGAAATTGAAATTGTTCAGGAATATACGGAGGCAATGAAACAACAGAATATAGTAAGTGAAGATGAAAAGATAGAATCATCGGAAGATAATTTACTTGATGGTATGAAGAATATTTTGAACCGGGTGGAGTTATGCAGCCGGTTGATTGATATTGATCCAGTTCGATGTAGATTGGAATTAGGTTCTGTTATGAAAATTCTTACTGATCTGATTGAAGAAAAAGATGAATCGGATTTTTAAAATATTTATTTCTAAAAGAGACACTTTTCCAAATTAAAATAAATTTATAGATCTATTAGGTAGAAAATTATATATAAAGGAAAAACACATATGAGTAACAAAATATATAAGAGTAAGATGAAAGATGAAAATAGATTACTTGGAAAATTTGTGAATATATCATTAATCGCATTATTAATTATCTTTGTGTTATTATTTTTAAAAATAATAGTAACAGAAATATCATTTCATAAAATGATTACGGAAATGGTTGAGGGGATTGATTATTACATTGAAGATATAGTAATAACAGATAAAGAAACTGTAGAGGACTATAATGGTTCGGAATCAGGTGCAACGAATTATTTCTTTCACTATGGACGTGATACTGATAAGCGGATGCAAGTAAATCAAAAAGAGTATTCTCAATATAATGTAGGAGATATGTTCCCAGCTTATACAAAGGATCATTATTATTATGGTTCAACAATTAATTCGGTTTTGCCAAAAACTGAGTATAAAAATAATGAATTAAGTAAAGCCGGTATAGTAACAATCGGTTGTCTAATACTATTACTGCTTATATATAAATGGATTGATAATTTGGAAAAAAAGACAAACAATCAATAGTTAAGATCTTAAAATGTTTCACGTGAAACATTTTACGGTCTATGTTATATTTTAACAATATTTAGTAGGCTCTTATAATATTAAATACTATAGTTTGAAGTGACACAATAAAAATATGAATGTTTCACGTGAAACATTTTTGGATAATTAATCATAGCATTTGAAATATAGAAGTGTTATAATATACAACGTAGAAAAAAACAACAAAAATATCTGCTTACAAAATAGTAAAAATATCTAGCTATTATGGAATGAAAATTGATTATATCATGAAGCACAAATCTATGATCGTTATCTATACCCGCTTCGCTCGGTAGATTATATCATACACAAAAAAACACATGATTCACAGAACAGTCTTTATTTATATTATAATAAAGAAACATAATAGCTAATAACAGAACTATGGGAAAGGAAAATATAATGGGTAGAATTATAGCAGTAGCAAACCAAAAGGGTGGTGTTGGTAAGACAACAACAGCAATTAATCTGGCTGCTTGTCTTGCGGAAGCAGGAAAAAAAGTATTAACAATTGACCTTGATCCACAGGGAAATATGACAAGTGGACTTGGAGTAGATAAAAATGAAGTGGAAAATACAGTTTATGAGTTAATGCTTGATGAATGTTCCGTTAAAGAAAGTATGACGGATACGGTTATAGACGGAATGAAAGTAATTCCATCAAATGTAAATCTTGCCGGAGCTGAAATCGAATTATTAGGTATTCCAGAAAAGGAATACATATTAAGAAATGCTGTTGATTATATCAAAGAAGATTATGATTTTATTGTAATTGATTGTCCGCCATCTTTAAATATGCTGACAATTAACGCAATGACAACTGCAAACTCTGTCCTGGTTCCAATTCAATGTGAATATTATGCGCTGGAAGGATTGAGCCAGTTAATACATACCATTGATCTTGTACAACAAAGATTAAATCCAAATCTTTTGATTGAAGGAGTTGTCTTTACAATGTATGACGTGCGCACAAATCTTTCTAATCAGGTAGTTGAAAATGTAAGAAATAATTTAGATGCAAAAATATATGATACATTGATACCAAGAAATATTCGTCTGGCAGAGGCACCATCTTATGGATTGCCAATTAACTTATATGATTCCAAATCTGCTGGGGCAGAAAGTTACCGTTTACTTGCAAAAGAAGTAATAGATAGAAAGGATATTTAAAATATGGCAACCGCAAAGAAAAATGGATTAGGCAAGGGACTTGATTCACTTATTACTAATAAAGTAAATACTGCAAAAACAACAACAGCAACAACAAAACCAGCTGTTAAAAAAGATGAAAAAGTAGTGGAAGGTATACTCGTTAACATTAATAAAGTAGAACCAAACAGAGAACAGCCAAGAAAAAATTTTGATGAGGATGCACTTTTGGAATTAGCAGAGTCCATCAAACAGTTTGGTGTTTTACAACCATTACTTGTACAACAGAAAGATGATTACTATGAGATCATTGCTGGCGAAAGAAGATGGAGAGCTGCCAAACTTGCTAATTTAAAAGAGGTTCCTGTTATTATCAAAAAATTAACAGAACAGGAAGTTGTAGAAATTTCACTTATTGAAAATATCCAGCGTGAAAACTTAAATCCAATTGAAGAGGCAATTGCATATAAAAGACTTTTAACAGAATTCAATTTAAAACAGGATGAAGTAGCGGAACGTGTATCTAAAAGCAGAACAGCAGTAACAAATTCAATGCGTTTGCTGAAATTAAATGAAAAAGTTCAACAGATGGTTATTGATGATATGATTTCTACCGGCCATGCCAGAGCACTGCTAGGTCTTAATGATCTGGAAAAACAATACACGGTAGCTCAGCAGATATTTGATGAAAAGCTAAGCGTTCGTGAAACAGAAAAATTAGTAAAAAAAATCCAGCAGGAAAAAAATCAGAAAGATACAGAAAAGAATAAAAAAATAGATCCGAAATTAGAAGCAATCTGCCATGACCTGGAAGAGAAGATGAAAGGAATTTTAGGAACAAAGGTTGCTATTAATCAGAAAGATAACAAAAAAGGAAAAATCGAAATCGAATATTATTCCATGGATGAACTGGATCGCATTATGGATTTATTCAGAACTATAGAAAAATAATAGAGTATTTTTATAAAAATCGATTCAATAAAAATAAGTTCGTTATATGAAACAGCAGAAGGAGAAAAAATGATTTCACAGTATTTAGGATTTGATTCAGATTATATTATCATTGGACTAGCAGCACTTGTTTTAATACTTATTATTTTAATGATTATAAATGTAGTTCAAATGAGTAAATTGAAAAAGAGCTATAAGATTTTTATGAAAGGAAAAAATGCAAAAAACTTAGAGGATACACTTATTAAAAGGTTAAATCAGGTAGATGATCTGATAAATGCAAATTCCGCAAACGAAAAAAATATAAAAACCTTATTCCAGAACATGCAGAGAACATATCAGAAAATGGGACTTGTAAAATATGATGCATTTAATGAGATGGGTGGCAAGCTGAGTTTTTCTCTGGCAATGCTTGATGTGAAAAATAATGGATTTATCATTAATGCAATGCACACAAGAGAGGGCTGTTATACTTATATTAAAGAAATCATTGATGGAAATTCAGTGATTGTTTTATCTGGTGAAGAACAGGAAGCATTAAACAACGCAATGGGGGAAAATAACATTGCAAAATAGAAAGACATATTATATAATAAAGTCCGTCTTGTAAATAGTAAAATTGGTTTACATAATTTTAAAAATCGGAAAGGAGGATAGTAGTATGCACAAATTTTTAAGAGCAGTCGGTTTTTCAAAAATCACAAAAGAAGAGCTGAATGATATTTTTCAAAAAATAATAGAGAGACCAATGCTGCAGAAAGTGGCAGAGGATTCCGAAGGTAATGAGTTTGCAGAACTCTCTATCGAGTTTGGAGATTTCTTTGGACTGTCTTTGAGAGGAACATTTAATGAGAATGATTCTTTTGAGATGAGCTACTACTATCCTTATTTTTGTGGTAATAAAATTTCAACGACGGAACAGATTGATATTGAAAAACATGCGGAAAAAGAGTCTTATGCAGGAATCTGTGATGAGGTAAGACTTGGCGTTACATTGATTTTTTATTTGCAGAATGTGGCGGATTATCTGGCTGTGAAAAATAATAAATTTTACATGAGTCAGGCAAATGGAACAGTGCTTGCTGCGCTTTCTACAGAAGGAAAAATTTTACTTCCTATTAATAAAGATGAACATAAGCAGAAGCTGACAGAACAGACTATGAACGAAAGAAATGGATTGATCGCTGCAGCCAGAAAGGGAGATGAAGATGCTATCGAGAATCTGACTTTGGAAGATATCGACACTTATTCCCTTCTTTCAAGACGTGTACAGCATGAAGACATTTTGAGTATTGTGGATTCTTACTTTATGCCTTATGGAATTGAAAGTGATCAGTATTCCATTCTTGGTGAAATCATGGATTGCAGGCTATTGCAAAATTCGTATACAGAAGAAAATGTTTATGCGATAGATATCAAATGTAATGATGTAGAATTTCCAATCTGCATCAATCAGAAAGATCTGATTGGTGAACCAGCAGTTGGAAGAAGGTTCAAAGGAAACATCTGGTTACAGGGAAGTATTAATTACAGAGATTAGTGATTTTTACAAAATCACTAATCTGATGAAAGAAAAAGATTGAACTTCTCTGATAGTTGGAATATAATAAACAAGTATTTGTTCCCTTAGTTAAATGGATATAACGGGGTCCTCCTAAGACTCTATTGTAGGTTCGATTCCTATAGGGAACGCTCTATTTTAAGCGGTAATGAGAGAAAAATCATTGCCGTTTTTTTTGTTGTTTTTCTGCTAACAGCAAATCAAAAAATGAGCATTTTTGCTAACAGAAAATGCAAATTGCTAACAGTAAAATTATTGTAGATTTGCTAACAGAAATGAAAAGCTATAATGCAACTGGTGTAAAGGGCTGTAAATTCTTGTAGCTAACAAAAGGGTAATGATTAAAAATATTTCTGCTTGGAAAATATCAAGCCTGAATGAGTATTCCGTTCAGATTAGATTAGGTTCTAATCTGGGCGGATTTTTTTTATTTCAGGGAGAAGGAGGATGCCTATGGCAGAAAAAGTGGATCAGATGGATCCAGATGAAAAAATCGTTGAAATAGCGATTGAACGGCTAAGAGTATTTGAAAACCATCCGTTTCGAGTGGAAATGGATAGCCAGATGAAAGATCTTCAGGACAGTATCAAGAAATACGGAATAATAACTCCGGTAATCGTAAGACCAAGAAAGGAAGGATACTACGAAATCATATCAGGTCATAGAAGAATATTTGCAGCGGAAAAACTGGGATATAGAAAAGTACCTTCGATAATCCGCTACATGACAGATGATCAGGCAGTTATCGCAATGGTAGATTCAAATTTGCAAAGAGAGAGAATCCAACCGAGTGAAAAAGCATTTGCCTATAAGATGAAATATGATGTGCTAAAAAGAAAATCTGGAAGAAGGAAAGCTGGTCAAGTTGACCACAATTCGGGAAAAAAGGGATTGGAGATTATCAGTGAGGAAACTGGAGACAGTCCAAAGCAGGTGCAGAGATATATCAAGATGGCTGATCTGATTCCTGAATTGTTGGAAAAGGTAGATGACGGTTCAATGGGATTTACTCCGGCTGTACAGATTGCATATCTAAAGAAAAAAGAACAGAAGGATGTACTTGATGCTATGGAATTGACACTATGTACGCCGTTACTATCGCAGGCAATGCGTATGAAAAAGCTGAGTGCTGATGGGAAACTAACAACCCAGAGAGTTGAAGATATTCTAAGCGAAATAAAGCAGAAAGAAACAGACCGGGTAGTGTTTAAGAATGATCAGCTTCATAAGTATTTTCCAAAGAATTATTCTACGGAACAGATGAAGAGAGAAATAATTGAACTTTTGAAATTGTATGTACTGAATTATTAAAAACAGGAGGAAATGTTATGTGTAAGGTTATTGCAGTATCAAATCAAAAAGGTGGAGTCGGAAAGACCGTATCATGTGTGAATCTGGGTATAGGTCTGGCCCAGGAAGGAAAGAAAGTCCTGCTGATAGACGGAGATCCACAGGGAAGTCTGACAATCAGCCTTGGATATGAGGAGCCGGATGAAATGGAGTATTCTCTGGCAACTTTGATGATGAATATTGTGAATGATGAAAAAATGAATATTGAAAAAACGATCCTTCATCATAAGGAAGGTGTGGACCTGATACCGGCAAATATTGAATTGTCAGCTATTGAGGTATCTCTGGTGAATGCAATGAGCAGGGAACTGATACTTAGATCTATGGTAGAAAAACTGAGAGATTTCTATGATTTCATAATTATTGACTGTATGCCGTCTCTTGGAATGATGACAATTAACGCATTGGCATGTGCAGATTCCGTATTGATACCGG
>OIWK01001371.1_pt1 | contig 23054 bp, 15 predicted proteins | sample 1587401 | NCBI WGS metagenome assembly OIWK01 (sample SAMEA3888911, study PRJEB22519) | human gut metagenome | biome: human gut; feature: human-associated habitat; material: faeces | place: Denmark | collected 2009
AAGTGGCATCAGAAGAATTATAAGTGTTGCTGGAGAATATGGACTGCCTGTTCCGACTGTGGAAGTATTTGATGATATGTTTCGGGTGAATTTATATAGGAATGTGCAGCATAATGCAAATGGTGGAGAAAATAGTGGAGTAAATGGTGGAGTAAATGGTGGAGTAAATGGTGGAGTAAATGGTGGAGTAAATGGTGGAAATGATTTCGGAGATAAAGTCCGTATCAGAGAAAAAGCACAGAAATTGACGGAGACTCAGGAGAAAATACTAGATTGTATAGCAGAAGATAAATATATTTCGGTCAAAAAAATAGCAGACAGAATAGATATATCTAGGCGGACTGTTGAAAATAATATTAAAAAAATGAAAGAATCAGATATTGTGGTTCGTCATGGTTCACCGAAAAATGGGTATTGGGAGATTATAGAATAAACTGTAATTCTGAAAAAGTATATCAGCAAAAGTGATACAAAATAGTTACAGTGACTTAATAAAAAATTAAAAATAAAAAGGTACAGAAAAAGATGGTTTGAGTATATAATATACTTGTATAAAAATGGTCAAATCTATCATAATGATAAAAATAGGAAATGCAGACAGATTATTTTAGGAGTAAAAGAAAATGTACAGAGTTCTTGTATTTGGAATGACAGAAAATCCCGGTGGTGTGGAAAGTGTGATCATGAACTATTACCGGTGTATTGATAAAACAAAAATACAATTTGACTTTCTTTGTAATTTTCATGAAGATGCGGCGTATGAGGACGAACTGACTGCCATGGGCGGTAACGTTTTTCATATTACAGCCCGCAGTGAAAATTATGGAAAATATAAAAAGGAATTAAAAGCATTTTTTAAAGATTCACAGGGAACATACGATGCGATCTGGGTGAATGTCTGCAGCCTGGCAAATATTGATTATCTGATCATGGCAAAAAAATATGGCATTCCGCGGAGAATCATTCACAGTCATAATTCACAGAATATGGACAGTAAACTGCGTGGCATGTTGCATGAAAGAAATAAAAAACGTATTGATAAATTTGCAACCGATTTTTGGACATGCTCAGAAGATGCAGCAAAATGGTTTTATGAAGACCGATTGCTGCCGAAGGTTGTAATGATTCGAAATTCCATATCGGTGGATCGCATGGCTTTTGATGAAGAAAAGCGCAGAAACTATCGGGAAAAGCTGCAGTGTGATGAACGAACATGGGTGATTGGTAATGTCGGCAGATTACATTTTCAAAAAAATCAGAAGTTTTGTCTGGATATCTTTCAGCATTTTCTGAAAAAATATCCGAATGCCTGTCTGGTTTTGATCGGTCAGGGGGAGGATGAAACAGACCTGAAAATGCTGACAGCGAGATATGGAATCAGTGAAAAAGTATATTTTGCGGGAAAACAGACAGATATCTGTGGCTGGTTAAGTGCATTTGATACTTTTTTATTCCCGTCAAAGTTTGAAGGATTACCAATCGCTGCCTTAGAAGCACAGGCAAATGGTGTTCCAATGCTTGCTTCGTCAAAAGTAATCCCACAGGAAGTGAAGATTAATTCTAACTTTGCATTCCTGGATCTGGATGAAGGAGCGGAAGTATGGAGCGAGCATTTGAGTCAGATGCAGAAAACGGCAAAACGTCTGGATGTTTCGGAAGTAAAACAGAATTTTACAGAAAAAGGATATAATATCGAGACGGAAACCGTGAAATTAGAGAAATTGTTTTTGAAGGAAGTAAGATGAAGAAATATCAAATTGTAGAAATTTCTGAAAATTATAATCATGCGGGAACGAAAGCAACGCAGGATATTGCAGAGGTTGCAGATGGCCTGAAGTATGAAAGAATCCTGATCCGCATGAATACGACAAAAAGAACGAAGCTTGCAAAAGTACAGCGTCAGATTGGCTATCGGAAAGACTGGGCAGAATGTCTGAAAAGAGTAGAAGAAAATTCGGTTATTCTGCTACAGCATCCGTTTCATTATCCGCAGTTGACCAGAGAGAAAACACTGATGGAATTAAAAGAAAAAAAACATGTAAAATTTATCAGTCTGATTCATGATGTAGAGGAATTGCGGGCATTTCGTTACAATGATTATTATAAAGGTGAATTTGAATTTATGCTGCGAATTGCAGATGTACTGATCGTACATAATGCAGTGATGAAACAGTTTTTTATAGAACGCGGTGTATCAGAAGAGAAAATTGTGACACTTGAGATTTTTGATTATCTGCAAAAAGGAAGTGTTATCAATATACCAAAGTTTGAAAAAGCGATTACAGTAGCTGGAAATCTTGATACAGAAAAATGCGGGTATGTCGGTCAGCTTGGCGAACTAAGCGGTGTCAGTGTGAAACTGTATGGCATGAATTATGACAAAAAGATGGATCAATGCGAAAATGTACAGTATTTTGGAAGCTTCCCATCGGATGAGATTCCGGGAAAACTGACAAGTGGATTTGGTCTGGTATGGGACGGTGCAAGTATTGATGGTTGTGTCGGACAGTCCGGACAATATCTGCGATATAATAACCCGCACAAACTTTCACTGTATCTGTCGAGTGGCTTGCCGGTTATTATCTGGAAAGAAGCTGCGGAGGCAGATTTTGTAGAGAAACAGGGAGTAGGAATTTGCGTAGATTCTTTAAAGGAATTATCTGCAAAATTTGAAATGTTGGATGAGAACGCGTATAATAAATACGCTGAATCTGTAAGAGAGCTTTCTGAAAAGCTGAGGACAGGTCAGTTTGGCAAATATGCAATATTGTCAGCAGAGGATATATTAAAATTATGAGTAAGAAAAATATAAAAGTATTAGTTGCCGCACATAAGAAATATTGGATGCCGTCGGATGAGATGTATTTACCGTTACATGTTGGTCATGCGATTGCAAAACAGGAGATTGGATTTCAGGGGGATGACAGCGGCGAAAATATATCAGCAAAAAATGCAAATTATTGTGAATTGACAGGAATATATTGGGCATGGAAGAATCTGGATGCGGATTATATTGGGTTAGTGCATTACAGACGGTATATTTCAAATAAAAATTCAAAGCTGGCAGCGATGTTGTGCCAGGATAAACAACGTGCGATTCTTACTTCAAAAAAGGCACAGGATGTCTTGGAGCATGCAGATGTAATCGTTCCGACGCGAAGAAATTATTATATTGAAACTTTATATAGTCATTATGAGCATACACATGATCACAGACATTTAGATATTACCGGGGAAATCATACAGTTGATATGCCCGGAATATTATGAGACTTACAAGAGAATGCTTCAGAGAAAAAGCGGACATATGTTTAATATGTTTATTATGAAGAAAGAGTTGTATCATGCATACTGTGAATGGCTGTTTGCAATATTGGGTCAGGTAGAGCAAAAAGTTGATACCAGTGCAATGACACCTTATGAAGCGAGGTTTATGGGACGAATCAGTGAATTGTTGCTGGATGTATGGATGGAATATAATCAGGTGAATTATAAAGAGTTGCCATGTATTCAGCTTGGAAAAGAGAACTGGCCCAAGAAGATTAAATCTTTTCTGGCAGCGAAATTTAAGAACCAAAAGTATGGACAGAGTTTCTGATTATTTGTAACGGAGAGCGGATATGCAGGCAATATTGATATTGGCACACAGAGATACAGAGCAGGTTTTAAGACTTGCAGACAAGTTAAGACAGAGTTTTGAAATATATATTCATTTTGATACAAAACTGAAACTTTCCAATCAGGAAAAAGAAGCATTAAAAGAAAAGAATATACACTGGTATCAGTGTGTTGAAGTGAACTGGGGAGGCTGGGGCATCAGTGCCGCTACCATTGTTTTGATGCGGGAAGCGTTAAAAAATCCTCAGATTACGTATGTGCATATTTTATCAGGACAGGATTGGCCAGTGGCCGATCCTGCAAGTATTTATGCATTTTATGAGAATAATACAAAGTTATATATGCTGTGTGATGCAGCAAAGGGAATGAAAAAGTCAGGAGAACCGATTATCCTGTGGCAGCAATATTATTTTAACTATGATAAAATTGCGCGCAGAACGACTTTGGGAAAAATTTATCATCGGTTAACGATGGCATGGCAGACATTATGCCATGTCAATAAATATAAAAAGCTTGGAATAGATCTGGAGATTTATCAGGGACCAAACTGGATGGATCTACCACGAGATGCGGTGGAGTATCTGTTGGAGTATTTTGCCGGACATGAAAATATTCAAAAATTATTCATGACGGGATTTTGCCCGGATGAATTTTGGGTTCAGACCATTTTATATAATTCGCCTTACAGGGAGCGAATCGTGCAGGATTATCACAGATATATCTTGTGGAATGAGCAGCATGGCAGTTATCCGGCAATTCTTGATGAAAGCAATTATACCGATATATTAAAAGGTGATTATCATTTTATGAGAAAAATTGATTTTAAATATTCAGAAGAACTGATTCGCAGATTGGAGTCAAAAGAATATGGAATTTAAAAGAAAGAATCTTGGGTTGTATCTGGGCTGTTTTACAGGTGTGGCAGTACTTCTGATCATTCTTTTTAAAATATTAGGTCTGGCACCATTTGGTGGTTCTACACTGGCAAGCGCAGATGCATACTATCAATACATGGATTTTTATGCCTGGTTTCATGATGTATTGCATGGAAGCAACAATATTGGCTATACGTTTGGCAAGACACTGGGTGGAACAAATATCGCAGTATTCAGTTATTATCTGGCATCTCCATTAAATTTGCTGGTGTTTTTTTTTGATAAAACGCAATTACATACGTTTTTTGATTTGATGATCCTGATCAAACTTGCACTGGCATCTATGACTTGTGGAATCTGGTTAAACAGAAGATTTGAAAATCAGTTGGGACGTGTATGGATCTGGTTCCTTTCTATGGGATATGGATTGTGTCAGTATGGTTTGGCACAGAGTAGTAATGTAATGTGGCTGGACGGTGTGATCTTACTTCCATTGATCTTACTAGGTATTTATCGTCTGATCTGGAAAAAGAATCTGTGGCATCTGAGTCTTTGTGTTGGAATATCGATTTCCTTAAATTGGTACACAGGCGGAATTAACTGCATTTTCACTGGAATCTGGGTATTTCTGGAAATGTTTTTGTTTGTGGAGGTACAAAAACAGCAGGGTATTCGGTGTGGAATCAAGACCTGGATAAAGCGTGCCGTTGCCTATATTCTGTCTATGCTGGTTGGCGTATTATTAAGCGCGTGTCTGTTTTTACCTACTGTTATGGCTTTGCGTGGCGGACGTGCAACTATGAACAAGGAGCTGTTTTATAATCAGTTGATTGCAAATCCGGCATCTTTTTTACCGGGATTTTCCATTGGAGCTATAAATAGCTGGGGAAATCTGTCCCTGTTTTGTGGAAGCCTGACAGTGATTGGATGTATCGGATTATTTTTTTCAAAGGTGATCCGTAAATGGCAGAAAGTGATTCTGGGAGTATTTCTGGCAATCTGCCTGTTAATTTTTTACTGGCAGCCTGCAATCTGGCTGTTTTCCATGTTTAAAGATGTGGGAAGTTACTGGTATCGTTACTCTTATGTCGGAATCATTGGAATGATTTTTTGTGCTGCTTTTTATTTCAGTAACAAGAAAAAGGAAGAAGCTGTAAATTGGTGGATCATAATCGGTACTGTGCTCTTTGCCGGACTGATGCTCGTAGTAAATCATTTTAAGCCGATACAGGAAAATACCTATCTGATCGTCACGATTGTGATCCTGTTGGTTATGGCGTTTTTCATAAGTGGAATCAATGGAAAATGCAAAAAGGCAGGAAAAAAGGTGCTGTGTATTTTGCTGGGAGTGGCAGTTATTGGAGAACTTGTAGCAGATAGTACCATTCTTCTGAAACAATACAAATTAGATAATGTAGAAGAATTCAAATCTTATGAAAAAAATCAACAGGCGCAGATTGATGAAATTTTGACTGCAGATAATTCGTATTATCGAATGACACAGTTACGAAATCGTTTGTTTACACCGGATGGACTGTCCTGTACTTATAATGAAGCACTGGCATTTGGTTATTGGTCCATTGCCGGTTATACTTCAGATCCGGATGATGATCAGCGGGAAATGTTGGAGCGATTTGGTTATCGCATGAATGGTGAAAATTATAATATTGTCACCACTTCAGTTTTGACTGCAGATTCCCTGCTGGGCGTGAAATATGTACTGTCGGACAGAATAATCAAAGGATTGAAGGAGCAGAAACAATTTTCTGTTTTAAATGAAAAATCTGTATATTTGAATCCTTATTGCCTGCCAATGGCATTTCGTTATGAACAGAGTATGGATGACATCAAATATAATGGAAATCCGTTTGAATATCAGAATGAATTATACAGTGCGTTGCTTGGACGGAATGTCAAATTGTATACACCTGTTGATTATCAGAAAAATGAAGAAGGCGATGCGATACGTTATCAGTTAGATGTTCCGCAGGGAAATGTGTTGTTGTACGGAAATCTTCCATGGAATAGAGATTATGTTGGAATGTTGAATGTAAATAATGTATATCCACTTGGATATGCAAAATGGGGTTCTCCATCGGTATTTGATGTTCCAATAGACGAAGAAGCGCATACAGCTGAGGTTGTCCAGACGGGTGAGTATGGTGTTGATGTATCTGAGGTTCAGTTTTATGCATTAAATTTGGATCTGTTTAAAGAGGTTACAGAGGAATTGTCAGCAAAAGCTGCTAAAATCAATGAAATGAAAAATGGCTATGTATCAATTCAGACGGATGCAAAGCAGGGAGAAAAATTGTTTCTGTCGATTCCAACAAATGACGGATGGAAGATAACTCTAAATGGAAAAGAAGTTATACCAGAACTGATTTCAGATTGTCTGATGAGCATTTCGTTGAAAAATGGTGATAATAGCATTGAACTTACTTATCGTGTTCCGGGATTACGGACAGGAGCGATTGTGTCACTGGCAGGCGTTTTGCTACTGCTTGTATGTATCTGTGGCACTAGAAAGAGGCAACGAAAATGAAAATATCAATAGTCGTACCTTGTTATAATGAGGAAGCAGCACTTGTTTTTTTTCAGAAGGAGATAGATCGGGTGTCACAGGAACTGATGCCGGATATCACATTTGAAATTTTGTATATTGATGATGGATCGAAAGATAATACTTTGCAGGAAATACATCATCTGGCAGAGCAGGATGAACGTGTAAAATATATTTCTTTTTCCAGAAATTTTGGAAAAGAAGCGGCAATTTATGCAGGTTTAAAAAATGCCAGTGGTGATCTGGTGGCAATTATGGACGCTGATCTGCAGGATCCACCTGCATTGTTACCAGAAATGTATCATGCCATTATGGAAGAAGGATATGATTCAGTGGCTACCAGACGTGTGGATCGCAAAGGAGAACCACCGGTTCGGTCATTTTTTGCAAGAAAGTTTTACAAGCTGATGAATAACATTTCTAATACGGATATTGTAGACGGAGCAAGAGATTATCGTTTGATGAACCGGAAATTTGTGAATGCACTGCTTGAGCTGGGAGAGTATAATCGCTTTTCCAAAGGACTGTTCGGATGGGTTGGATTTAAAACAAAATGGATTGAATTTGAAAATGTGGAAAGAGTTGCCGGAGAGACAAAATGGTCTTTCTGGAAATTATTCCGATATTCAATCGAAGGAATTGTCGCTTTTTCTACGGCACCATTGGCATTAGCGGCGGTACTTGGCGTGATCATGTGCATTCTTGGAGCTATAGCTATTGTTTTTATTGTTGTCAGACAACTGGCATTTGGTAATGCTGTAGCTGGATGGGCGTCTCTGGCTTGTATTATCTTATTCCTTGGGGGCGTGCAGCTACTATGCCTGGGAATTTTAGGCTCCTATATGTCAAAAACGTATCTGGAAGTAAAGAATCGTCCGATTTATATTTGCGGTGAAACGAATATAGAAAAGAAATAACATCTTTTTGTGATTTTGACAATATACAGTAATAGTTAAATATTCTATTGACATTTTCTGGAAAAAGAGTAAAAATCTTAAGAGTGATTGAGTAAAAGACCGATATGCAGAGAAATCTGTGAGAGCCTTTTGCAGAAAGGTGGGTTTATGAAATTAAAAAAAGTAATAGTGAGATTGGCAACAGTATCCCTGATGGCTGGCATGTGTGCAGTACCGGCAATGGCAGCAGAAATATCAAATGATAACAGTGGGGCAGAGATTGCAGTATTATCAGATGAGAATACAAATCAGGAAAGTGAACTGCCAACATTGGAAATTCGTCATAATGGTCATATTGATGAAGTTACAAATTATACGGTTGGAGATAGTGAAAAAGGAGATGACTGGGAGACAGTAACTTATAAATGTGATGTTGAACAGGTACAGAACACGGTAAATGTACATAAAACACATGAGGCAGATATGTGGAATAAAGATTATACAGTAGATATTTCTGCAAAGCCTGGTGTGAAAGGAAGAAAAAGTATCCATTGTACAGATAATGATTGCTATGAAGTGACGGATGTAACTGATACAGAATGGGTACCTGTTTCTGGAATTGTATTTAATACAGATAAAAAATACGTGACAGATGATACACCATTTGAATTAGATGCTGCTATTTATCCGGAAGATGCATCTGATCAGGATCTGATCTGGGAATCTTCTGATCCTTCTGTTATTTCAGTTGATGAGAATGGTACGGTTAGACCGATTAAAAATGGTACAGCAACGATTACTGCTTATGATTCTGAAATGAAAGTATCAGCTTCCTGTGAAGTTACAGCCGATATGTTGAATGGTATTTGCAAAAATACGGCAGATGGAAATTGGTATTATTACCGAAATGGTATAGTAGATCGTACGTATACCAATGTTGGAAAAAATGCAAATGGTTGGTGGTATGTAAAAAATGGTCAGGTAGATTTTTCCTATACAGGTGTAAAAAGCAATGAAAATGGCTCCTGGAGAATTGTCAGAGGAAAAGTTGATTTTAACTGTAATGACATTGTAAAGAGTGAAGACGGCTGGTGGTATGTTCGCGGAGGAAAAGTAGATTTCGGTTATACAGGAGTAGCGAAAAACCGTCTTGGCTGGTGGCGCATTGTAAATGGAAAAGTTGATTTCAATTGTAACAGTGTAGAAAAAAATCATCTTGGCTGGTGGTATATCCGCGGAGGAAAAGTAGATTTCGGCTATACAGGAGTAGCAAAAAATGCTAACGGCTGGTGGAAAATCGATAATGGTAAAGTGAATTTTGGATTCAATGGTATTGGTGTAAATAATAATGGAGCCTGGTATATCCGTGGAGGAAAAGTTGACTTTGGTTATAATGGAAATATAAAATGGAACGGTACAGATTGTTATGTCGCAAATGGAAAAGTGACCATGAGTGGTGTAAGTGTACAGATTTCATCCCGAGCAGCTTATGCATCCAGTGATACAAACTGGTTGATCGTAACGGATACATCTGCTTGTAAAGTTGCTATTTTTGCAGGCTCAAAGGGAAACTGGTCTACCGTGAAATATATTTCGTGCAGTCCGGGCAAACCTTCCACTCCGACCGTCAAAGGAGAATTTAAAGTAACTGGTCGTGGTTTATCTTTTGGTAAACCAAGCTATGATTGCTGGTATTATACACAGTTTTATGGAGATTATCTGTTCCATTCTGTAATTTACAATAAAGGAAGTAAGACAAGTATTCAGGATGGACGTTTGGGAATGCAGTTATCTCATGGATGTGTCAGATTAAATATCAATGATGCAAAATGGATTTATGATAACATCCCAAATGGAACAAAAGTTATTGTATTCTAATATTCCAATTATAAAAATAGGGATTTCAGTTTATGCTGAAATCTCTGTTTTTTTTAGTGGAAAACCTTGAACATTAAAAAAAATATCCTATAATATAAAATTAGCTTATAAATAATTAGTTGGATAAATAAATGAGAAAGGAAAGACGGAAAGAGATGAGAAAATGGAAAAAACATATGTCAGCTCTGATCTGTTGTATCATGATCCTTGCTCTTGGCGCAGGCAATGTGTATGCAGCAGAAGTTTCTGATGTTTCTCAAAATGTAGAGGTAACAGAAGAGAACTTATCTAATCATATGGAAGAAGATGTGAATGAAAATGCTTCAGCGCAGGAAGCAGAAAATGAAGTAGAAACTGAAACAGAAGATCAGGATTGTGATTCTCAGATAGAAAATCAGAGTACAGCAGAGTCTGAAGCGGTAACAGACCGAAGTTTGAAAGATTTGATGGATGATATTAAAGATGACATCAATGATAATAAAAAGATAAAAACAGACAGTCTTCCGGATCTAAGTTATGATGACAGATATTCGATTCGTTCTGAAGAACAATATAATGATTATATGATAACAGATGTTAAGACAGAGGAAAGTAAATCAAATCCGGTTACAAACGGAGTTGTACAAACGGAATTGAATGATTCTGTTTTAACAAAAATGGATGATGAAACAGTTGTGGCAAGTGGCGTTGGTACAGCAACGATAGTGTTAGAGCCAAAAGAAGACACAGAGACAGAATATGATGAGATTGACCTTAAGGTTACGGTTGTTCCTGCAAAACTGACAATCATGTATTTAATGGGACAGAGTAATATGGAAGGAATGTGTTCTTCTAATACGGGGTATCAGTTAAATAATTCGGTTGCCTGTAAGGAAGGTACTGTATATTCTACCTATGCACCAACCGTATCCAGCTGGGCAAAAAATATTACCGGTATTAATTTTTCAAACATGTGTGATGCAGGAAATGCGTCTAATTTTGTTGCAGGATCATTAAGTGCGGATACTTCGGTATCTGGTAAAAAGCTGGAATATGAGTTAAATGCATTGACGACAGCAGGAAATGGAAAAACTGGACCAGATAGTGCACTGGCTTATAAATGGAATGAACTGACCGGGGAAAAAGTATGGACGGTAAATGTGGCATGGAGTGGATCTGCGATTGCAAGCTGGCAGCCGGGGCAGAGCAATTATGAGCGTGCTATGGCAGTTAGTAAGCTGGCACAGAAGGTATATCAGGCGGAAATTAATGCAGGACATTATACGGCAGGGAAACGTCTGATGTTCTGGTTACAGGGAGAAACGGAGGATCATTATCGTACAGCAGATGATTATTATGCTGTTTTTTCTAACATGTATCGTAACATTACAAATAATTTAGCAATAGATAAATGCGGTATTATCATGCTGCGTTCTTCTGTTGGAACACGTGAGTACGAAGATGAGCTGATGATGACAGGTCCGCGTGCAGCTCAATATGGCATTGGCGGCAGTTCAAAATTCAACAATGTTTATGTAGTGACGAATGATAATGAAAATTGGGTAACAGATTCTGGAGTAAAAAATTATTTTTCTAAATATAATGGAACCTTCGATTATCCGATCCGCAATCTTTCGAGTAAAGTACCAACTGCGATCGCAGATGTGCATTATGATATTCATTATTCGCAGATTGGACATAATGAGAATGGACTGATGGCCGCGGAAGGAATGTATCAGGTAATTGAAGGTAAGGTAAATCACGCAAGTGTCACATGGAAAGACAGTAATGGAAAAAATATTACGCAGGCTTATGTACGACAGAACCATGAGACAACCGTAGTAGGTGTTACGACACCGGTTTATGGGGCAAAAAAAGTTTCTTATCATACAGCAGGAAATATTTTCTATAATTCAGAAACAGGAGTTTTAAAAGGGTTTCAAAAAGGCAGTAATGGAACCATATATGCAACGTCAGGAGATAAAATCCAGGTCAATGTATTAGATGAATGGGATTATTCGGCAGAACTTGGAACGAATTTTACTGGCTTACATAAAGATGAGAATGGTACCTGGGTGTATGTCAGAAATGGTAAAGTGGATTTCGGCTATACCGGATTTGTCAAGAATGAAAATGGCTGGTGGTATGTGGAAAATGGAGTTATTACTTTCCAGAAAAAAGATGTGGTTAAGGGTAACGTAAGCGGCGTGTATGCCTGGTGGTATGTAAAGGATAGCAAGGTACAGTTTGTTGATTCTGTAGAGAAAAACAGCAATGGCTGGTGGTATATCCATGATGGCAAGGTAGATTTTAACTACACAGGTGTGGCAAAGAATGAAAATGGCTGGTGGCGAATCGTCAATGGAAAAGTAGACTTTGGCTGCAATAGTGTAGAAAAGAATGAACTTGGCTGGTGGCGAATCGTCAATGGAAAAGTAGACTTTGACTGCAACAGTGTAGAAAAGAATGAACTTGGCTGGTGGTATATTCGAGGAGGAAAAGTAGACTTTACATATACTGGAGTAGCGAAAAACAGCAATGGTTGGTGGCGAATCGTCAATGGAAAAGTAGACTTTAGCTGCAACAGTGTAGAGAAAAATGAACTTGGCTGGTGGTATATTCAGAATGGAAAAGTAAATTTTGGATATTATGGAATTGCAAAAAACAGTAATGGTTGGTGGTATATCCGAGGAGGAAAAGTAGATTTCGGATATAACGGAAATGTATGGTATCATGGTCATAATTACTGGGTTTCAAACGGTTGGATAAGAATGTAATAGTGAAAGAATGTGGATTATCCAGAGCCAAATATGCTGATTTTAAAGTAATATGCAAAGTGAAAAATGCTTCAGCTACAGAAATGATAGTTGGAGTATTTTTTATGGAAAGGTTAAGTATGAGTACAGGTGAGCTGATTAGCACTGAACGGTTGCAATATAATAACATTGACTTGATAAAATTCATTATGGCTTTTGCTGTAGTTGCAATACATACGAATCCGTTGGTTGATTGTAAAAATGATATAGTTCAAATTGTATATAATAATATTGTTAACATGGCAGTACCATTTTTCTTTTTGACAACCGGTTTTTTACTTTCAGAGAGAATGTCATTTTCGAACAAAGCATCAGATATATCTATATTAGGACATTATATAGGAAAAATACTGAAAATGTATTTTATTTGGATGGTATTATATACCCGTTAACAATTTATCATGTTTTTGATAAGAACATTTCTCTTAAAAAAGCTATGTCAACATATTTACAAGGGATATTTTTTACTGGAGAACAATATAATGCTTGGCCGTTATGGTATTTGCTATCAACAGTATATACATTGTGCATAGTAATATTATTGTTAAAATTGAATGCTTCAAAAAATAGTTTCTTGATAGTGAGTATAATTTTTTCTGTTATTTCAATTGGAATAAGCTGGATTGCAGGAATTGAAAGCAGTAAATATAGTGTTGAAATAGTGCAAAATATAATTGCACATACAGTTTATAACGGGCGTATATTCAGAGGAATGATATTTATTCCTATAGGTATGTGCTTCAATTTCAAAAAAATATCCTATAATATGAATATTTTAATTATGATAAGTAGTTTTTTTCTAAATTGCATTTTAAAGAATTATTTTTTGAGGTCATATTTATTGATTTTGACGACAGTAAGTTTTTTTGGAATAATTTTAAATTGGAAATTAATGGATCATCCTGTATATCATAAATTAAGAAAGATAAGTACGATTATGTATTTGATTCATATGTATATATGGAGTATCTACTATAAAGTTCTTTATGGAGAAAAAACATACGGATTAGATAGTTTTATTATTGCTTCGCTTTGTGGATGTGTTGTGGCATTACTTTATTTAAAAGTTATTAATAAATTCAAGATGAGAGCTTTTCACAAGAGAAAATGATATATTTAGCTTGTTCCGGTTTATGTATTGAGTTATACTTAAAAAAGTATATAGTTGTTTTTAGAAAGATGAGGTTTACGAATGAAAAAAATTGCGGTAATTTGTTTGGTTGCTTCTTTGGCAGTATCAATGAATAGTAGTGTGACTGCTCTGGCTCAATCTGCAAATCAGCCTCAAATTGAAAATAGTACAGGTGAAAGCAGTTTGGAAACGGATACGAAAGCAGCAAATGAGAATCTGTATCCAGCAGACTGGGATGCGGATGATCCGGAAAATGCAAGAGCTTTTCAGCAAATGTATGGTGACGAGCAGACAGCTGATGACGTTGCAGAAAATGATAGTATTGCGACATTTTCACTAGAGGAAGATGGATCGGCACGCAGCAGCAGTGGAATCACAACGAAATGGGAAAATTATATATTAAACAGTGCCGGAAAGATTACAGGTACTAAAATCAATACATATATACATAACAGCAAGGATACTTCTGGAAAAAGTATTGTAATGGGAATTGATGTGTCTTATCATAATGGAAATATCGACTGGAATAAAGTAAAAGCATCTGGTGTGGAATATGCATTGATCCGTGTCGGATATCGTGGATATGCCGGTGGAACGATTGCAAGTACAGGCGATAGTAAGTTTAAGACCTATATTAAAGGCGCAAAAGCGGCAGGATTGAAGGTCGGAGTTTACTTTTTCTCTCAGGCAATCAATGTGCAGGAAGCAGAAGAAGAAGCGGTATGGACACTGAACAGAATCAAAGGGTATCAGCTTGATCTTCCGGTAGTGATTGACTATGAATATGCGGGAACAACCGATAAGAATGGAAATTCTCTGGAAAGACTGAACAATGCTAATTTATCAAAATCACAGAAGACAGCGTGTGTCGATGCTTTTTGTAAAAAGGTAAAGACCGCAGGATATCAGGCAATGGTATATTCCAGTTCCAGTTGGTTAGAAAAGGATATGGACACAGACACACTCAGCAAAAATTATGGGGTGTGGATGGCAAGATATAATACTCATTCCTATGTGGATTCAGAAAAAGGAAGATTCTATGATGGCACATTAAATATCTGGCAGTGTAGCAGCAGGGCAAAAATCGATGGTATTGGGACTTGTGTGGATCTGGATTACTGGTATAAATCCGGTGGAACGGATGTTGTAAAAGATCCAAAAACAGGCGAGTGGTATTATACCGTAAATGGTGTGATGGATGAGGGCTATACCGGTGTGGCGAAAAACAGCAATGGCTGGTGGCGTATTGAAAATGGCTGGGTTAATTTTAAGTTTGAAGGAATTGCGGAAAATGAAAATGGAACCTGGTATTTAAAAAATGGAAAAGTAGATTTTACATATAATGGATTTGTACATGATAATACTAATTGGTGGTATGTGGAAAATGGACAGGTTACATACAATAAAAATGATGTGATCAAGGGTAACGTTAATGGTGTCAATGCATGGTGGCATGTCGTAAACAGCAAAGTGACAAGAGATACGACGGTAGCGAAAAACAGTAATGGTTGGTGGTACATCAATAATGGAAAAGTAGATTTTGGATACTATGGATTTGCGGCAAACAGCAATGGATGGTGGTATCTGGAAGGTGGAAAAGTGACATTTAAGAAGAATGATGTTATCGAAGGAACTGCTGGAGGTGTCAATGCATGGTGGCATGTGGTTGAAAGCAAAGTGATTTTAGACACGACGGTAGCAAAAAGCAGTAATGGCTGGTGGTATATTCATAATGGAAAGGTTGATTTTACACACAACGGGGTAGAGAAAAACAGCAACGGTTGGTGGTACATCAATAATGGAAAAGTAGATTTCGGATACTATGGATTTGCGTCAAACAGTAACGGCTGGTGGTATCTGGAAGGTGGAAAAGTTACATTTAAGAAGAATGATGTCATCAAAACTACGATTGATGGTGTCAATGGCTGGTGGCACGTAGTTGGCAGCAAAGTGATTTTAGACACAACGGTAGCGAAAAACAGTAATGGCTGGTGGTATATTCATAATGGAGTGGTAGATTTTACACATAACGGAGTAGAGAAAAACAGCAATGGTTGGTGGAAGATTACAAATGGAAAAGTTGACTTTTCTTATAAAGGAATTGCACAGAACAGCAATGGCTGGTGGTATCTGGAAGGTGGAAAAGTAAAATTCGGATATAACGGAAAATTGGTTGTAGATGGAAAAACGTATGCAATTAAGGGTGGAAAAGTTAGCGGACTGTAGAATATTCAAATGAGGATGAGTGTATGAAGAAAAAGATAACATCGATAGTGACAGCAGTGATTCTTTGTACTGTAATAACGACAACACCTTTTATGGCAGCTGAAGCAGATGGGAATGGTACACCAACGATAACTTCAGAAATGAATCAGTCGGACTCAGAAAGTCAGAGCGGTGAGAAATCAGATGCAGAGTTTTCAGACGGGGACAATACTGCGATGAGGGAAGAAGTATCATCCAATGATGATATGGAGAAAATTGAAAAAGAGGGAAATCTGGAAGAAGATAGTTCCCAGAGAGAAGATAACGCAGAGTCTATAGATGACACATCTGATCTGGCAGAGTCAGAATCAGAAGAAAATCTACAGCAGGGAAATGATGATCTGCAAAATCAGGAAAATGAAGTGGAAACATTTTTTTTAGATGGAGCAAGAAGTACATCAGCACAATATCTGGTTAATTTTAATAAGACAAATAATTCATCGACATACGTTTCTTATACGGAATACAGTACAGGAAAAAGTGGGTATATCAATGGTACATACGGTGCAGATGCTGCATATCTTGGAACAACTGGGAATTATTACATATTTATGATGTCAGGTGTAATTGGAAAGGTAAAAAGCAGTGACGTAACGCTCGTAGCTCTTTCTAATGTAAAGAGTTACAGTTATTATTATGTATCTGGTGAAAAATTATATCATCGAATTACCGGAAATCTGTCACAGTCAAAGTATGTTTCAAACCTAAGATATGGAAAAGCTCCGTCTTATTTATCACAGGGAACGAACTATTTCAGTTATGATGGACATTATTTTTATACCAACTATACAACAATGATTTCGGATTATACCAGTGATAGCAGGGCACATTCTGTAAATTCGAATAATCCGTATTTTAATTATTACCAGTATCTTCCGTTAAGAAGTACAACTTCTTATTCTGCATCAGATTTGAACAGCACAATTAATGGAAAAATATCCTCTACATCCAAGTTAAAGGATTTGGGAAATGATTTTGTAAATAATCAGAATACATATGGTGTGAATGCATTGCTGATGGCTTCCATTGCAATCAATGAGAGTGGATGGGGAGATAGCAGAATAGCCAAAAATAAAAATAACCTGTTTGGCTTGAATGCTGTAGATGCATCCCCTTCACAGAGTGCAAATTATTACAGTAGTGTTTCTACTTGTATTAAGGATTTTGCAGAGACTTATATGTCAAAAAAATATCTGAATCCAAATGGAAGTAACTATCGTGGTGCCTATCTGGGAAATAAAGCCAGTGGAATCAATGTGCAGTATGCATCAGATCCGTACTGGGGTGAGAAAGCAGCCAATTATGCGTATTATCTTGGAGAAAAATTGTCATCAAATGATGAATATCGTTATACAATTGGAATTAAAGATCCCATCAGTTGCATGAAGACAACTCCTACCAATAACTTGAATATTCGAAATAGGAACAGTACTTCTTCCAGTCGGTTGTATTATGCGGCAAACCTGTATGGTGTGGCATTTCTGTTGAAAGATGGCAATACCTCTACAAATGGATTTTATCGTATTCAGAGCGATCCGGTACTAAAAAGCGGTCGAACTGGAATTGATACAAGTACAGGAAAGTATGATTTTGCAAATATGTATGCATATGTAAGTACTTCTTATGTAACAATTATAAATTCTGGTGATGGAAGCAATAATAATGGCGTGACAGATAAAAGGCTGAATGGTGTGATCAAAGCATCTGATGGTAACTGGTATTATTATGTAAATGGTGTGATTGACTATAGCCATACTGGCATTGAGAAGAATGCCAATGGCTGGTGGCGTATCGAAAATGGTAAAGTAAACTTTAATTATGAAGGTGTTGCGAAAAACCAGAACGGCTGGTGGTACCTGAAAGGTGGCAAAGTTGACTTTTCTTATAATGGATTTGCAAGCAATAGTAATGGCTGGTGGTATATTGAATCTGGAAAAGTAACCTTCCAGAAAACAGATGTTATCAAAGGAACCGTAAAGGGGATCTATGGCTGGTGGCATGTAGTCGGAAGTAAAGTGACGTTTGATATGACCGTAGCGAAAAACAGCAACGGCTGGTGGTATATCAGCAATGGAATGGTAGACTTTTCCCATACTGGAGTAGAGAAAAACAGTAATGGCTGGTGGCGCATAGAAGAAGGAAAAGTAAATTTCAATTTTACTGGTATTGCATCTAACAAAAATGGAACCTGGTACCTTGATGGCGGAAAAGTAGATTTTTCATATTCGGGATTTTATAAGAACGGTACAGATTACTTATATGTAGAAAATGGGCAGATTACTTATACAAAAAATGATGTCATAAAAGGAGCCGTTGCTGCTCAGAGTGGCTGGTGGCACGTAGTCGGAAGTAAAGTTGCTTTTGATACAACAGTGGCGAAAAACAGTAATGGTTGGTGGTATATCAGCAATGGAATGGTAGACTTTTCACATAATGGAGTAGAAAAGAACAGCAATGGTTGGTGGCGCATCGAAAATGGAAAAGTAAACTTTAGCTTTGAAGGTTTTGCGTCAAACCAGAATGGCTGGTGGTATCTGGAAGGCGGAAAAGTAACATTCCAGAAAAATGATGTTATAAAAGGAACCGTTGATGGAGAAACTACGTGGTGGCATGTAGTCAACAGTAAAGTTACTTATGATACGACAGTTGCCCAAAATGCGAATGGCTGGTGGCGCATAGAAAACGGAAAAGTAAATTTTAATTTTACCGGTGTTGCGTCTAACCAGAATGGAGACTGGTATCTCTCCAATGGAAAAGTAGATTTTAACTATAATGGTACCGTGACATATGATGGAAAATTATATCAGGTTGTCAATGGTTCGGCAAAAGCTGCTTAATAATTAAAAAAGCTCTAAAACGCCTGCATATTTTTATATAATAGTTGAATATGCGTGTAAAATGCACTTATTTGAATAATAAGTGCATTTTGCTTTACTATGAACAGAAAAAATGTTACAATTCTGTTAAATACAGGAAAAAATACAAGTTAGGAATTTAGGAAGGAAAAAGTATATGAATACTACATTAGTGATTATGGCAGCCGGAATCGGATCCCGTTTTGGTGGTGGCGTAAAACAGTTGACACCGGTTGGACCGAACGGCGAAATTATTATTGATTATTCTATCCATGATGCGTTGGAAGCAGGATTTAATAAAATCGTATTTATTATCCGTAAGGATATTGAGAAAGATTTTAGAGAGGTAATCGGAGACCGTATTGAAAAAATTTGTGATGTGGAATATGTGTTCCAGTCTCTGGATGATCTTCCGGAAGGCTTTGAGAAACCGGCAGACCGTACAAAACCTTGGGGAACCGGTCAGGCGGTAAGATGCTGTAAAGGTATTGTAAATGAGCCGTTTGCAGTAATTAATGCGGATGATTATTATGGGAAAGAAGCATTTGTAAAAGTGCATGATTATCTGGTTGGCTGTGGTGATTCCCAGTACAAATATTGCATGGCAGGGTTTATCCTTGATAATACACTCAGCGATAACGGAACTGTTACCAGAGGTGTATGCCAGGTAGATGAACAGGAGATGTTGCAGAAGATTGTTGAGACGCGCGGTATTGCCCGTGATACGGATGGTATTGTCAAAGACGAAAATGGCAATGAGATTCCGACAGGAACACACGTATCTATGAATATGTGGGGTGTTACACCGGAATTTTTGGATGTACTGGATAAAGGATTTGCAGAATTTCTGGCAAATGTGGAGCTGGGCAACATCAAAGCAGAGTATCTGCTTCCGACCATCATTGGCGACATGCTTGCAAAAGGTGAGGTGTCTGTAAAAGTTCTTGAGACACAGGATAAATGGTTTGGTGTAACCTATCAGGAAGACCGTCAGACTGTTGTAGATGCTTTCGCAAAATTGATTGCAGACGGCGTATATAAAACACCGTTATTCTAGTCAAAACCAGAAAATTGCTATTTAGATTTTATTTGAGATAGTCAAAACAAAAAATTACTATTTAAACATTCGTAAAAATAGTATAAACAGGTGAACATTATCTATTTAGTCTGAATAGAAATAGATTACCCATATAAGAATAATGAGCAAGAAAGAACATTTCATATGGTAGAAATCCCATGTGAGATGTTCTTTTTGTGTTGTATATTTTTTGCATCTTTACAAATACTGTAAAAAATACAACTAGCAGAGAAATGAAAGTAAATCAAAAGCAGAGTAGCGATTCCCTCTATATATGATGAGTGATAAAGTTATATTCATATCTGATAGAGAAAACAGATATACCATATTCTCTGCTTGCTAATTATGTGTGAGGAGAATAATACCATGACAACACAGACAGGAAAACAAAGCATTGCTTTTGAAAAACCACCCTGGATCATCAGCAGCGGATGCGTTGCAGGAACTAAGGAAGCAGAAGGACCGATCGGGCATGAAATTGACCTGGTGGGAGAAGATGACAATTTTGGATGTGATATCTGGGAAGAAGCGGAAAGCACGCTGCAAAAAGAAGCATTGACAATTGCATTAGGAAAAGCGGGTTTGAAGGCAGAGGAACTTCGGTATCTGTTTGCAGGGGATCTGCTGGGACAGTCCATGGCAACGTCTTTTGGCTTACAGCAATTTGATGTACCACTGTTTGGCCTATATGGTGCCTGTTCAACAGCAGGGGAATCTTTGGCACTGGCGGCAATGACGGTGTCTGCCGGGTATGCGAATCTGACAGGGGCGGTTACGTCCAGCCATTTTGCCAGTGCGGAGAAACAGTTTCGGTTTCCCTTGGAATATGCCAATCAAAGACCCTTATGTACTACCTGGACGGTTACGGGAGCCGGTGCCTTTGTACTTGGCAGAGACAGGTATACAACAGAAAACAGAGATAAAAGTGGACTGGAAAGAGAAGGATACTCGGGGAGAAAGATGATTGGGAAAAAAGTGGCATATGATCAAAAAGGAGAAGGTATAGAGAAGGTAAAAGAACAGCAAAAAGAATGCAAGGGAGAAGCATGTTGTGATGTCTGCATCACCGGCATCACACCGGGCAAAATCGTAGATTATGGTGTGCGGGATTCCATGAACATGGGAGCTGCCATGGCACCGGCGGCAGCAGCTTGTATTGCAACACATCTGGAGGATTTTTCCAGAACTCCGTCCTATTATGACAAGATCATCACCGGTGATCTGGGGGCGGTTGGAAGGGAAATTCTGATTGAACTGTTGCAGCAGAAAAATATTGATATCGGAAGCTGCCATGCGGATTGCGGTCTGGAGATTTTTGATAATGAACGGCAGGGAACCGGAAGCGGCGGAAGTGGTTGCGGGTGTGCGGCAGTAACTATGAGCGCACACTTTTTGCCGATGATGCGGCGTGGGGAGTTAAAACGGGTATTGTTTGTGCCGACAGGTGCCCTGTTGTCCAAAATCAGCTTTAATGAGGGCGAAAACGTGCCGGGAATTGCACATGCAGTGGTATTAGAAGCAGTAGAAAAAAGTTGAGAAACATTCGAAAGAATGAAGTGAAAAAATGTGATAATACTGATAGGTATGTGATAACGCGAAACATTTTGCGAAAAGAAAATGAAACCGATTATGTAAAGCAAAAATAAAAAAGTAAAAGACGTTAAGATGGAGGGAAGCGTAACAATGGATTATATCAATGCCTTTTGGGTAGGCGGCCTGATCTGTGCGGTAGTACAGATTTTACTGGAAAAAACAAAACTGCTTCCGGGACGTGTTATGGTGCTTCTTGTCTGCTCCGGCGCTGTGTTAGGAGCAGTCGGGATATATGAGCCTTTTTCCGAATTTGCGGGAGCAGGAGCAAACGTGCCGCTGCTTGGATTTGGAAATACGTTGTGGAAGGGGATGAAAACTGCCATTGATGAAAGTGGTTTTCTGGGGCTTTTTACAGGCGGATTTACTGCCTGTGCGGCAGGTGTATCAGCAGCATTAATTTTCGGTTATCTGGGATCTCTGATATTTAATTCCAAGATGCGAAAATAATAGCTCAAAACAGATTTTTAATAAATTCATAGAGAAGAATATACCAGCTTGCGTTGACTGGAATCATGCATCAGATTTCACGTACGTTCGACGTGAATGTTATGATGCTTGTTACGCGCATAAGACCAATGAAGGGTAATGAATGCAAAAACGTAGAGTATTTTTATCAGGCAGGTATAAAAAATACAAAATGAACCATATTAATGATACAGAAATGAATATGCTTGATGATCGTTTGCGAATAGTTGCGGACAGACAATCGATGATTCATTTCCATTAGCGAAAAAAGTTATGAGAAGGAGAGATACCAAGATGAAAAAATTCAGACAGATTGCATTTATACTTATGCTGGCACTGAGTTTGACGACCTTTGCAGCATGCGGAAAGAAGAATACGGATATGAACGATGGGAGCAACAATAATTCTGTCACAGAGAACGGCACTGACAAAAATGGAACCAACGGTAACAATACCGTGACGGACGATAACGGAATTGTCAATGACAGAGCAGATACCAATCAGACAGATTATGGAACTACCGGTGAAAATATGAGGGATGCAGCAGAAAATGCGAAGGATTCGATTGAGGATACCGGAGAGGCAATCAAAGACGGTGTCACCGGTGATACAGATGTCAACAGAGATCATAAGGACAAGACAAACGGGACTACGACCAGAGATGCAGTCGGAACAGACAACAATACGGGCGTAACCGAAAATAATAACAGTGGCAGATAAAATATGCGAAATATCGGAGAAAAACATTGAATAAAGGTAAATAGAGTTGCTAATAAAACTAAGAAAAATTTTACCTTAGAATGAAATAGTAAGATTATGAAAAAGGTTTGCACATCAATTTTTGATAAATATTGCAAAACACGAATAGAGATAAGCTGGAGGAGCAGCTTTTTGCAGTATAGCCAAAACTGAAATAAAGAGAAGAACTCAGATGAGTGATGCAGGGCGCCTTAGCCCAAAGCACTCATCTGAGTTCTTCTCCTCTTTAGGTAGTGTAAATTATTCTGTGTAAACCTCTCAGATTGATGATAAAATCATAGGT
>OIWK01001373.1_pt1 | contig 23038 bp, 21 predicted proteins | sample 1587401 | NCBI WGS metagenome assembly OIWK01 (sample SAMEA3888911, study PRJEB22519) | human gut metagenome | biome: human gut; feature: human-associated habitat; material: faeces | place: Denmark | collected 2009
GATGAATTTAGTGATATTCTTGATGCGGCGGATTCGTTTATCTATTTTCAGAGTAAGACAAAACAAAAAGATATTCAGAATGAAACAAAATAAAGAAAGTGCGAGATAAATAATATGACAAAGAAACACACAATATTAACAGCGATCAATTCGAAATACATTCATTCGAACCTTGCAGTTTACTGCCTTCGTGCCTACGCAAAGCCATATATCGATGAAGTCGAGATTGCAGAATATACGATCAATCAGCAGGTGGATGATATCCTGATGAGTCTGTATCAGAAACATCCAGATATCCTTTGTTTTTCCTGTTATATCTGGAATATTGAATACATAGAACGTGTGATCAGGGAAATCCATAAACTACTGCCGGATGTTCCAATCTGGCTTGGAGGACCAGAAGTTTCCTATGATTCCAGAGAAGTTTTAAGACGACTTCCACAGGTAACGGGTGTGATGAAAGGGGAAGGAGAAGTTACATTCCTTGAAGTGCTTGATCATTATCATGGAAAGAGAGATGATCTTAGCAAGATTCCTGGACTAACTTATAGAAATGAAGATGAGATCGTAGAAACACCATGGCGTCCAGTGATGGACTTAAGTAAAGTTCCATTTGTGTATGAACATATTGAAGATTTTGAACATAAGATCATCTACTATGAATCAAGCAGGGGTTGTCCATTTTCATGTAGTTATTGTTTATCTTCGATCGATAAATGCCTACGCTTCCGAGATCTTTCTCTTGTCAAAAAGGAATTACAGTTTTTCTTAGATCATAAAGTGCCACAGGTCAAATTTGTCGATCGTACCTTTAACTGTCGACATGATCATGCAATGGAAATCTGGCGTTATATAAAGGAACATGATAACGGCATTACCAATTTCCATTTTGAAGTGGCAGCAGATGTCTTAAAGGATGATGAAATTGAATTGATCTCTGATATGCGTCCGGGACTGATTCAGTTAGAGATTGGCGTTCAGTCAACGAACATCGACACGATCACTGAGATTCACAGGAAAATGGATTTTAAGAAAGTTGCAGATATTGTAACAAGGATCAATGCTGGACATAATATACATCAACATTTGGATCTGATCGCAGGACTGCCCTATGAAGATCTTGAAAGTTTTAAACAGTCATTTCAGGATGTCTATGAAGTACATCCAGAACAATTACAGTTAGGCTTTTTAAAAGTATTAAAAGGTTCTTATATGGAAAAACAAAAAGAGAACTATGGGCTTGTTTATAAAGATACACCGCCTTATGAAGTCCTTTATACAAAATGGCTGCCTTATGAAGATGTACTGGTTTTAAAGAAAGTGGAAGAAATGGTGGAAGTTTATTATAATAGCAGCCAGTTTTCGAATACCTTGCGGTTGTTGGAAAAAGAATTTGACACTGCATTTGCTTTATATGATACACTTGCCAGATTTTATGAGGAGAAAGGTTATGACAAGGTCAGCCACAGCCGGATTGCCCGATTTGAAATCTTATATGAATTTATACAAACCATTACAGCAGAAGAGAATCTTGTATTATATAAAGAGTTGTTAACGTATGACTTATATCTTCGTGAAAATGTAAAGAAACGTCCGGATTTTGCAGGAGATTATACATTACAAAAGGACGAGCTTCGTTATATCAACGAAGAGATTTTATTAAAAGATGAACGACTTGCATATTTTGGACAAAAGAATATGCGGAAATTTTCCCATATGGAACAATTCGATCATGCGGTAAATGAAGATTTTAAAGAAACAAAAACCATCCTATTGTTTGATTATCAGAATCGAGATCCATTGACAAATCAGGCGACAGTTTATCCGATTACAATGAATTTGATAAAAAATCAATAAAAATATAGTAAGAAAGAGGGTGCAGAAAATAAGATGATCGCAATATATTTAGCACCACTTTATCTGCTGTTAAATGTCTATTTTTTATTCCGAATATTGAAATGGTTAGAGACTTGTCATGCTTATTTTAAAAAGAAATGGATCAAAGCAGTTTTGGCCATGATCTATGTATTTCTTGCATTCAGTATTCTGATCGCATTTTTGTTTCCACAAGGAACGATACGGCGAGCTATGAAACTGATCAGTAATTACTGGCTGGGTGTTTTGATGTATTTGGCGCTTACGATCCTTATTGCGGATCTGATCCGCCTAATCTTAATCTATTTTGTAAAAGCAGATCAGAAAAAGTTTCGGACACCAAAAGTTTTTAGGATTGTTGGAAGCATTTGTATGATCTTGATCTTATTGATCAGTTTTTACGGAGTGTGTAATGCAAGGAATATCAGGACAACAAGTTACCATGTAACGATACATAAAAAAGTAGGAAATCATAAAAAGCTAAAGATCATTTTACTTGCAGATCTTCATCTTGGATACAATATTGGATGTTCTCAGATGAAACAGATGGTAATGAAAGTAAATCAGCAAAGTCCAGATCTGATCGTGGTCGCAGGAGATATTTTTGATAATGAATATGATGCATTAGATGATCCAGATCAGTTGGTCAAGATATTTCGACAGCTAAAGAGTCAATACGGTGTTTATGCAGTTTATGGAAATCATGATATTGATGAAAAGATTCTTGCAGGATTTACGTTTGGCAGAGGCCAGAAGAAAAAGGTCAGCGATCCAAGAATGGATGAATTTGTAAAAAGGGCAGGAATGAAGTTATTAAGAGATGAATCTGTTTGTATTGATCAAAGCTTCTATCTCTATGGAAGACCAGATGCTGAGAAAGTAGGCCGTGGGATCAGCAGACGTAAGACTCCAAAAGAACTGGTAAATGGAATGGATCTTAAAAAGCCTGTGATCGTACTGGATCATGAGCCAAGGCAGTTGGAAGAGTTAAATCAGGCAGGAGTAGACATTGATCTTTGCGGGCATACGCATGATGGACAGCTGTTCCCTGGGAATATTATAATTCATTTGTTTTGGAAGAATCCGTATGGATATCGTAAGGTTGGAAATGCGCATCAGATCGTAACTTCAGGTGTCGGTTTATTTGGCCCGAATATGAGGGTCGGAACGAAAGCGGAGATTGTGGTTGTGAATGTGGATTTTAGATGATCTGACAAAGATGTCAGTTATACTATAATAAACATAATGGAGGAAGACATTTTTATGAAATATCACGATGGAAAAGACAGATGCAGTTGGGCTAATCCAAAGAATCAGATATATATTGATTATCACGATAAAGAATGGGGAGTGCCTGTCTATGATGACCATAAATTGTTTGAAATGCTGATCTTGGAATCGTTTCAGGCAGGATTATCGTGGGAGTGTGTGTTAAATAAACGAGAAGCGTTCAGAGAAGCGTTTGATGATTTTGATGTATATAAAGTGAGTGCATATGATGAGGAGAAACAAGCGCAATTAAAAGAAAATAAAGGAATTATAAGAAACCAAAGAAAAATATCTGCTGCCGTATCAAATGCGACTATTTTTATGAAAATTCAGGAAGAATACGGAACCTTTTCTGAATATTTATGGAAGTTTACAGATCATAAGATCATTCATGAGACGGAAAAAACATCCTCAGAATTATCTGACCAGGTTTCAAAGGATTTAAAGAAACGTGGAATGAAATTTGTCGGTACAACGATCATTTATTCCTATCTGCAGGCAGTGGGAGTGGTCGAGTCACATGAGGAAGGTTGTTTCCTGCATCATAAAGAATAAAAAATTTACAAGTACGTAACACTGCGTACTTGAATTTTTATACAAAAAGGAGTAAGGTAGAAATTACCAGATAAAATTGAGTATTAGAAAGATGATCATGTCATAACAATGTTCAAACAAAGGGAGGAAGCGATCATGAGACGTAAGATTATGACAGCATTTGTATGCGCGATTATGACAATCTCTGTAATACCGGTTTATGCAGATGATATACAGACCGATCAGGCAGTGACAACAGAAGTTTCTACCGAAACAGCAGCAACGGTGCAAGAAACAAAAAGAACGCAAAGTAAAGAACAACTGAAGAAAAAGACAACAAGCAAGAAACATACTAAGACAAAGAAGACAAAATTAAAGAAAAAGGAAGAAAACAAAGTCATTCCAATGCCAACACAAGTGATCAGTAAGAGTTCTTCGGATACGATCGAAGGAAGGATCAAGGATAAACAGGCGAAAGTGAAACAGCTGAAAAAACAAAAAGCAAAGATTGAGGAAAAGATTCGCCTGGAACAGCAAAAAGCACGATCTATAAATGAATTTTACAAAAAGTATACAGCAAATTCCAAGGCGGAGATTGCTTTATATGGGCAGGAAATCACTCCTTCTATGAAGATTTCTAAAAAAGATGAGCAGTTAAGAGAAGATTTATATGAGCTTGCAGATTTATTTGGAGATGAGAATCTGAGAACGATCGCAAGCAAATATGTCTTTGGAATTAATCATCCGGACTTTGAGACTTTGCTTGATAAGAATGAAACGATTCAGCTTGATCAGTATTTAAAGAACGAACAGATACTTCCGATCAAACCAATGGAAGAAAAGGTTCAGACGATCAAGAAGCAGATCAAGAAGTTCAAAGGAGAGATCAAAAAAGAGGAACAGACAAGATATTTTAATCCAAATGATGTCAGTGCTCTAAGTCATATCACAGTTTCAGACGCCAAACATATCTTGGAAGGAACTGCTTTGTATGATGATGCGAAAGCTTATGTCAAGGCGGAAGAAAAATATCATGTGAATGCAGTCTTTTTGATGGGAATCGCTGCACATGAAAGTGCATGGGGCACGAGCCGCCGTGCGAGGGAAGATAATAATCTGACTGGATATGGTGTAACATCGGATCATGCAAAAGGAATTAACAAATCAACGAAAGAAGCAGGACTTTTAGCAACTGCAGAAACTTTACATGAAAAATACCTGACACCAGGTGGAAGTTACTATGTTGGAACTTCTGCGGCAGCAGTGAACAAACATTACTGTGTTGGCGGAGAATGGGCGGCAGCAGTTGTAAAGAATGCTTATTTATTAATGAATCGTTTATAATTTTCTATTTTTGTATTGATTTTATAGAATCACAATGCTATAATTTACAAGAAATCAAAAAGAAGAAAACGTTGATGAGAAGAGTACTTTGTGGAAAGCTTCCAGAGAGGGATACATTTGCTGAAAGTATCCTAAGCAGACAAACAAAGGAAGACCCCCTCGGAGTGGCTGTAAACCAGCCCGGCTGACACCGTTAATCGTCGATCAAGTGATCTGTTTCTGGAGTTTATGATCAAAGGATATGAAACAGATAACCAGGGTGGAACCGCGATAACTCGTCCCATGGATTTTTATTAGTCCATGGGATTTTTTATTTCTGTTATAGATTTATTATAGAAGAAATCTATAGAGAATTGTGACAGGATAAATAAAACGTTATATATCAAGAAAGGATGAATAAGAAGATGAACATTAAAAGATGGATCTGTAAAAGAGTATGAAAACAATATGTCTGTCATTGATATTGCAAAAGATATCAGTGAAGGACTGGCAAGAGTTGCCTGTGTGGGTGAGGTTGATGGAGAAGTTGTTGACCTTAGAACTGTCATTGACAAAGACTGCGAATTAAATATCTTAACATTTGATTCTGATGAAGGAAAACACGCATTCCGTCATACAGCATCCCATATTTTAGCTCAGGCAGTAAAACGTTTATATCCAGAAACAAAACTTGCGATCGGACCTTCTATCGACAATGGTTTCTACTATGATATGGAGAAAGATACTCCATTTACACAGGAAGACCTTGAGAAGATTGAAAAAGAAATGAAGAAGATCGTCAAAGAAAATCTTGAAATCACAAGCTTTACAAAACCTAGAGATGAAGCGATTGCATTTATGAAAGAAAGAAACGAACCTTACAAAGTAGAATTGATTGAAGATCTTCCAGAAGATTCTGTGATCAGCTTCTATCAGCAGGGTGAATTTGTTGATCTTTGTGCAGGACCTCACTTAATGACTACAAAACCAGTGAAAGCATTCAAACTTACAAGTATTGCAGGTGCTTACTGGCGTGGAGATGAGCATAATCAGATGCTTACAAGAATCTATGGTACTGCATTTACAAAGAAAGCAGAATTAGATGCATACCTTACAATGATGGAAGAGGCTAGAAAGCGTGACCATCGTAAACTTGGAAAAGAACTTGGTCTGTTTATGATGAGAGAAGAAGGACCTGGATTCCCATTCTTCCTTCCAAAAGGTATGGTTCTTAAAAACACATTATTAGACTACTGGCGTGAAATTCATCAGAAAGCAGGATACGTTGAAATTTCAACACCTATCATGTTAAGTCGTCATTTATGGGAAACATCAGGACATTGGGATCATTACAAAGAAAATATGTATACAACAGTTATTGATGATCAGGATTTTGCAATCAAACCTATGAACTGCCCAGGTGGAGTTCTTGTTTATGATTCTGAACCACGTTCATATAGAGATCTTCCATTAAGAATGGGAGAATTAGGTTTAGTACATCGTCATGAAAAATCTGGTCAGTTACATGGATTAATGCGTGTTCGTTGTTTTACACAGGATGATGCACATATCTTTATGACACCAGATCAGATCAAAGATGAGATCAAAGGTGTTGCAGGATTGATCGATCAGGTTTACAATTTATTTGGATTTAAGTATCATGTAGAACTTTCTACTCGTCCAGATGACAGTATGGGAAGTGACGAAGATTGGGAACTTGCAACAGATTCTCTTCGTGCAGCTTTAGATGATCTTGGACTTGATTATGTGGTAAATGAAGGAGACGGAGCATTCTACGGACCGAAGATCGACTTCCATCTGACAGACTCTATCGGAAGAACATGGCAGTGCGGAACTATCCAGCTGGATATGCAGCTTCCACAGAGATTCGAACTGGAATACACAGGAGCAGATGGTGAGAAACACCGTCCGATCATGATCCACCGTGTAGCATTTGGATCTATCGAGAGATTTATCGGAATCCTGATCGAGCATTTCGCAGGAGCATTCCCTACATGGCTTGCACCGGTACAGGTTAAGGTACTTCCAATCTCAGATAAACATCTGGAATATGGACAGAAAGTACTGGATACATTGAATGCGGCAGGTATCCGTGCAGAAATCGATACACGTGCAGAGAAGATAGGATATAAGATCCGTGAGGCTCAGATGCAGAAGATTCCTTATATGCTTGTAGTAGGAGCAAAAGAAGAGGAAGAAAATCTGGTATCTGTAAGAAGCAGATTCGCAGGAGACGAAGGACAGAAGAACCTGGATGAGTTCGTAGCATCTGTTACAGAAGAGATTGCAACAAGAGCAAGACGTGAAGTCGTAAAAGAAGAAAACTAATTTAGTTTTACAAATGTATAAAAAATAAAGAGAACTGGCATAATATATCTTGAAGTTTGAAAGGAGGATATATTATGCCAGATTTAAGATGTACCGTACAGACTTGTACACACAACCAGAATTATTACTGTAATCTTGACAGTATCGTGGTAGGAGGAAATTCCGCAAAAAAAGCAGATGAGACAAGCTGTGACAGTTTTGAAGAGCGAAAAGGTGGAAGCTCCTATTCGAATGCATACTCGGACATGGCGGGAAAAGAAGCATCTGCCAAGAGTGACGTGGATTGTAAGGCAACAGACTGTATGTATAACAAAGAATGTCAGTGTCATGCAGGAAAGATCAGTGTAGAAGGCGGGAATGCCTGTCACTGTCAAGAGACGGAATGCGCGACGTTCAAATGTGGATGTGCGTAATCTTTGGAAGAAAAGATGCGCAGGTCATATGTATACGATCAGTGAATAAAAGGTACAGATAAAGAAAAAAGTGTGAAAAACCGGAATAAAGCTTAAGAATAAGTTTTTACTCCGGTTTTTGTCGTATCAAAGTATGTTGACGTAGATTTACAGTGAGGGTATAATAGCTTTATATGCCAAAACTGGCAGGGAAGAAGAGGATTTCATGAACAAAGAAGAGAATACATACTATAAAAACAGTCCCAAGTTTGGCAGAAAAGGACCGTCCAAATTAAGACAGCAATTTAACCGTGGAATGACCTATTTCCTGGTAATTGTTGCCTGTATTCTGGTTTATTTTGCCATGCTGAGGGTAGAAGCGATTTCAAATACACTGTCAAAGATCCTGTCGATTTTAAAGCCTGTATTGTATGGATGCGGGATTGCGTATCTTCTGAATCCAATCGTGAAGAGCGTAGATGCATATCTGGTGCCAGTGCTGGAAAAGCACATGAAGAAAGAAAAAGCGAAGAAGGTTTCCAGAAGTATAGGAGTGATCGTGGCGCTGGTTGTATTGATTACGGTTGTATCGACATTGATCAATATGCTGATACCGGAACTGATCACAAGTATCCGTAATCTGATATTTACACTGCCGGCGCAGATCAATCAGCTGGTAAAAGAGATCAATAATATACAGTTGGATGATTCGACCACGACAGCAGTATTGAAAAATGCAATGAACGAAGCTTCGGCAAGTCTTCAGAAGTGGATGCGTACGGATCTGTTGGATAAGGTGAATGAAGTGATGACGCATCTGACGGTTGGTCTGTATACATTGATTATGGAAATGTTCCATGCGGTGATCGGAGTGATCGTATCGGTGTACATTTTATTTGGAAAAGAGACGTTCATTAATCAGAGTAAAAAAGCAGCTTATGCGATTTTTCCTGCAGAACGTGCAAACCTGTTGATTCATATCGCAGTAAAGACGAATGAGATATTCGGTGGATTTATCATTGGAAAGATGATAGATTCGATCATTATCGGAATTTTATGCTTTATTGGTACATCGATCTTAAAGATGCCGTATGCAATGCTTGTCAGTGTAATTGTAGGGGTGACCAATGTGATTCCGTTCTTCGGACCGTATATTGGAGCAATCCCGAGTGCTGTCCTGATTGCGCTGGCAGATCCGATGAAAGGGATATATTTCCTGATATTTATACTGTTGTTACAGCAGTTTGACGGAAATATCCTGGGACCAAAGATCCTTGGCAATTCTACGGGACTGTCTGCATTCTGGGTAATCGTATCAATCCTTCTTGGGGGCGGATTGTTCGGAATTCTTGGTATGTTATTTGGAGTACCGACGTTTGCGGTTGTCTATTATATTATAAAACTCCTTCTGGATAACCAGCTGGAGAAAAAGAAACTGCCGACAGATTCGGACTGCTATAACGGGGACAGTTATGTAGACAATGACGGTACATATTTTCAAAAAAGAGATGACGGGGCAGAAACAGAAGAACAGAAAATAGAAAAAAATAAAGAAGAAAAAGGGGAATAAGATTATGCCGATCAGAGTGCAGAATGATCTCCCGGTCAAGGAGATCTTAGAGAGTGAAAATATATTTGTAATGGATGAACACCGTGCAACACATCAGGATATCCGTCCGATCAAAATTGGACTTTTGAACCTGATGCCGTTAAAAGAAGAGACAGAACTGCAGATATTACGTTCACTGTCTAATACACCACTTCAGGTAGATGTGACATTTGTTGCAGTAGCTTCACATCAGTCAAAGAATACGTCAAAGAGTCATTTGAACAAATTCTATCAGACGTTTGATGAAATCAAAGACCGGAAATTCGACGGATTCATCATCACCGGGGCACCGGTAGAACAGATGCCGTTCGAAGAAGTGGATTACTGGGACGAACTGACACGCATTATGGATTGGACAAAGACAAATGTCGTATCAACATTGCATCTTTGCTGGGGAGCTCAGGCAGGAATGTATTATCATTATGGAATCGATAAAGTCCAGCTGGATAAGAAGGCGTTCGGTCTGTTCTGGCACAAAGTGCTAAACCGTAAGATTCCATTGGTACGTGGGTTTGATGATGTATTCCTGGCACCACATTCCCGTCACACAGAGACTCCACTGGATAAAGTGCGCGCAGATAAGAGAATCACGATTCTGGCAGAATCGGATGAAGTGGGTCTCTTCCTTGCGATGGCACAGAATGGACGCCAGATATTCGTGATGGGACATCCGGAATATGATCGTGTGACACTGGATGGAGAGTATAAGCGCGATAAGAGCAAGGGACTGCCGATTGAACTTCCGAGGAATTATTATCAGGACGATGATCCGGAGAATGGGCCATTACTTACATGGAGAGCAACAGCTAATAATTTATATACTAATTGGTTAAATTATTACGTGTATCAGGCTACGCCATATGACCTTGAAGGAACACCGGATTTTACTTGGAAATAGGGCGTTTTCAGGGAATTGTGAGTCAGGTTGAAGAAATGAAATGACAGCAGGAAAAGCAGACGGTATTAAATAAGGATTAGCCAGAAAGCAGAAAATACCAAGGCAGGAACCAAGATTAACTTGAAGTTCATTACACAGAGTGTTATAATATCAAAAAAATATTGTAGGCAAAAGACTCTGAGGATGGAATATCTCCGGAGTCTTTTTGCATATAAAGGAATAAGGAGGAAAAGAGGGTATGGAGTTATTGAATGCAATCGTCACAACCGTAAATGGAGTCGTCTGGGGATGGCCAATGATCATTCTGCTGCTTGGTACACATATTTATATGACAGCCAAGACAGGATTTATCCAGCGTTTTACCATTACAAAAGGAATCAGACTGTCTGTGGAAAAAGATACGAAGAAATATATTCATAATCTGGATGCAAAAGATGACACACCGGTACCGGTAGTGAAATGATAAACAAGTAAAAAACTTCTTGACAAAACAACTTTGATACAGTAAAGTATAACCATAACAAAGCAAAACCGTTGAGAAAGAGGAGTAGCTTATACAATGACATCCAAGAGAGCAGCAGGTGGTGTGATTGCTGTATGAAGTTGATAAGTGAATGGACTTTCGAGGGCAGTCTGAAATCAAGAATTTATGAATATATGTAATTCAAGAGAGTATGGCTTGTCGGGAACCGAACCCGTTATCAATCAGGAGTGTATGTTAGTACATGAGAAAGTGGACGATTCGTCAATTTGAGTGGTACCGCGATAATAATAGATTTTATTACCGCCTCAAACCTTTTGGTTTGGGGCGGTTTTCTTTTTATCAAAAAAAGGTATGACGGACGTTATCGATGAAAGCTTTTCTCTCCTAACAGTTACAGAGGGCTGGCAATTGCAATCTGTAGACAACAACAATATTTCATACAGGAAAAGGAGAAAAAAGATTATGAAAAAGAAAATGGTAACAGTATTATTAACAGCAGCAATGGTAACAGCAATGGCAGCAGGATGTGGCAAATCATCCGATTCCGGAAGTGACAAGAAAGAGTCTTATACCATCGGAATTGAGCAGTTTGCAGAGCATGGTTCTCTTGATAACTGCAGAGAAGGTTTCTTAAAAGGTCTGGAGGACGAAGGAATCAAAGAAGGCGACAACCTGACAGTAAAATATAAAAATGCAGCGGCAGATATGGGAACTGCAAAACAGATTTCCGACAGTCTGGTATCTGATAAAGTAGATCTGGTATGTGCGATCGCAACACCAAGTGCACAGAGTGCATACAATGCAGCAATGAAAGCAGATATCCCGGTTATCTACACTGCAGTTACAGATCCTGTAGCAGCAGAACTTGCAGATAAAGATGGAAAGCCGGTAGGAGAAGTAACCGGAACATCTGACAAACTTCCGGTAGAAGAACAGCTTAAGATGATCCGCGAGATGCTTCCGGATGCAAAGAAGATTGGTATCATGTACACAACAAGCGAAGCAAACTCTGTATCAGCAATTGAAGAATATAAGAGTCTGGTTAAGAAATATGATTTCGAACTTGTAGAAAAAGGAATCACAACAACGGCAGATGTATCCCTTGCGGCAGATGATCTGTTAAGCAAAGTAGACTGCATCACCAACCTGACAGACAACACCGTAGTTGCATCTCTTCCGACTATCCTGGATAAGGCAAATGAAAAGAAAATCCCGGTATTCGGAAGTGAAATTGAACAGGTAAAGATCGGATGTCTTGCAGCAGAAGGAATTGATTATATCGCTCTTGGAAAACAGACAGGTAAGATGGCAGCAAAAGTATTAAAGGGCGAAGCAAAGGCTTCTGAACAGAACTTTGAGACAATCACAGAGCCTGGATTCTATGTAAATAACAAAGTAGCAGAGAATCTTGGAATTACGGTTCCGGATGATCTTGCAAATAATGCAGTAGAAAGTTTTGACGAGATTACAGCAGAATAAGCCGGAAAGGGCAAAGTACAAAAAGAGAAACGTCTGAGACAGACAAAAATTGGGAGGCATTTTTTCATGAATTTCATCACATCGATATTAGAACAGGGTCTGATCTATGGGATCCTGGCACTGGGGATTTATATCACATACAAAATATTGGACTTTCCGGATCTTACGGTGGATGGAAGTTTCCCTCTGGGGGCAGCAATCACGGCTGCCCTTCTTACAAGAGGAATGAATCCATACATCACACTGATCCTTTCGTTTCTTGCAGGGGCAGTCGCAGGAATCTGCACCGGACTGATACATGTGAAATGTAAGGTCAGAGATCTTCTCTCGGGAATCATTATGATGACAGCACTGTGGACGATCAATCTTTACATAGCGGGAACGGCCAATGTGCCGTTGTTTTCACAGAAGACTATTTTCAAAAATGACCTGATGGATAAGATCATCCCGGATGCACTTGTACCGTATTCAACATTGATCATTATCCTGGTGCTGGCAGTGATCTGTAAAGTATTGCTGGACCTTTATCTGAATACAAAGTCCGGATTTCTGTTAAGAGCCGTTGGTGACAATGACGTACTGGTAGTGTCTCTTGCAAAAGATAAAGGCAATATCAAGATCCTTGGACTTGCAATCTCAAACGGCCTGGTAGCGTTGGCCGGATGTGTGTTTGCACAGGAGGAGCGAGTATTTGAAATTTCAATGGGAACCGGAGCAATGGTCATCGGCCTTGCAAGTGTGATCATTGGAACCAGCATTTTCCGTAAACTGACGTTGCTGCGTACGACAACAGCGGTACTGATCGGTTCAATCATTTATAAAGCCTGTGTGGCAATTGCACTCCGTAATTTTGATCCGCAGGCAATGAAACTGGTAACAGCAGTCCTGTTTCTGATTGTACTTATCATCAGTATGGAGAGAAAGAAGAAGGTGAACACCAATGCTTGAGTTAAAAGGAATTCATAAATATTACAATCCGGGAACCGTAAATGAGATGTGTCTGTTCCAGAATTTCAACCTGACGATCGACAACGGGGAGTTCGTATCTGTTGTAGGAAGTAACGGTTCCGGAAAGACATCGATGTTAAATATTATCTGTGGAAGTATTCCGGTAGAAGGCGGACAGATCCTGATCAACGGATCGGATATTACAAAGCAGAAAGAATTTAAAAGGAACCAGAGAATCGGCCGTGTCTATCAGAATCCCGCAATGGGAACCTGCCCGAGCATGACCATTCTGGAAAATATGTCGCTGGCAGACAATAAAGGAAAGGTATTCGGCCTTTCCAGAGGAACGAACAAGTCAAGAATTGAGTATTACAGAGAACAGTTAAGCCAGCTCGGACTCGGTCTGGAAGATAAGATGGACGTCAAAGTCGGTGCATTATCCGGCGGACAGCGTCAGGCAATGGCACTTCTGATGTCTACCATGACACCGATCGAGTTCCTGATCCTGGATGAACATACGGCGGCACTGGATCCGAAGACCGCTGAACTGATCATGGAGCTGACCGATAAGATCGTAAAAGAAAAGAATCTTACAACGATCATGGTTACACATAACTTAAGATATGCGATCGAATATGGCAACCGTCTTGTGATGATGCATCAGGGAAATGCGATCCTGGATAAAAAAGGAGAAGAAAAAGACAAGATGTCGGTAGATGATATCCTGGCGTTATTTAATGAAATCAGTATTGAGTGTGGCAACTAAAAGATGTTATACTGAATATGCCAGTAAAAAGCACAGCTTTAAAGGCTGTGCTTTCTTTTGTGGCTGCCGGATACAAAAGAGAAGGATCCGGTGATAAAAAAGAAATGTATAAAAATACAAAGAATATAAGAAAGAGGACATACACATGGCAAAAAGAATTGCGAAATTTGAAAAAGTAAGTTTTGAACAGTTTAAAGGAGGATACACAGATGCGATCGGAGAAGCTTCCGATGAGCAGATCAGGGAAGTCTATGATTCCTTAAAACTTCCAAAACGCGCAACAAAAGGATCCGCAGGATATGATTTTTATGCGCCGGCAGCCATCACTTTAAAACCGGGAGAGACGGCGAAGATTCCAACCGGAATCCGTGTGAAGATGGAAGATAACTGGGTGCTTCAGTGCTATCCAAGAAGCGGTCTGGGATTCAAATTCCGCCTGCAGTTGAATAATACAGTAGGAATCATCGACAGCGATTATTATTATTCAGATAATGAGGGGCATATTTTCGCAAAGATCACCAATGATACAAATGAAGGGAAAACAGTGGAAATTCCGGCAGGAACGGGATTTATGCAGGGAATCTTCATGGAATATGGAATTACGGTAGATGATGAAGTGGAAGAGATAAGGAACGGTGGATTCGGCAGCACGACAAAATAGCCGGAAATGACGGATTCTGCATGAAATATTAAGAACCGGGGCATACTGGAAAGTATAGTCTATGTATATAAGAGGTGAGAAGAACATGACGCGCCAGGAAATCCCGGTTTTTAAGACAAGAGAAGAAAATGTAGCATATATGAATGAAACACTTCCAATCCAGGAAAGCTTTGACCTCATTCAAAGAGATCTGCTGATCGGAGGAAGGGTTTCTTCTTTTTATTTTGTAAATGGTTTTACGAGCGAAGAGACGATGTTGAAGATCATGGATGCACTTCTGAAGGTGAAGGAAGAAGAGATGCCAGAGGATGTGTGGGAGTTTGCCAACGCATGCATTCCATACGTTGAGGTTGAAGTGTTGTTTGATTTTGATCAGATACTGAAAAGCCTGCTGTCTGGTGAAACGTGTGTGTTCATTGATGGATACCGGGCATGTATTGTGATCGACTGCAGGACATATCCGGTAAGAAGTGTGGAAGAACCGGATAAAGATAAGTCCCTCCGAGGTTCCAGAGACGGTTTCGTAGAGACACTCGTATATAATACGGCAATGATGAGAAGAAGAATCCGTCATCCGGCGCTGATCATGGAGATGATGGAAGTCGGGGACAGTTCCAGAACGGATGTGGCACTCTGCTACATGGGAGACAGGGTAGACAAGGAACTGTTGAAAAATGTACGTGACAAGATCCGGAGTGTGGATACGGATGATCTGCGGATGAATCAGCAGAGTCTGGCGGAATGTCTGTTCAGACGGAAATGGTACAATCCATTCCCGAAGTTCAAGTTCACCGAGCGTCCGGACACGGCATCGGCATGTCTTCTGGAGGGAAAAGTCGTAATTCTGGTAGACAATTCACCATCTGCGATGATACTTCCGACATCAATCTTCGACATGATCGAAGAGGCCAATGATTATTATTTTCCGACACTGACCAGTGTCTATCTGAAAATATCCAGAACACTGATCAATCTGATGACGATATTTCTGACGCCGGTCTTCCTGCTTTTTATGCAGAACCTGAACTGGCTGCCGAAAGTATTTGCCTTTGTGGCGGTGAAGGATACAGTGAATATACCGTTGATCTATCAGCTTTTGATGCTGGAAGTAGCGATCGACGGTCTGAGGCTTGCGGCACTGAATACGCCAAGTATGTTAAGCACTCCGCTCAGTGTGATCGCAGGTCTGGTTATGGGAGAATTTTCGGTAGCATCGGGGTGGTTTAACAGCGAAGTCATGCGAATTGCTAGAAAATCCGCTATTTATAAGGGTTAAGAGCATTAATTACTATTATTTACACCAAATTTACACCAACTTATGCGAAGATATAAGAGTCCTGATTTGAACCTCTCATGGCTAAAGCCACGAGATTCTTGGGAACTCATTTCTACTGAAAAGATATTTACCAAGCTATCCCGATAGTTCCTACCGTTCTTTATTCGTCTATGCCACTTCTAATATTCTCAATCCTTCATTAAGAATATTGATGGCTGCGTTCATATCTCTATCGTGATGTGTATGACATTTAGGACAGTCCCACTCTCTAACACTAAGATTTTTTGTTTCCTTGTTTATATATCCGCATACACTGCAAGTCTGAGAACTAGCATAGAATTTATCCACCTTAATCACTTTTCTGTCATACCAACTAGCTTTATATTCTAACTCTCTTACGAATTCAGACCATGATACATCTGCGATAGACCTAGAAAGTTTATGATTTTTAATCATGTTTTTTACTTGTAAATCTTCAATACAGATTACATCATTATTCCTGATAATCTCGGTAGACAATTTCTGTAAAAAATCTTTTCTCTGATTTACAATATGTTCTTGAAGTCTTGCGACTTTTATCCTTGCTTTATTACGATTTGAACTGCCTTTTGATTTTCGAGATAATTCTCTTTGTAATTTAGCAAGCTTATCCAAAGACCTCTTGAGATATTTTGGATTGGGAATCATTTCACCATCAGAAGTAATACAAAATTCCTTAATACCCAAATCAATTCCAACTGAATTACCAGTCTTTTCTAATAGTTTTATATCTACATCGGTACAACAAAGTGATACAAAATATTTGCCACTAGGTTCTTGTGATATTGTTGCATTAAGTATTCTACCTTGTGGTGTTAATTTGTTTTTAGTTTTTACCATTCCAAGTTTAGGCAACTTGATATATTTATTATTATATTTAATATTATTGTTTACACATTTTGACTTATATAAATATCTATGTGTTTTCTTTGATTTGAATTTTGGGTATCCTATATGTTCTTTGAAGAATTTTTGATAAGCAGAATCTAAGTCTCTAAGTGAAGATTGAAGGGCAGTGGAGTCAACTTCTTTAAGCCATTTTAATTCTGATTTAAGTTTTTTCATATCATTTGCACATTGAACATATGAAAATGTTTCTTTATTCTGTTCATACATTTCAATTCGCTTTGCAAGATACTTATTATATATAAATCTGCAACACCCAAAAGTCTTTGCAATTATTTCTTTCTGCTTTTTATTTGGATAAATCCTGTACTTATAAGCTTTTTCCACTGACTTCACCTCACTTTCTTTTCTGATTTTGAATATATTTTCTAATTTGTTCTTCTGTATTTTCTGATACGGTTGCCACGAAATATGATGGATTCCACAAGTGACCACCCCATAATTTTCTTTTTAATTCTTCTCCAAATTCTTTCATAAGTAACCTTGCTGACACGCCTTTTAATGCTTTTATCATGTCTGGGATATAATGTTGCGGAGAACAATTAACGAGAAGATGAATATTGTCTTTATCTGTATTACATTCTAATATTTGAAATCCATTATCATCAGCTATTTTATTAAGTATCTCTATTAATCTATTCTCTATTTTTTCTGTAATTATTTTGTGTCTGTATTTAACACACCAAACAATATGATATTGTATCGAATATACATATCCACGACCATGAGTCACTTCCATATATTATCACCTCATGACTATGATAACATATGTATATTACAAAATCTAGTGTTTTCAATATATTACAGCGTATTTCTGTTTAACATATGTATGTCAATTCATCCCATGACTAAAGTCACGGGTGTTCTTGACATACTTTATAAAAAATCGTAAAAAATAGGGAATGACAATTAAGCCATTCCCTATAATTATATCTAATTTTAGCATCCAAGACATGCAAGAATCTTTAAGATAGTACCTTTGCCAGCAATACCATCACAAATTAATCCGTTAGCTTTTTGGAAGTTTCTAACAGCAGTCTCTAATCCACCGCCAAATACTCCCGGAGATTCTACAGAACTATTGTAATATCCAAGAGCCATCAATCCAATCTCAACAAATGTTACAAGATACTGAGTTTCAGCACGTTTTACATAATGATTTCCAAGTGCTCCATTAGTACCAGATCCTAAAATTCCATCCTCGGTTAATTTTGCGCCATAATCTTTATTCAATGCTCTCTGCAAACATTTAACAAGACCTTTTCTACTATTTGCTCCCCATAATCCGTCAGTTGCTAAACCAGCACCGGCAAAATTATTCATATGTACCTGAGCTTTTCTGACATAATCTTTACCTGTATAAGAAGTAGTAGAAGTAACAGACTGTCCTTCATTTCTGTTATTATATGCTTCATTTAATTTCGCAAGAGTTTGTGAACCAACGATGCCATCTTTTGAAATTCTAACAGAGCCTTGGAACTTAACAACAGCATTTTTTGTTGCATTACCAAAAATACCATCGGCTCCAGTTGATCCAACATTATATCCTAAAGCAACCAATTTTTTCTGAACATCTTGTACGGCAGTTCCACGACTTCCAACCTTTAAAAGAGTAGAAGAGTTGTTATTAGAATTGTTTTTGTTTCCGGAATTATCTTTATCTTTACCAGAAGCACCTGCAATTTCATCAAATGGAAAATTAGTTCCTGGGCAACTTGTAGGATAAACATCGCTGTGCCTCTGTACTTTTGAAATTCCATATTTTTCTTTTAAATAAGCTACTAATTCTTTGCCAGCTTCTTTCTGTTCATCCGGCATAGTTTCTGTCATATATGCTCCCTCAAAACAAATACCAATACTATTAGAGTTCGCACCTTTTGCATGAGAGCCAACTTTATTTTCTGGACGCAATCTATAAATTGATCCATCTTTCCTTACGAGAAAATGATAGCCAGCTCCAGCCCATCCATTATTTAAATGCCAACGATGAATATCTGCTGCTGTACAATGACTTGCTTCTGCATGGTGCAGAATGATTCTACTCGTTGTTTTTCTGTTAGTCATTGCCCCAAATTTTAAATTTGTCTCAATAATATTCATAATGAAATTCTCCTTTCATTGTAAAAAATTGCAAAATAAAAAGAGCCAAGCTTTTAAACTTGACTCTTATGTTCATAACTTATTAATCATTCATGGAAGTTACTGTTGGTAAGATAAAATACAACATAATTAAAACGTACATGTGCTTTCAGTGAATCTTTCCATACGGCATAACATACGTCTCCTTTCCATGTTGCTCCTTCTACGTGAAACCCATTCGCATCACCATCACCATTCATTACAAGCACACAATATCTTCCTGTTAAGTCAGATGTTGACGATAAACCATATTGCCTTTTGAAATTTTCTCTTAGCCATTCCAAACCAAATAATCTGCATGAAGTTCCACTTACATCAGTAACATAAGTTCCTTGTAGTACATATGGCATTCCAATCATTCTTTCTTCCAAATCCGTCCCATCACCCATTGCGATACAATCGGATGGAAACATTATTTTTTGATAACAGGTTGCATCTTTTTTATCGTAAGGGTCTACAATTTTTGTTTCATCTAATATAGCCACTATTTATCACCACCAAATCTAAATATAACTTTTCCAAAAATTTTATAATACGGTGGATTATCTGGCTCATAATCAAACCATTTCCATTCAATATAATCCAAAACAGGAATAAAAATTGCAGATAAGAATAACCATAGAAAATAAAATGGCAAACATATCTGCCCTTTAAAATTGAATGGCATATTACGATAATCCCATATTTCAAAATTAGAATTCCATATCAATCCTACACATAGTTCTCCAATAATTATTGCAGTTGCACAAATAAAACATTGCAATAAATAATCCATGTCATATCCAAATAAATCGTTCAAACCATCAATGAAAAACAATGCTGAGAAACCAGCTAATAGAAACATTGTCCAATGAGAAGTGTGAGTGTCCTTGTAAATAATTTCCATACAATAATAAATTGTTCCGGAAAATAAAAAGATAAATACATGACAAAGAATTCGTTTTAAATAATATTTTATTTTATTCATTGTTGCTTTCTTCCTTTAAATCTTCTGACTTATTTAAAGTAAATTTCTTTTCAACATATGTTAATAAAGCATCTTTAGATTCGTTAATCTTTGACATTACTTCAAGATACTTTTCATCTGTAATTTCCATGCCATATGTAATCGCTTTTACGGATACGAGATCTTTGGCTTCATTAATCATTGCATTTAAAACGTTGCAATAAGTTGTATGATAAGTTTTATTTGAACATAAAGACATATAAATATTCTGAATATCATTTGGCTGATAAAGCGTACACAATTCTCCATCGGCATGATAGGGTAGTGGAAGAGTAAAGTCTGTGAAGATAGCAGTTATAATTAAATCTTTCACATTACTTTGGTCTTCAATTGTATAAGAAAAATGTTTCTTGCCAAGAGTCGTTTCTACATCAACTCCATTTTCAATAGCAGCAGTACATTCTTTTCCAATCTGTTCTTTATAATATGATTTGAATTCATCTAAAGTCATATTGTTTGTGTTTACAATTCCTACAACAGATTTAATATTATCCAATTCTTCTAAAGTAGAAGGTTTCTCTAAAATAACAGTCACAAGAGTACAAGGCACTTCTCTTGGTATTTTTTCTGTAATAGCTTCATGCTGAATTCCGTCTTCGTCCGTCCATGAATCCTTGACAATTCTGTCTTCGTATTCCGTAATAGTAGTTGACTCAGATGTGATAGTTTTTAATTTCATATACAGATTATGGCTTTCCAAAATATCACCATTCTCATTTGTGATATCCATATAATCAATAATACTTACACCAAAAAAATCTTTTATAGCATTTACATCTGTATCAATAAATTTTACAATTAAAGCATTTGTGATTGCAAAACTATAATATTTAATTTTATTTCCATTTGGTAATCGTATATATTTATTCATCGCATATTCCTTTCTTTTATCCAACTGATCTTGGTCGTAACCATATTCCGCCAATCGGCTGGTCTGTCGGTTCTTCTTCACTAATAATTATCATTTTATTCAAACTGTCCAAAATTCCAACCAGTTCACCATTTGCATTTGTAGCAAGGATATCTGTAGCAACTTGAAATTTTTCATCTCTTGTAATGTCTGGAATCATTCCAACTGATACTTGATTATTGTCTCCAATAAACATAATTGGAACACCTTGCTCAATAATTGATTCATAATAAACCGTCGTATAAGAATCTTGAAGATAGAACTGGAACTTATAAGACTTATTATTATCAAGAATTAATTTACTAGAGCCTGAACCTGTAATTCCAAAAGTATTATCCTGTGTATTTTGTGCAAAAGATAAAATTATATTTGAATTTGCTGTAGATGCAGATGCTCCATTAATGTTTGTAAAACTGCTAGGATAATTCGATGAAATATCTGTATATCTATAACCAACTTTGTGAGTCGTATTCTTTTCTGTTCCACCAACATTAAGAGAAGATAACCTTGCTTTAAAATCTAATACAATTTCTGCTTCATAATCATTCAAACGTTTTAAGTTTAATGTAGAGAAATTCGGAATAGAATATGGAAGAACGGTAAAAGTTTTGGAAACAGTTTGACTAGTGTTCCCACGGGAATCGATAGCATAAATACTAATAGTTCCATTTCCAGTGATATGGTAAGAGCCACAGTTTATAGATATTTCAGAAGAAGATGCCGAGCGTTCATAATCTGTATATTCAACGCCACGTACTTGAATAACGTATTTAACAATAGATGCCCCGTTTTTTGCAGCAGCCATTTTACTAGTCGGAATTCTAATCACCATAGAACCATAGTTTTGCATCATATAAGTAGAATTACCAAGAATTTTCTGAGTGGTAGAATCTTCATCTCCATAATTGAAATCAGAGAATATAGGATTAGAATTAATAACATTAATCGTACCTGTTATCTCATTGGCAACGTAGCTTATGGTCTGTCCATTTTCTACAATCGTTGTTCCGCATTTTATTTTACACTTTGCCGAATTCCTTGTTGATAATTTAGAGAATAGAGTAGAAGCATAATTGGATAACAACCATGTATAAGAATCACTTTGAATTGCTTCGTCCGTTTTTAAGATTTCTTCAAAAACGCCGGAAGTATTCTCTATTTCTAACGATAGCCATGACTTATTTATTGATGAATTTGAAAAATTTATAACAAGATTGTCTCCAATATTATATGAAAATCCATCACTTAAATTTGAAATCATTGCTACAGAGGATGTTGTAAATTCAATATTAGAAGAAGTCGTACTCAATTGAGAATCTTTTCTTTTTACCCAACATTTAAGTTTATATGTCGTCCCCGGTTTTAATGTACTTACGCTTGGTATACTTGCACCCGAAGATGCAGCTCCAGTATAAACAAACGAACCAGAAGTCCCATTAACAGAACCAGGATTATCAGTCCATTGAGAAGAATCATTAAGATATACTCTTAACCAGTCAACGGTATCCGCTGTTCCCCAATTAAGTTTTACATATGTCTTTCCAACTTCAGCAACAGACCAAGTTCTAATAGACGTATATCTTGGAATCTTGTCTAATGTTACTGTCTTATTCGTATCATATGAACCAATTGAGAAGTTACCATTCCCCCAAACACGAATATTAATTTGTTTAGAACCATCCGAATTATGACCGACTGTCCAATTTTTTGCATATACCAATGTCCATGTATTTGGATTAGACATTGACACTGAAAAACCAGTTTCGTTTTTCTGGCTGCCACCATTGATTACACAATATGTGTTAACTTTTCCGTAACTTGTATATCCTGAATTTGTTCTTCTAAAATATACAGATACACTAATATTTGAACTATTCGCAGAAGATCCATTACTTGAAGAAGACCAATTAACCTTTCCTTGAATATAACTATTTCCTGTTCCAAATGTCCATGAACCACTTGCCATTCAATCACCTCATCTTTCTAAATTAAAAAAGAGAGGTAATTAAACCTCTCATAAAAATTAACTTGTACCTCCAGATTTTACAAATGCAACTCCTTTTACAACTGTTCCATTAGCATATTTATAAGCATTTGTTGTCATTTTGATATAATCAGTATCCCATCCTTTTTCACACAGCAACCTTCGTGTTTTCGTTGTATCTTTATCTATCC
>OIWK01001376.1_pt1 | contig 23028 bp, 14 predicted proteins | sample 1587401 | NCBI WGS metagenome assembly OIWK01 (sample SAMEA3888911, study PRJEB22519) | human gut metagenome | biome: human gut; feature: human-associated habitat; material: faeces | place: Denmark | collected 2009
AAGCCAGTACCGATCACGGTGCTGGCTTTTTTCGTGCTTGAGAAAATAAATAAAAAATGGTTTTTATTGAAAAAAGAGCTCTTTTATGTCTGCCAAGGCAGGTGCTGATGGCAAGATCGATGCCTCGACGATCAAGGCAGCCGTTCAGCAGCATAATCAGGCAGTCAGCAGCATGGCAAGCCTTTCTCTCATGACCTGACGTCAGGAAAACAATGACATGAATAAACGTCTCGGCGAAGTGCGTGCGAGCGAAGGCAGCCAGGGCATCTGGGCTCGTATGGCGCGCGGTCAGTCTAAGTAGGGACAGCAGGGTATCAAGAACCAGTATCAAAGCATCCTCTCATGGGAAGCGTCTCATGAGAGGATGCTTTCTTGACGTTAAAATGCATTTGATTAAATTTGTAAAATAAAGAATTAACGAATAGTTGTAATTAAATAAAATATAATGTATAATTGTCATGGTTATATCTCATCAGGGAATAGGGAAGACTGCTGAGAGGAAACTGTTCCGTTTTATATCATTTATAGAGGAGATAAAAATGACTAACAAGAGAACAGTCTATGGAAAGAAGCTGCTGACTGCTGCTGTATTGGTATCCATGTTGTCAGGGGGGGGAACTTGCGTTTGCTAAAGAAGCCCTTCCACTGTATACGCTCGATGCTGTCGTCGTCACAGCGACGCGCACAGAGAATGATGTGAAGAATGTACCGGCGTCTACGCAGATCATCACAAGCTCGGATATCAAGAAGAGCGGTGCGACGAATTTGCGGGATGCGATCACAGACTTTGCGAATATCACCATGACGAAAAAGGTGCGTGGCGGCGGCCATGAGATCATCGTCCGCGGGATGAGTACGGATAAGTCGCTCATCATGGTGAATGGGCATCGCGTAGCGAATGAAGCGGATGGCTCGGGCCTCGGGAATGCGAATGCGCTCGATCGCATCAATGTGGATAATATCGAGAAGATCGAAATCGTCAAGGGTCCTTCAAGTGCGCTGTATGGTTCAGAGGCCATGGGCGGCGTCATCAATATCATCACGAAGGGCTCGAAAGAGGCAGAAGTACGCACGGGGCTTGTGAACAGCAGCGAGGATTTCACGAACTGGTGGCATTTGGACTCTGGGGAAATCGGGAAGTTCTCTGCAACGCTGGATATGCGGTTTAATCGGGAAAGAGCGGATCGGGATGAAAACAGCGCATGGACGAATTATCATGGGACAGCGCAGACGTATAATTTTGATGCGAAGTATCATTTCAACGACCATAACTATTTGAATTTCTATGCGGATGCCTTCTCTCAGAATCAGACGAAAGAGGGGGACGGCAAGGAGTTTGTCACTGTTCCGCCTATGATGGTGCAGGGGATCTGGTCTGGCATGCTTCATCAGCCGGGGAGAGCACCTGAGATCTATGGATACAAGGTCAGCAAAGGCGATGGAAATGCGCACTACAATCAGAAAACGTATGGCCTTAGCTGGAATGGATCGACAAATCGAAATGACTGGCAGATCCAGACCTATCTCAGTAAATTTAAATGGAGCAACAACACGACCACCAAAGTATCCTCAATTCCGACTTCGGATAGCCGCTACTCCGGTATGATCCTAGGTATGATGAATGGAAGAGGAGGGTATGAATTCAATACCAATTCCAATAAGCTTTGGGCGATCGAAGGCAGAGATTCTATGCGTATCAATGATCAGCATAGACTGACGTTTGGCGCAGAATACACGAAGAATAAAGTCTATGGTACAAATCTCGGGGATGCAGCAGAAAATGTGGGGAGTATTACGCAGAATGGGGTGACGAATAAGGTCTCTGAGAAGGAGATCAGTACCTATGCAGCGTATCTGCAGGATGAAATTACCATCGGCAAGTGGTTCATTGTTCCTGCTGTCCGTTATGACCATCACAGCATGTTCGGAAGCCATACTTCTCCAAAGCTGGGTGTCACCTACAAGGCAGATGATTCTTTCCGCATCAAAGCCAATTACGGGAAGGGCTTCAAGGCGCCTACCATTCCGCAGTTGTACTATCGCTTCTCGATGGCTATGGGCAGCCCCGGCAATGTGGTTACTCTGCTTGGCAACCCGGAGCTGAAGCCGGAAACATCAAGCAGCTGGGATATCGGTCTTGAAAAAGAATGGGATAAAGTCAATACCTCACTGACGTATTTCCATACGACGGCGGATAATCTGATCCAGTATGTAAAGATTCCGACGGAGAGGAATACATCTAAAAGTGAAAATATCGAAAAGGCTAAATTCAATGGCCTTGAGCATACCTTGGGCGTCAAGATCAATGATCGCTGGAATTTCAAGGTGAATTCGACGTGGCTGTTTGATGCCAAACAGCGCGGGGAAGGTTCGAATTGGAGAGATCTGGAGCAGAGAAGCAAGCTGTCGCAGGTATATTCGCTGTCCTATGATGATGGCAAAGATATCGGATGGAGTGCTCTCTTATGGGATGAACTGAATTATAAATATGCAACGCCTGTTCAGGGAAGGAGTTCTCTTTCTGCCGGTCCGCGAAAGACCTATCATACGCTGAATTTCACCTTGACGCGTAAGGTGAATAAAGACACACGTATTTATGGCAGCGTACAGAACATTTTCGACAAGGTGGATACGGACTGCTATCTGGATGGTCGCTACTGGTCTCTCGGCTGGGAGCATAAGTTCTAAGAGGAGGCGCTATGAGGAAGTGGCTCGCGCTCTGCTTGCTGCTCTTCCTATCGGTCGCTTCGGGCTGCGGATTTCCTCAGGCGACGGGAGGACACACAGAGACTTTCTATCGCATGACGGATGCTGTGGGAAGAGAAGTGGTGCTTGCAAAGAAGCCGGAGCGGATCATTATTCTCGCACCGTCGTTTTTGAATATCATGCATGCGGTGGGGGGAGACTTCATCGCCTGGGCGGACAGCCCGGGGGACAAGGCGCCTTCCTATGCGGCGGGGAAGAAGACGGTGGGATACACGTTTCAGGTCAATGCGGAGGCGGTGATTTCCGAGAAACCGGATCTGGTGATCGGTCTGCACGGGCTGCATGACAGGTTTACGGAAGTGATGAAGCAGAATGGGATCCCTTTCATGCTGCTTTCTGCATCTTCTTTGGAGGATGTAGAGCGCGCTGCGGAGGTCCTGGGTGATGTGACGGGGCATCATGCGGAAGGCGTGAAGGCGAGGGATCAGCTCAGGAAGGACATGGAGAGTGTGGTGTCCGGCCTGTCTCTTAAGGAGTATACGTGTGCGATCCTTCATGGGACGCCGCACTCGGTGACGCTGGAAGGAAAGGGGACGATCGCGACGGAAACGGCAGCGCTTCTTCATATCCGCAATGTATTCGTGCTAGACAATGACCGGGATATGAAGCTGCCGCCTTTCAGTCTGGAGACGTTGGTCGCAAAGGACCCGGATATTATTTTCTTGACGACGATGGTGATGCCGGGACAGCAGCAGGAGGCGTTTCGAAAGTCCTTGATGGAACAGCCTGCTTGGGCAGGGATGCGTGCAGTGAAGGCAGGGCGTGTGTACTTCCTTCCGCAGAAACTGTTTCTGTCGAGTCCCGGTATGGAGTATCCGAAGGCGCTTTCCTATATGGCGGATGTAGTATATGGAGGGCAGCGATGATTTCTTATGAGAAGAATATAGAGTCTATGTACCGGGAGCCGGTGTATGCTACGGGCGGCGGGACGCGTCGCACGGCTTGGAATATCGAGTGGCAGGATGAACCTTTCGCGGCAAGTGATACGGCGGTGGTGTCTCCGCTGAAGCTGCCGTCGCTCATGAAAGATATTTGGGAGACGGGAGTTCCTACTAAGGAAGCTGCCGTGTACATCCATGTGCCGTTTTGCCGGCTTTCCTGCACGTATTGTGCATTTTTCAAAAAGAAGGCGGATGAGAGGGAGCAGCACGAGTATGCAAAGCTCCTCTGCCGGGAGATAGATGCGCTCGCCGGCCGGCCGTACCTCACGCGTTCGCACATCCGCTCGGTTTTCTTCGGCGGTGGGACGCCGGGGATCCTGTCAGCGGAGGATATCGAAAGGATCTTGGGGCGGATCCGCACGGTCTTCCCATTGATGGAGAATGTGGAGATCACGATGGAGTCGAGCCTTTCGGATATGACGGATGAAAAAATGGATGCGGCGATCTCCGGCGGAGTGAATCGATTCAGCTTCGGCGTGCAGTCGTTCCAGACGAAGATCCGAAATGGGATCGGCCGTCCGCTCCCCCGAGAGCAGGCGATGGAGAGGCTGGCGCATTTTGCGAAGAAGGATGCGCTCATGATCCTCGACCTCATCTATGGGCTACCTGGGGAGACGGAAGAGACAATGCGTCAGGATATCCGCGATGCAAAGGCGTGTGGCGCAGCGGGGCTCGATCTCTACAAGCTGCAGCTTCTTCAGGGTTCACCTTTGGCGAAGTCTTTCGCCAAGGCGGGAAAGACGCTCGAAGTTCCGTACCTGCAGGCACTCTTTCGCGCGGCGGAGGAGGAGCTGGGAGTGTCGGGTGCTTCGAATATTTCCTGTACCCACTGGAAGTGGGACGCGCGGGAGGAGAGTGTCTACAATACGCTTGCGGCAAATGGCAGCGATATCTTCCCCATCGGTATGGCCTGCGGGGGAAAAATCGGCGGTCTGGGGCTCATGAAGCCTGTCGCGGAGACGATGTATCGCGGCGCGGTCCTCCTTGGGAAATTCGTCCCTATGGGGGCGCGGAAGGAGAGTCGCTACCAGCGGATCTATCAGGTCATCGAGGCGGCGGGCGATCGCGGACGCATTTCTCCAGCCGCGTTGGAAACGCTGTGCGAAGTGCCTTTCACCGCGCTCCTTACACCGCTCTTGGATCAGTGGGCAGATTGGGGGCTCGTCACGAAGTCTGGCGATATATATGTGTACACATCTGCCGGGCGGTACTGGTACCGCACGATGCTCCGCCGCATGCTCCATATGACCCAGTACATGCTGCTGGGCCGCTCGGAGAGTGTGGGCAGGGCGCGTTTCGGCGATATGATGAATATGAAATGAGGGGATCGTATGAAGGTTTTAATCGCATACTCCAGCCGCACGGGAAATACTCGGCGTGTGGCGGAAGCGCTGGCGAAGGCGGCTCCGGAGGGAAGCCTACTGGCTCGTGTGGAGGATACGCCATCTGCGGATGGGTTTGATGTGGTCTTTGCTGGTTACTGGCTCGATCGCGGCGGCCCGGATGCGAAGGCAAAAGAATTTTTGCACTCTCTTCATGGGAAGCACATCGTTCTTTTTGAGACCATGGGAGCCGATCCCCGATCAGAGCATGCTTATACGGGATTTGCGAATGCAGGGACGGTGCTTTCTCCGGATAATCAGATCGTCGGTGTTTTCGCAGTGCAGGGGGCTGTCGACCCTGCACTGCTTGCAATGATGAGAAAAATGCCGGAGGGCAGTGCGCATCATTCGGCTCAAATGGAGCAAACGGTGAAGGAGGCTGCAAAGCATCCCAATGCCGAGGATCTTAAGCAAGCCGAAACGTATATGAAACAATTTATAGAAAAATATGGCCGATATCACCATTAAGCGTGGTCTACCGGCAAAAGTCGAAGCGTTTGTGCTTCGGCTTTTTACATGGTACATATTCATTGATCGATCAGGGCTGCATGACTATGGAGCATATCATGTGCGTGTAAATGGGAAGTGATGATGGAAATGTTCGTACTGATAAAAGGAGAACCGTCAGAGCCGTATGTATGTGGATCGCAAGCAGCGGATCGAACGTTTCTGTTTGCGGCAGAGGAGCCCTTGCTATGGATAAACAAGCGTGAGATCGGATGAGGATGGCACTTACTTGGATGGGACGGCAGGTCTGATGGAATCAATTTGTATAGTATAATAAAGTTACTTTCAAAAATGGCTTTTGTCGCAGGTGGATGAAGGAGAATATGATGAAGAAAGATAATTACAGCATACAAAGGCTGCCGAAGAATATCGAGGTACGGGGTGCCAAAGTCCACAATCTGAAAAATATTGATGTGGATATCCCGCTCCATGAGATCGTAGCAATTGCCGGTGTTTCTGGGTCAGGAAAATCTTCACTGGCTCTCGGCGCGCTCTATGCGGAAGGGTCCCGCCGGTATCTAGAGTCCCTGTCTACCTATACCCGCCGGAGGATGACACAGGCGGAGCGGGCAGATGTGGATGATATCAGATATGTGCCGGCGGCTCTTGCACTTCGTCAGCGTCCGGGAGTCCCGGGCATCCGCAGTACCTTCGGCACACTATCGGAGCTTTTGAACAGTCTGCGTCTTATGTTTTCCCGGCTGGCAAGCCACCGCTGCCCCAATGGGCATTACTGCCCGCCTTCCCTTTCTGTGGCAGCCATGCAGGAGATCACCTGCCCTGTCTGCGGAGCAAAATTTTATGGCCCTGGGGCGGAAGAGCTCGCCTTCAACAGCAGCGGCGCCTGCCCGACCTGCGGTGGGACAGGGGTGGTTAGAAATGTGAATGAGGCGGCCCTGGTGCCCGATGATTCCAAGACCATCGATGAAGGTGCCGTGGCTGTCTGGGGAACGCTGATGTGGTCGCTCATGAAAGATATCGTGCGCACCATGGGCGTGCGTACAGATGTGCCCTTTCGTGATCTTACGCCGAAAGAAAAAGAAATCGTTTATCACGGGGAGCTGAAGAAGCATCACATCCACTATGTGAATCCAAATACGCTGGAACCGACGGAGATGGATTTCAATTATTACAGCGCAGTGAATTCCGTGAAAAATGCCCTTGCCAAGGTGAAGGATGAAAAGGGAATGAAACGGCTCGAAAAATATCTGGAAGAGGACGTGTGCCCGGACTGCGGTGGAACAAGGCTGTCGGAAGCTGCCCGTGCACCGCATCTTCGTGGAATCGGACTGGATCAGGCAGCGGCTATGACCCTTTCGGAACTGATTCTCTGGGTACAGGGAGTTCCTGCATCTCTTCCGGAAGAGATGCGTCCCATGGCGGAAAACATTTGCGAATCCTTTATGGATGTTTCAAAGCGGCTCATGGACCTGGGACTCGGCTATCTTTCACTGGACCGGGCGGCTTCAACGCTTTCTACCGGTGAGAGGCAGCGCGTACAGCTGGCAAGGGCAGTCAGAAATCGTACGACCGGTGTGCTCTATGTTCTTGACGAGCCATCCATTGGACTTCATCCTTATAATCTCCAGGGGCTTACCGGAGTGATGGATGATCTGCGATCCGATGGAAACTCTGTCATCCTTGTGGATCATGATACACAGGTGTTGAAGCATGCCGACTGGCTGATAGAGATGGGGAAGGGCGCTGGTGCAGAAGGCGGAACGATTATTTCCCAGGGAAGAGTGGAAGATGTTTCGAAGAATCCGGACTCTGTCATAGGACCCTACCTGTCCGATCACTATGAATCAAGGATCCGTCCGGTAACAAAGGGAGAGGCCTTGTTTGACAAGGGGGCGATTCATCTAGAGACCGGGGCCATCCACACTGTCCATCCTCTGGACGTGCGGATACCCATGGGGCGTTTGACTGTAGTGACAGGGGTCTCTGGATCCGGAAAAACGACCATGGTCCTGGAAAGTCTGATTCCGGCCCTGAGGGCTGCAATCAGCGGACAGAAGCTGCCTTCCCATGTGAAGAAGGTAGAGGCAGACGGCATTACACAGGTCAAGCTGATTGATGCCACGCCCATTGGTATCAATGTACGGTCTACAGTAGCCACTTATGCCAATGTACATGACGGACTCAGAAAAGTATATGCCAGAATGGCAGACGCCAAGGCACATCACTATAAGGCAGGAGATTTTTCTTACAATACAGGGGAACTTCGCTGTCCTACCTGTGACGGCACAGGGGAGATTTCTCTGGATGTCCAGTTTCTGCCGGATGTTCAGATTCCCTGTCCCGAATGCCGGGGCTCCCGATACAGAAAAGAAGCCTATGATATTCGCCGCAGGGCTAAAGATGGAAAGGAATACAGCCTGCCGGAACTTATGAATATGAGTGTGGATCAGGTGCTCAACGCCCTGGGGGGACTCAAACTCCTGCAGCAGCGCCTGCAGGTGCTGCATGACCTTGGACTTGGATACCTCACACTGGGGGAGGAAACACCAGGGCTCTCCGGCGGTGAGGCTCAACGGCTGAAACTGGCCAGCGAAATGGGAAAAGGACAGAGCGATTCTGCGTTTGTCTTCGATGAACCTACCATCGGGCTGCATCCGCAGGATGTGAAGACACTTCTCCATGTTTTCCAAACCCTCATTGATCATGGAGCAACACTGGTTGTTATCGAACATGATCTTGATGTTATAAGAAATGCGGATTACATCGTCGATATGGGACCGGGAGGAGGAAAAGAAGGCGGTCGGATCATTGCCCGGGGTACGCCTGATGAGATCCGGCAGAATCCAGACAGCCTGACCGGCAGGTTCATATAATGCTGTAAAGCCAGGATAAGAGATAAAGTTGTTTCTCACATAGATCTCGGGAGATATGTTTTCCGGCGTTGTTCTCCGGAGAAACCAGTGAAAGTTTTCTACCATTCATCAAAAGTTTCCACTTGGGCCGGGGATTAAACTTGAGCCAGGAAAGTAGATAATAAAAGGATAAGAGGAAACTCCCGCTTTGGTCGGGGGTTTTTCTGCCTTATATGATATAAAAAACATCAGAAAATAGGAGAATGCGTATGGTGGCTGGCTGTTCTGGCGGAGGAAAATGGTCTCTCCTTCGCAGACTGCGTGGAAACATTTCTGAAAGAAAAAGAAGAATTTCTGAAGCAGGAATAGATGGGTGAAAAGAACCGATACGCATGTATTCTGCTCTGATGAGGGAAAGATGCGCAAAGCATGATGGGCATGGCTACAGCCAGTGAAATATCACAAAACGTATTGCCTTGACAAACGAAAGAACCCATAAAATGCATGACAGCTTGATATAGTGGCGATGGAGGAGTATATATTAAAACAAGAAATAGATAGCATGCGTTATTTTCCTCGGGGAAAAAATACAACGCATACTGCTATATGACAGGTCGTTCTATAAGGAGGACTCTATGATGAAAAGGAAACAAGCTGTATTGATGATGGCAGTCATGACTGCATTGTTAACTCCAAGTTTCGGGGGTTGCTGCTGACTTATTGGAATTGCCCCCAGAAAACTTTGTAGTCACTGGCAGTGGTCAGGGCACCTATGGGACATATGATGGAAAAACAGGAACCTTTACCTGGACCAAGGGTAACCAGACGGCCCAAGGGAATAAGCAGGGCGATATTATTTCGGTATCAAAAGGCGCATCCTTGAAAATTAAAAACCTGGACTCTTTAAATTTTAAGGAGGAGCTGGATTCCACTACAGCCAAGCAGTCTGTAGATGCTGCGCTTAAAGCTTTTGAAGGCGCTTCTGTGAACATGAACGTCAAGAATCTGAATTTTGGCAGCAAAGACGATGTACTGAAAGCGGATCAGGGGCTTCATGCCTATGGCGGGACCATAGCTGTCACGGCGGACAATATCTATGGGAACGTACGGGGAGCCGGTTTTCTCATGAATCAAAGTGTGAAAAGCGGCAATACTGTCCATCAGGGGATACTGACTGTTCATGCGACGCAGAATATCGATCTGACCAGCAATTATCGTACACTTGTCGGAACCCAGTCATATCAGCAGACAAAGGGAGACAATGGTACAGCGGTATCAAAGATCACCGCAGACGGAACCATTGCTCTCCATGTGACCGGATCTGAACCAAATGCGGCTAATGTGGCTGTTATCAATGTGGTAGCAAGCAGTTGGGGAGGACCAAACCCATTGGTGGATGGTGGTAATGTGGCGCTTACGATCGACGGGAAGAAAGGTGTCACACTGAGGAGCGATCATGGGATCGGAGTTAACAGCAGCTTGAATATTGGTGACAGTGATGCCAATCAGGCAAAGATTGCTATCACATCAAAGGAGGGAGATGTATCCATCCTCTCCTCTGGCAATGCCATTCAGGCTACCGTGAAAAATGATCATAATATGCAGGCGGCATCTGCTATCGATGTGTCCGGAGCAAATGTCAATGTGGTGAGTCGGAATGGAACCGCGCTCCTATTGGGGCGCAATGCTAGAGTGAAAGTAGGCACGAATAGGGATCAAGGCGTGGTTCAGATCTCCGGAAAGGAGCTAGCTGCTGATGTGGGGCATGGCTCTCAGCTGACTATGGGAAATGGTACGAATGATACTACCATTCAGCTTAGCGGTCGAATCAACGTAGCAGATGGCGGCACGGTCACGGTGAAAGATAAGACAACTACGGTCATCGATGCCGATTCTCTAGGGGCAAAGGCTCTGGTTTCTGTCGGAGGCACAGGGAAATTTACTGCAGAAGGAAATGCCAAGCTGGTCGTCAAAGGGGCTGATACGGGGGCTGCTTTATATCAAAAGGGAGATACAAGCTCCCTCGAATTTTGGCAGGCGAAAAATACCAGCTTTGACAATCCATTCCAGTATTTGGATGATGCGGGGACAGTCAAGGCCGGTATCACCGAGGCCAATCAGCAGGGCATCGCCGGCTATATCGCACCATCTGTCGCCATTGCCGCGACAGGCAAGAATGATAAAAAAATGTCTGCTTTCCTTAGAAATGGGAAAACCTCCTATAATGATGCCATTGGCATCGGACAGGCAGGTGGCATCGAGCACAGCACCTATGCCGTGACGGGCCTTTTCACGGATGCTCTCACGGATCGTGAAAATACACCGGAAAAGGATCTGTGGGCCAAAGGTTTCCATAGCAAAGAAAACATCGACGGTCTTGGATTTGATGGCGGCGGTCTCTCTCTGGATACCCAGTACAATGGCACTGTAGTCGGCATGGATCTCTATCGGAAAGCCAATACCACTGCAGGCGTAGCCATCGCCTATGCGGATGGGAATAGCAGCAGCTCTGATGGGGTCGCTTATACCAAGAATGATGCGACCTATCTGGGAGCATCTTTATACGGTCTGAAAGACCTCGGGGGCTATCGTCTGGCAGCGGATCTCTCCTATGTGGGTGGCAGCCATGACATCACCCAGTACAATGCAGATAAAGTCATCACCGCAAAACCGGATACTGAAGCATGGACTCTTGGCGTGAAAGCCATGAAGGACTATGATCTGGGAGAGGGCATCCTGACGCCCTATGCAGGCCTTCGCTATCTTCGTCTCACCACAGACAGCTACACCTCCAGTGCGGGTCTTTCCTATGACAAAGAAAACCAGAACCTCTTCCTTCTGCCGATCGGGGTAGATTATTCCCTCCATCTGAACCGCGGCAGCTGGGATGTCAAACCGTATGCAGGCCTTAGCTACATTTGGACCATGGGCGATAGAAATGCCGATCAGACCGTATCCTTCGGCACGACATCAGATGTCTTCTCCTATGACGTGGCTGATGCAGGCAGCTTCCTTGGCAAAGTGGGAGTCACGGCCTCTAAAGGAGTCTGCACATTCGGCGTAGGCTATGCCTACCAGATCGGCAGCAGCGTAGACAGCTCCACTTGGACGCTGCAGGCCTCTTACGCCTTCTGATCTCATAACATCATGTAATAAAACACCTTCTGATGAGTTTCTTATCTCACCAGAGGGTGTTTTTTATTTGCGGAAGTATGAGATAGAAAATAGGGCTTTTGCTTATGCCTTGGTGGTTCTTTTGAGGAAGACGCGGATCTGCCGTGCGGATCACAGATCCCTTTCTTTGATCAGCGTTTCCTCAAGCATCTATGCATCGTTGTCATGAATGGACAAGGGTCGATAGAGATTTGTAAAAATATAATTTAACACTTTACTAACGGGGGGGTAATGCTATTCTAATGACATGAAAAGGAGTTTATTTTTACTTTTATCATGGTCATATTCGGGAGGGATAGGTATGAAGAAAGAAACAAAGAAACTCATTGCCGCTGGTATTGTGATGGCGCTTGGCTGTGGCGCTTGGGGAAGCGTGTCGGCCGCTGTTCCTAATGCTGCTATTGCAGGGGAAGATAAAAATGTGAATAGCATTTATTCGGATGGTAAAATTAATGCTTCTTATGGATTGAAAGCTGAAGGGGATCCTTCAAGCTCCAAAGAAGGAAAGATATCTTTAACGACGGCAAAGGTTGAGATCAAAGCTACTGGGACTACTTGGAATACTGGGTTTGGAATCCAAGCGACTAATTGGGGATCTGTGATTGTTGGCAATGCAGATACACAAGACGTCAGTATTTCTGGCGTTTCGCAAGGAGTCAAGCTGAAAAAAGGCGGACGTGCGGAGATTACTGGTGAACAGGTAAAAATATCTAATAATGAAAAGAAAAAACCGTTAATTGAGATTGATAATAGTTTAAATGGCGCTAAAAGACCTGCTCAGCTGATTGTGAAAGGAAAACAGATCGAGCTTGTGTCTGCGGGTCAGGTCATTGCTGCAACATCAAAATATTCTGCGTCGAAAAATTACCCCAAAGCTAGTGTTGTTTTGGGGGATGACTCTACGGAATCACTGACTATGACAGGCGGTAATGGAATTAATGCTGGAAGAAATTCGGAAATCATAGGGAAGGCGAAAAATATTAACCTTGTAGTCAATTCAGCCGCGAGCACGAAGGGCGTGCAAGCAACTACTGAGGAATCCATGGTGCGGTTGACCGCTACAAACAATTTGTTAATAGATGTAACTGGCGCGGACGGTGCAATAGCTGTGCATAATCGTTCTGCCGCTGGAAAGGTGGAACTTGCCGGAAATGATGTAAAGATCCATGCAACAGCAACGGATGGCCAGGTTTATGGTATTCAGTCAGAAACAAAATCGGATGTAAAAATTTCTGGAAATACGGTAGAAATCGGTACTACCGGCGGGAAAAATGGAAACAATGGCGAAATTGGCAGTGCTGCGCTGTATGCCAAGAACTCCAATATTGAGGTAGACGCGAATAAAGTAGTCGTCAATACTACGAATGCAACGGAGCATGCATTTGCTGTGTATAGCAATGGGGGCTCTGCTATTACACTTGGCAAAGATGCAAATTCTGAAGTGCAGATCTCAAGCAGCAGTAAAGGGACCGCTTTGGGCGTTGCGGTCGCTTCAACTGGTAAGCAGGCACCAGATGGTAGCAAAGTGATAATCCATGGTGCAAAGATCAATGTATCTGCAGAAGGTAAGACAGCTCGCGGTTTGTATGCCCAAGATAATAACAAGATCAGTGTCGGAGATACTGGCTCTGATATCCAGATTTCTGCCAAAGGCGAAGATGCTATAGGGGTATTGGCTCTTGAGCATGGTTCTGTCGATTTGAATGGGAAAAATGCTGTCATCAAGGCGGAAGGCAGTGGGAGTCAAGCCTCTGAAGGGATTCATGTCCAGAATAATGACATGACAGATCAGGATCATCGTGCTACAGTCAACGTAAATACCGAGAATACGACGATTCATGCCGATTCGGCTCTCGTTGCCATGAGTAACAGCGTGCTGAATGTGGAGAGTAATCTGGTAACTCATGGCAAGAATGCCATCCTGACCCGCGGCAATTCGGATGTGAATATCAACATGGGTGGCAAGTATACGACACAGCTGAATGGTGATATCGTATTCAACTATGATGGTGCAAGTAGCGGTACAGTCATCGATTCGAATGTCAATGTGAATCTGAATGGGGAAGGCTCGTTCTGGACGGGCAATACAAAGGCGGAATGGAATAACGGTAATGAAGGGAAGCCTGACGCCGACAAGATGCAAGTCTCTCATATGACGTTGCAAGTAGAGAATGGGGCACAGTGGAATCCAACCTCTGTCAAAGAAGTGGGGAATAACTCGGCTTCGGCGGGCTCACAGGCTATGGCGTTGAATAGTTTGAAACTGAACAACGGCGTAGTCAATCTGGATAGCGACAAACTTGGTGCAAATTCTCCCGTCAAAGTTGAAAAGATCAGCGGTAACGGTACTATCACCACCAACTCCCTCGATAACAAACTTGTCATCGATGACAAAGCAGCAGGTACGAAGCTCAAAGTCGAAGGCTCGGGCGAGATCGGCGACAAGATCCTGGCAGGAAAGGCCACACTGGAAGATCTTGCTGCCACGGCTAAAGTGGGTGATAAAACAGCTTCCGATGAAGTGGAGACACAGGATGGTATCATCGCCGGCAAAATGTTTGCCAAGATTACTGATGGCAAGATCGATGCTTCGACGATCAAGAGAGCCATTCAGCAGCATAATCAGGCGGTCAGCAGCATGGCGAACCTTTCCCTCATGACATGGCGTCAGGAAAACAATGACATGAATAAGCGTCTCGGCGAAGTACGCGCGAGCGAAGGCAACCAGGGCATCTGGGCTCGTATGGCGCGCGGTCAGTCTAAGTATGGACAGCAGGGCATCAAGAACCAGTACAACTACTACCAGCTCGGTTACGACACCAAGATCTCTCACGACTGGATCCTGGGCGGCGCCTTCACCTATACCGACGGGGACAGCAGCTATACCAATGGCAGCGGCACGAATAAGCACACCGGCTTTGCCGTATACGGCAGCAACCTTCGAGAGGACGGCAGCTTCATCGACCTCATTGCGAAGTATGCACACATGAAGAATGACTTCGACGTGAATGGCGGCGTAGGCAGCGGCGACTACAGCACGAATGGTCTCTCCTTCTCCGCGGAATACGGCAAGCGTTTCCATCAGGAAAGCTACTGGATCGAACCGCAGGCGGAACTGACCTACGGCAGAGTCTCCTCGGCAGACTTCACGACGAAGAGAGGAGCGAAGGTCCATCAGGACAGCATGGACAGCCTCGTAGGCCGTCTCGGCTTCTCGCTTGGCAAGGATATCAAGCAGGGCAATGTATACGTCCGCGCGTCCTACCTCTATGATTTCCAGGGCGACACCTCCGTGACGATGTCTAAGGGCGGAGCAGCGACCTCCTTCAAGACCGACCTCGGCGGCGGCTGGTGGGAATTCGGTGTCGGCACGAACCTTGACCTCGGTCATGATACCCATTTCTATCTGGATGTAGAAACCACCGCAGGCGGCGATGTCGATACGCCGTGGCAGTGGAATGCAGGGGTGCGCTACTCCTTCTAAAGAAAGAGCGGATGCGCCGGCAATCATTGAAAAGTAAAAAAGAGCCTACTGAGGATGTTTTCTTCAGTAGGCTTTTTTGTATAGAGAAATCAGAGGTCAGACTGAGAGACAAGGAGACGATAGACTTTGAGACTGCGGGAACGGATGGGAGATATCAGACGTCAGCGGTCAGACTGAGAGAGGACACGTTGGTGCGTAATCTAAAGTCTAAAGTCTTCAAGTCTTACTGAGCATCAAATGTTTATACTGCGTGTAACAGAATGAGTTCTTGCAAATGGCAGACAATGGGGGGTGGAGTGATATAATAGTAATAAGTATCAGTAAAAAACGATCTAAATGGCGGAGACTGAGAGAGCAGGAGACATGAGGTATCTGAATTTCCCCGTCTAGTGCCATTTAGTCTCTCAGTCTGACATCTGATGTCTAACATCTCAAATACCAAAGGAGCAAATCATACATGAAAATACTTGTTACCGGCGGAGCCGGATTCATCGGTTCCCACTTGATGCGGATACTCGAAGCAGCAGGCCACGAAGCCATCGCGCTGGACAATCTCTCCACCGGCCTTCGTGAGAACCTGCTCCCGCATATGAAGCTCATCGTCATGGACACCCATGACAAGGCGGTCGAAGACGTTTTCAAAAAGGAACACTTTGATGCCGTCGTACATCTCGCGGCGCAGACCCTCGTCTCCGACTCCATGACTGATCCCGAGCACGACATGCATGAGAACATCGCCGGCACGGTCCGTATCCTCGAGTGCTGCCGGAAATACAGTGTCAAGCGTATCATCTTCTCCTCTTCGGCGGCGACCTATGGGGATGTGGCCGATAGCGCGCTCCCGATTTCCGAGACCCTGCCGCAGCAGCCGCTTTCCTTCTACGGCCTCACCAAAAAGACAGCCGAGAATTATCTCGAGCTCTACCGCCTTGCTTACGGCCTAGACTATGTCATCCTCCGCTTTGCCAATGTCTATGGCGAACGGCAAGGCGACGGCGGGGAAGGCGGCGTCATCAGCATTTTTGCGAAACGCATCGCCGAAGGGAAGGGCATCACCATTTTCGGCGATGGAAATCAGACCCGCGACTTCGTCTACGCCGGTGATATCGCAGACGGCATCTTGGATGCGCTCACGACCGAAGCGGCCAATACCGCCTACAACCTCAGCACTTCCGGGGAGACCAGCCTGAAAGAACTGGTCGCTATCCTCTCCAAAGTCTCCGGCAAAGAGATCGACCCCGCCTACGATAAACCCAGAGAGGGTGACATCTACCGTTCCTCCCTGAACAACGCCAAAGCGAAATGCAATCTCCAATGGGAGCCTAAGATCTCCCTTGAAGAAGGACTCCGGCGCACCTACGAAGACTTCGCTAAAAGAGAAGGCAAATAGTAAGCCATCGGCGGTATGAAAGCCAATGCCGGATAGTCCCATCGAGTAGGCCCTTGGAGAAGGGCCGCGCCAAAGGCGCAGGATAGAGTGCCTCGGAGAGGCACAATTCGCCGTAGCGGCATGAAAGCCTATGTGAGATAATCGTTATCTCACATCACCGCCATTTGCAGAATACCGATTTTCCAACAATTCCCTTTTCCCGCCACGCAGAAATTCGAAAGCTGATGCTTTCGTCTATCCCGGCCTTTGGCCGCGCCCTTCTCCAAGGGCGAACGCGTCTGACGATAGTCGCATATCGTCGGGAACGGGTTAGCATGACAACAGAGCAGGATACGATCCTATAGGCGGAATGAAAGCCCATGTGAGACAGTCCCCAGCGAGTAGGCCCTTGGAGAAGGGCCGCGCCAAAGGCGCAGGATAGAGTGCCTCAAAGAGGCACAATTCGCCGTAGTGGCATGAAAGCTCATGTGAGATAATCCCCCGTGAGTAGGCCCTTGGAGAAGGGCCGCGCAAAAGGCGCAGGATAGAGTGCCTCGAAGAGGCACAATTCGTCGCAACAGCATGAAAGCCAAAGTGATATAATCGTCATCTCACATCACCGCCATTTGCAGAATACGGTATTTCGAACAATTACCCATATCCGCCACGCAGAAATTCGAAAGCTGACGCTTTCGTCTATCCCGGCCTTTGGCCGCGCCCTTCTCCAAGGGCGAACGCGTCAGAGGATAGTCGCATATCATCGGGAAACGGGTTAGCATGACAACAGAGCAAGATACGATCCTATAGGCGGCATGAAAGCCCATGTGAGATAGCCCCCCGCGAGTAGGCCCTTGGAGAAGGGCCGCGCCAAAGGCGCAGGATAGAGTGCCTCGAAGAGGCACAACTCGTCGTAGCGGTATGAAAGCTTATGTGAGATCATCGTCATCTCACATCACCGCCATTTGCAGAATACCGATTTCTAACAATTCCCTTCTCCCGCCACGCAGAAATTCGAAAGCTGACGCTTTCGTCTATCCCGGCCTTTGGCCGCGCCCTTCTCCAAGGGCGAACGCGTCTGACGATAGTCTCATATCGCCGGAAAACGGGTTAGCATGACAACAGAGCGGGATACAATCCTACAGGCGGCATAAAAGCCCATGTGAGATAATCGTCATCTCACATCACCGCCAGTTGCAGAATACCGATTTCTAACAATTCCCTTCTCCGGCCACGCAGAAATTCGAAAGCTGATGCTTTCGTCTATCCCGGCCTTTGGCCGCGCCCTTCTCCAAGGGCGAACGCGTTTGACGATAGCCGCATATCGTCGGGAACGGGTTAGCATGACAACAGAGCAAGATACAATCCTACTGGCGGCATGAAAGCCCATGTGAGATAATCCCCAGCGAGTAGGCCCTTCTCCAAGGGCGAACGCGTCTGACGATAGTCGCATATCGTCGGGAACTGGTTAGCATGACAACAGAGCAGGATACGATCCTACCGGTGGCATAAAAGCCAATGTTAGACAGTCCCTCGCGAGTAGGCCCTTGGAGAAGGGCCGCACCAAAGGCGCAGGATAGAGTGCCTCGAAGAGGCACAATTCGCCGTAACGGCATAAAAGTCCATGTGAGATAATCGTCATCTCACATCACCGCCATTTGCAGAATACCGATTTTCCAACAATTTTCTTCTCCAGCCACGCAGAAATTCGAAAGCTGACGCTTTCGTCTATCCCGGCCTTAGGCCGCGCCCTTCTCCAAGGGCGAACGCGACTGACGATAGTCGCATATCGTCGGGAAACGGGTTAGCATGACAACAGAGCAGGATACGATCCTATAGGCAGCATGAGAGCCCATATGAGACAGTCCCCAGCGAGCAGGCCCTTCTCCAAGGGCGAACGCGACTGACGATAGTCGCATATCGTCGGGAACGGGTTAGCATGACAACAGAGCAGGATACAATCCTATAGGCGGCATGAAAGCTCATGTGAGACAGCCCTTGGCGAGGAGGCCCTTCTCCAAGGGTGGTCGCATTTGAGAATTGTCAAATGTTTCACAAAATGAGGATATCAGTTATGTTCATTCGTCAAAATCCCCTCCTGAAAAACCGTGCGAGTGAGATGCGTTGCCACATGACGCCGCAGGAGACGCTCCTCTGGAATTATTGTCTGAAGCGTCTTCCTGTGCAGATCTACCGCCAATATGTCATAGAAAGCTACATCGTTGATTTCTTCTGTAGGAAAGCACGGCTCGTCATCGAAGTCGACGGCGCACAGCACCACTCCATGGAAGGCATGAAATACGACGAAAAGCGCAGCAGCCGCATAGAGAAATACGACATTCTCGTCATCCGCTTCTCAAACCTTGACATTGAGCACAACCTCAAAAACGTGGGGCAGTACATAGAAAATATCATTCGGGAACGCCTGCAATCGCCGGAAACAGAATCCGAACCATAAACCGTAAGACGTGACAAGTGAGCCAGTCTCAATTAACCAGTCCCCTAGAGCCGGCGCAGGATAAGGGCTTCCCTTTTGGCAGATAAGAAAGAACGCATCACACATCTGGATGATGCGTTCTTTTTACGTGCAGGAAAGAAGCAGGAAGCCGGTTTTATGAGAGTGGAAATGGAAATGGGATATTGTCAACGTTGAATAAAGTTGAGAGTTGTTATATGATATGTATGTTAACTTTACAGATTCATGGGTATAACAATCGAGGCGATGAAGATGATCAGAGGAGAAGCAGCACTGGCCGGCGGAAGCCGGACGAAGGAGATGGTGCTCTTTTGTTTGTTTACAGCACTGATCGCGATCGGGGCGTTTATCAAGATCCCGGTGCCGGTGTGTCCGTTTACGCTGCAGCTTTTGTTTACGACGCTGGCGGGGCTTATCCTGGGGAGCCGAAACGGGGCTTGCTCGGTGGGGCTATATGTGCTTCTTGGGCTCGCTGGGGTGCCGGTCTTTACGGAGGGCGGCGGGCCTTCGTATATTTTCCAGCCGACGTTTGGATACCTCATCGGGTTCATTGCGGGTGCATGGCTGACGGGTTGGATCTCAGAGAGGAGCGGGGACTTCTCTTTCGGCAAGACTCTTTTTGCAAATCTGGCGGGGCTCCTGGTGGTGTATCTTTTCGGGATGGTGTATGTGTACATCATCAATAATTTCTACCTGGGGACGCCGATCGGCATCTGGCCGGTGGTGCTGTACTGCTTCGTGCTGGCGGTGCCGGGGGATATTTGTCTGTGCATTCTGGCTGCGATGCTGGCGTCGCGGCTGAAGAGGGCGATCGGAAAATAGCGGAGGGATCCCTTCTGCATTTTCGGACTACGTGTGAAGGTGAGGCGCATGGGAAGGGCTCGGCGCAGGCTGCATGGCTCTCGTCCAATGCCGCACATGATATTTTCTTTCGCGCAGGATGATGAATGGCGTTTGGGTATACATGGTCAATGGTGAAGGGATAAACCCGTCACGTTTTATACGAAGGAAGGCATAGCAATGAGCAAGGGACTTTTTATCACGGGGACGGATACGGATATCGGGAAGACCTATGTGACGGCGCTTCTGGTAAAGACGATGCGTCAGAATGGGTATGATACGGGCTACTACAAGGCGGCAATCAGCGGCGCACCGACGGTCGCTGCATCGGATGCGGGCTTTGTGAATGAGTTCGCGGGGATCCATGAACCGGAGGATATGCTCTTGTCGTATCTCTATCAGCATGCGGTGTCTCCCCATCTGGCGGCGCGCCTTGAGGGGCATCCGCTGGAGAAGGATGTGATCCTTGCGGCGTGGAAGCGGGTCACGGAGGCGTATCCGTATGTGACGATGGAAGGGTCCGGCGGCATCGTGTGTCCGATCCGCCACGATGAGAAGGCGGTGTACTACCTGTCGGATATCATTTCTTGGCTGCATTTGCCGGTGCTTGTTATCGCGGATGCGGGGCTGGGGACGATCAATCATGTGGTATCGACGTGCGAATATATCACTCATAGAAATATTCCGATCCGGGGCATCATCCTGAACAACTGGAAGGGCGGCGTGATGGAAGAGGATAATGTGAAGATGATCGAGGAGATCACGGGGGTCTCTGTTATCGCGAAAGTCGCGAAGGGGGATGAGATCCTTCATTGCGATCCGAAGGTGCTGGAAGGATTGTATCAAGAGGTTTGATGGATAGTTTGCGGCAGACAGTGGCAAAGGTGGCATTGTCCAACATGGGTTTCATACCGCTCGTGGGATCCATCCTGCGCCTTTGGCGCGGCCCTTCTCTAAGGGCCTGCTCAGATGGAGGAAAAACCAAAAACCATAAGCCATAAATCGTACACACGATTTCCAAACAACCAACAACAAAGTAAAAGGAGAGAAGTCTGATGAGTGGAATCAACTGGGAAGCGGAGGATGCGAAGTATATCTGGCATCCGGCCATGCAGATGAAGGATAATGAGGTATTTCCGCCGGTGGTGATCGACCATGCGAAGGGGTGCTATCTGTATGACACGCATGGCAAGGCGTACCTGGATATCATTTCTTCATGGTGGTGCAATCTTCTGGGGCATGCGAATCCGGAGATCAATGCGGCGCTGAAGCAGCAGGTGGATGAACTGGAGCATGTCATTTTCACAAATTTCACGCACAAGCCGGCGATCGAGCTGGCTCGTGAGCTGTCGGAGCTTTTACCGGCGGGGCTCACGAAGTTCACTTTCCATGATAATGGGTCGTCTGCGGTCGAGGCGGCACTGAAGATGGCATTCCAGTATCAGTATCAGACGGGACATCCGGAGAGGACGCGCTTCATGTGCCTGCCGGAGTCGTATCACGGGGAGACGATCGGGGCGCTCTCGGTCGGCTCGATGGATCTGTATGCGAAGATCTTCCACCCGATGCTGATGAATAATATTCATTTCAAAGGGCTGGACTGTTACCGCTGTCCATACGGCAAGACGAGAGAGACGTGCGGCGTGGAGTGCTTCGAGGACGCAGAGGCGGCCTTTAAGAAATATGGAAAGGAAACCGTGGCGTGCATCGTGGAGCCGATCCTGCAGGGCGCGGCCGGTATGCGTATCTATCCGGCGGAGTATCTCCGAAAGCTTCGAAAGCTCTGTGATGAGTACGGCGTGCTCCTGATCGATGATGAGATCGCAGCGGGCTTTGGCCGCACGGGCAAGCTCTTTGCGATCGAGCATGCGGGCGTGTCCCCGGATATCCTCTGCACGTCGAAGGGACTGACGGCAGGCTATATGCCGATGTCCATCACCATCACGACAGACAAAGTGTATGATGCCTTCTATGATGATTTCGGCACGCACAAGGCCTTTGTCCACAGCCATACCTATGCAGGAAATCCAATGGGCTGCGCCATCGCGCTCACTGTCCTCAAGATCATGAAGCGTGACCATATCCTCACGAAGGTGAATGAGAATGGGAAGTACCTGCATGAAAAGCTGATGCAGGCTCTCGGCAGTCACAAGAATGTCGGAGAGATCCGCCATATCGGGCTCATCCATGCGATCGAGCTGGTCGAGGATCCGAAGACGAAGAAGGCTTTCGATCCTTCGCGCCGTATTGGCTGGCATATTTTCAGAAAGGCCATGGATCTGGGGCTTGTGCTTCGCCCGATGGGGGATATCATTTATTTCAATCCGCCGCTCAATATCACAAGAGAAGATCTGGATAAGGGTGTCGCGCTCTGCAAAGAGGCGGTCGAGAGTGTGCTGGGAAAGTAGGGACTGGTGACTAGGGACTGGTGACTGGTCGTTAGATATCAGACAACGAGCATAAAAAGACCCGTGATTCTCAAACGAGGGAATCACGGGTCTTTTTGTGCTTGAAGTCTAAAGTCTGAAGTCTGAAGTCTAATCACCAGTCAATCAGAATTCTTCCACCAGCTTGTAGCCTTTTCCTTTGAGAAAGGCTTCGGTCTCGGACTCGGTGGTGCTGAAGACGGCGATCGGGGAGCTGGTCGCACGGTCGAAGGAAATGTAGAGGTAGCGGATCATGACATTGGCTGCCTGAAGGTCGCCTAAGATGCGGTCGAGGGCGCCCGGCTTGTCCGAGCCCATATCGACGGCGATGACGAGGTCGACGCGGCACTGGTAGCCTTCCTTTTCAAGAATCAAGACGGCTTCTTCCGGTTTATCTACGATGAGGCGGACGATGCCGAATTCCGCGCTGTCGTTGGCGAGCATGGTGTAAATATTGATGTTCTCCTTCGCAAGAATGGATGTCATGCGGGAGAGGGCGCCCTGTCGGTTCGCCGTGAAGATGGATACCTGTTGTAACATGATGGACCTCCTTGGATGGGTGAATGTATCTTTACATTGTAGCATAGATAGGGGGAATTAGGAATGGGATTCGGGTTTAAGGTTCAAGGTTGTGGTGGCGGCTTCGCCACACATATATAATGCGGCGAAGCCGCTACCATAATCCCGAACCCCGAACCCCGAAGTTTGAAAGCAGGGATGAGTGGCTAGGGATTGGGGATTAGGAGTGACTAGTGACTAGGAGACATCAGACTCTCGTATCGTCATTGAAAGCGTTACCGAGAAATCTTTCTTGCAGACCGCTAAACGAAGGATGTGTGAAAGCAGAAATACG
>OIWK01001377.1_pt1 | contig 22960 bp, 16 predicted proteins | sample 1587401 | NCBI WGS metagenome assembly OIWK01 (sample SAMEA3888911, study PRJEB22519) | human gut metagenome | biome: human gut; feature: human-associated habitat; material: faeces | place: Denmark | collected 2009
CGTGGGTGAAGTGCAAGGACTACCGGCAGCGGAAAGAGCTTGCGGTGAAAAGTGCAGTTGCGCTGGCAAATACAAAGGGCGGCGTTCTGCTGTTTGGCGTGGAAGATGACGGCACCATTACGGGCTGCCCCAAGAGCGACCCGCAGGCACTGATGGAAGCCATCTACGATATGACCCGGCCCAGCCTGTTTACCGAAATCGAGCCGGTGGAAACCGCTGACGGTGTGGTGCTGGTGGTATCGGTGGAGAAATCCAATTCTCATGTTGCCACCACCGGCGGCATCTATTACAGGCGGCTGGGGAATGTGACAAAGCCCGACTACCCGGCAAACGATGTGTACTCCCCTGCTGACAACCCGGATTTTTCGGCAAAGATCGTGGAGGGCGCAACCGAAAGCGACATTGACCTGCTGGAAGTGTACCGCCTGAAAGAGAAGCTGCGGATTCGGGATGCAGGCTCTGCCTTGCCGGATTTGGCAGATACCACCTTTCTGGACAACCTGAACCTGATCCGCATGGACAAGGACGAAGTGCGTGTGACGGTGGCAGGGCTGCTGTTTGTGGGCAAGGCAGCTTCCATTGCCCGGTTGCTGCCGCAGGCAGAGGTGATCTACCTCCATTACAGCGACGAAGCGCAGACGGAATACGACAACCGCATGGATATGCAGGAGCCGGTGATCTCAATTCTGGATAAGCTGACCGAGCGCATCCGCACCTATAACCGCCTGACCAATGTGCAGGTGGGGCTGTTCCGGCTGGAGGTGTACGATTTCTCCGAAGCGGTTTTTCAGGAGGCGCTGCTGAATGCGCTGGCGCATCGCTCCTATGAGGACATGGCACCGGTCTACGTCAAGCACTACCCCACAAAGATCGTGATTGAAAACCCCGGCGGCTTTCCGGGGGACATCAACGAAAGCAACATCATCACCCACCAATCCATTCCCCGGAACAAGCTGATCGCCATGACCCTTCAGCACCTGAAGTATGTGCAGCGTTCCGGGCAGGGCGTAGACATTATGTTCCAGAGTATGCTCACCGAGGGCAAGCCCTACCCGGAGTACGCTAGCACGCCCAACTCTGTCCGGCTGACCCTTCGCAGCACGATGGAAAATCAGAGCTTCGTGCGTTTCATCGCAGAGACGCAGGATAAGCGGTCCAAGATGTTCACGCTGTCGGAGCTGATGACCCTGCACTATCTGCGGGAACATCAGAAAATCACCCTGAAACAGGCCGCAAAGACGATTCAGGAAACCGATGACAATGCCCACAAGGTTCTGAACGCTCTCCGGGACGAAGGGCTTCTGGAACTCAACGGCAAGACCTATATGCTGTCCCTCAAGGTCTACGAAACGGTGAAAACCGATGTGGCCTATGTGCAGGATAAGACGGTCAGCCAGATTCAGGCAAAGGATCGGATTCTTGAATATCTGAAGCATAAGCCGTCGATTACGAATCAGAAAGCACAAGAGCTGTGTGGGTTTAACAAGAATCAAACCTATTATATCCTGCACCAGATGTGCAAGGACGGCATCTTGCAGCCTGATGGCATAGGCCGGGGAACGAAGTACAAGAGCGTGAAGTGAAAATTTACGCTGACTTTTACGCTGAAAGTTTGATTTGCGCTGAATTTACGCTGACTTTCCGGGATTTACGCTGAAAATACGCTGACTTGGCATGGTTTACGCTGAATTTACGCTGAGAAACGCGCGCCGCGCGATTAGCATTTTTGCCGCGCGTTTTCTAAGGCTCAATCCTCCAGCCTGCCATGGTCACAGCCGAGAGAAAGATAACACTCCATCTCCCCTCTCAGCACCATCTGTGCGTACTCCAAGGGCTTGTTATAGAGCAGCCAGTCCAGCTCCGCCCGCTGTGCCGGGGTGCTGCTGTACTCGTCCTCCACGGCGATGCAGTCGATGGCAAGAGTGGTGCCATCCTCGAACCGGGCTTCTACCCGGTTGGTGTCCATGTTGTAGCGGCAGGTAAGCAATTTTGTCATAATAGTATCCTCCAAGACTTGATTTTTGGTGTGCGGTCACTCGAACCAATGCCGTCAAGTCGTTGTCGGATGAAGTGGTTTTTAGTTTGTCCGGGAGTAAGTGCACGGTTTCTGCACGGTTTTTGCACGGTTTCAAAACGTGCAAAGGGTGCAAATCGTTGCAAAATCGGACAAAGGGTGCAGAAACTCGAAGCTAAAAACTTGCGCTGTATCGCTGAGAAATGGCGTTGAAACGTAACTTCCAAAAATTGAGGGAATCGCCCGGCGTGCGCTACGAATCAGTAGGCCGGGGGTTCGAGTCCCTTCCATCGCACCAAATAATGAAAATCCGAACCTTTTCTCAATAGGAGAAGGGTTCGGATTTTTTGTTTCTTCGGAAAGCAAAATGCCGCGTTTGCGCAGCAACAAAAGCCCCAGTGGGGCTTTTGAGCGACCGAACGGTCTTGCGCAAGCAAGATGGAGGGGCCTCCGCCCCGACAAGTGACCATAAAAGAAAAATACCGCCCATGCAGCGCAGCGATGGATTTTGTCGGGTGAATCGGCGGCAAAATGAATCGGGTGTGTTGCGGGGCGGTAAATTCTTCGTGGACTTTTCCTCACGGAAGTGGTGGGTCTCACGGTGATAACCAACCACTTTCTGTGGCTGTGTTCAAAATGAACACGACCACATTTTGTGGGTGGTTTCAAACCAATCCACAAAGACGGTGGGATTTACAGAAAAAATACTACTGTATGTGAAATTCGTCAAGAGGGTTTTGGAAAACCCCTATTCTCACACTCATCCACCCTATCATGTGGGAAACCACGGGCATGATCTTGTGATCATGATTTCTCCCAAAATGCTGACCCCAAATGAATACGATGTGTTTTTCAGCTTTCTGGAAAACACGGTGATGAAAAACGCATACTGACAGTAAAACCGCTCCGAGCGTTCTGCCCGGAGCGGTTTTGCGTCAGCAGTATTTATGCAGAACGGTCATAGACGGAGGGAGAAGTCATGCGTCCTTGCACAGCTTGGTCAATTCTTCGATGGCGGCATCCTCGTCCGGGCCATCGGCGGCGATGGTCACGGTCTCGCCGCACTTCACGGCCAGACCCATTACGGCAAAGATCTTCTTCATGTCGGCGACTTTGCCGTTCTTAGTCATAGTGACTTTGCTCTCAAAGCCTTTGGCAGCTTTGCTCAGGATACCGGCGGGACGGGCGTGCAGACCTTCTTTGTCCTGAATGGTGATATCGATGCTCTTCATAAAAATCTCTCCTTTTTGGAATCGTTATTGTAAGTGCTCCAGCACATAGTTCATATCGGAAGTGGTCTTGAGCTGTTCCAGCGCATCCTCGTCTTCCAAAATCTCGCAGACATTGCCCAGCAGGTCAAGATGGTCGTTGCCGACACCGGCAATGCCGAACACGAGGTAGGCTTTTTCATCGCCGAAGTCCACGCCCTGCGGATATTGCAGCAGGACAACGCCGGACTTTTTAACGGTGCCCTTCTTCTGGCTGGTGCCGTGGGGAATGGCTACACCCATGCCCATGTAGGTGCTCACCAGCTTTTCGCGCTCCACCATGGCATCGGCGTAACTGTCATCCACATAGCCCCGCTTTGCCAGCAGCGCACCGGCGGCACGGATGGCCTCCTCCTTGGTGACGGAGGGCAGACCCAGCTGGATGTCCTCCGCCTGGATCTTCATCACGGAACCGTTGGCTTTGGAAGCCTCGGTCACGGCAGCCGCCAGAGGGGCTACGGCTGCATTGCGCAGGTCGGATACGATCTCCTCGTTGGCGGCAGCTTCGGCCTTGGCATCCAGTGCCGGGGAAGTGGAGGTCAGTGCATTGTACAATGCGTCCAGATGCGGGTCTGCAAGGAAGTTGTCCAGCGTGATGAGCTGTGCCTGCGGGGCGCACTTGGCGGCACGGTCAGCCAGAACGCGCTGGCAGACCACCACGTCCGCGTCGGCGGGGATGGTATCCACGCTGGAATTGGTCACGGTCAAGTCGGGGCGCTCCGCCTTAATGCGGCTGTGGAACTTGGTAGCACCCATGGCGCTGGAACCCATACCGGCATCGCAGGCAAAGACGATCTTGCGAATCTGGCCGACATTCACGGCAGTAGGCTCGGGGATCTCGCCCTTAGCCTGTGCCTTCATCTCCTTCATTTCGTTCTGGGCGTCGGTCAGGCTCTTGGTGTGACCGGAGGTCGCTTTCAGAATGACCGAGGACAGAACAAAGGAAACAGCACCGGCGATGACAACGCCCAGCAGAACGGTGAGAATGGAATCCCGGGGAGCCATTGCCATGTAGGCGATGATGGAACCGGGAGAAGCAGGGCCGGACAGACCTGCACCGGTCATAGAGTAGAACAGGATGGCGCAGAAGTTGCCCACGATGGGGGCGATGATGATCACGGGGTTCATCAGGATGTAGGGGAAGTAGATCTCGTGGATGCCGCCCAGCAGGTGGATGATGACAGCTCCGGGAGCGGACTGGCGGGTGGTGTCGTCCTTGCAGAAGAAGCAGTAGGCCAGCAGGACACCAAGACCGGGACCGGGGTTGGCTTCCAGCATATACATGATGGAACGACCGGTCTCAGCAGCCTGACTTGCACCGATGGGGCTGAAGATGCCGTGGTTGATAGCGTTGTTCAGGAACAATACCTTTGCAGGCTCAATAAAGATGGACACCAGCGGCAGCAGGCTGTGCGCCACAAGGAAGTCCACACCGGCGGTCAGCACGGTGAGGATGGCAGTCATGAACGGGCCGATGACGTAGTAGCCGAGGATGGCCAGCAGCATACCCAGAATGCCGATGGAGAAGTTGTTGACCAGCATCTCGAAACCGGCGGGGATATGGCCTTCCACCTTCTTATCGAACTGCTTGATGACCCAGCCGGCCAGAGGACCCATGACCATGGCGCCCATCAGCATGGTGTAGTCCGAGCCGCAGATGCAGCCCACCACGGCGGCGCTGGCTGAAAGCATCGGGGTCAGCCGCCGCACCGTGCTGCGGGAGCTGCCCGCTGTGGAGCAGTGGATGCAGGCTGCCGGGGCGCATTTTGTGCGGAATCCCGGCAAGGGTCTGCTGCTGGATGAAGCGCCGGAGCGGCGAGACGCACTGCGCACCCAGCTGAACAGCAGCGACAGGAAAGAACTTTCCCGCGCAGAGCGGCGGCAGCAGCTTTTGACAAGGCTGCTCAGCGAACAGGAGCCCTGCAAAACAGCGGTACTGGCACGGGCGCTTGGCGTTTCGGAAAGCACGCTGTCTGCAGACTTGGATGAACTTGAGACCAAGCTACACCCCTACCGGGTGGAGATGTTCCGCCGCCCCGGCGTGGGGGTTTGGCTGCAGGGGGATGCTTCTTCCTACCGGAGGGTGGTGTCTGCCCTGCTGCGCAGCAGTATGCCGGAAAAGGAACTGGCAGAGGTGCTCTGCGGACGGATGCCGGAAAACGAGATCTTCTCGACCCTGCTGGATACAAAAACGGCCGAAAAGGTCTGGGCGGTTTTGCAGCAGTTTGAACAGGAAGAGCAGCTCCATCTGCCGGATGCAGGCTTTCTGGCGCTGGCGATCCATTGCACCCTGACCATTCAGCAGCTGCGGCAGGGCGGCGACAAGGGCAGCGCCCCCAGAGGGCTGCGCCCGGCGGGCAATCATGCTGCCCGGCTGGTGGCGGCGCTGAACCGCGCCTTCGGGCTGACCCTGCCGCCTGAGGAAGCGCAGTATCTGGAACTTTATCTCGCTGCTTATCTGGGTGCGGAGGATCCTTGGGGCAGTGCGCAGGAGATGGAACTGCGGAATCTGGAAGCCGCCCTTATCCGGGAAATGGAAAAGGCGCTGCACACAGACCTTTCCGGTTACACCTCCCTGCGGGATGACCTGTACTGCCACCTGCGCCCCATGCTGCTGCGGGTGGAGCAGAACATTCGTACCGAAAACCCCCAGCTGGACACCATCCGCACTGCCTACCCCGGCCTGTGGAAAGCCACCCGCGCCGCCTGTGATGCGGTGCAGCAGCAATTCGTCCTGCCCGCCATCTCGGACGCCGAAGCGGCCTACCTTGCCATGCACTTTGGCGCAGTGCTGGAACAGAATGCCATGTTCCGGCTGCGGCTGCGGGTGGTAGTGGCCTGTCCGCTGGGCATGGGTTCCAGCCGCTTTCTGGCTTCCCGGCTGGGAAACGAGTTTCCCTCTTTGCAGGTGGAGGGGTGCTGCTCGGTGCGGGAGCTGAACGCCGCCGACCTGCGTCGGAGAAAAATCGACTTCATTATCTCCACCGTGCCGCTGGAACTGGATTACCCGGCGGTGTGCATCAGCCCTTCCCTGCTGGAACCGGATCGTGCCGTGCTGAAGGACGCTATCACGCGGTACAGCCAGAACCGCGCAGAACCGGAACCGGCGGTGCAGCCCGTGCAGGATACAGCCTGTGCAGGCTCTAAGCTGCAGTATTATGCGCGCCTGACCCGGTCCATGACCGGGCTGCTGGAACATCTGACCATCCAGCCCGTCAAGGTTCCCGGCAGCCGCGCTGCCCTCATCCATGCAGCGGCGCAGCTGTTCTGCCCGCAGGAAGCGGACGCCCGGCTGGTGGAGCAGCAGCTTCGCCGCCGTGAAACGCTGGGCGATACCTACATCAAATCCCTGTATGCCCTGCTGCTCCATTGCAGGACAAGTGCGGTAAAGGACTGCCGCTTGGGCTATCTGCAGGCACAGCCGCCGGTCTATGAGCCGGGGCGCATCGTGCTGGGGGCACTGGTGCTGCTGGCTCCGGACGACGGGAACGGCGTCCCGGTGGAGGTCATGCAGAATGTCAGCGGGCAGCTGATCGAAACGCCCCGGCTGATGGAGGCACTGCTCACAAGCGTGTGCATCCGGATGTAGCCGAGCACCCCGCCATCATGGGTCACGAGTTCGCCGGTGATATCGTCAAGGTGGGCAAGGCGCATCAGGACAAGTTCAAGCCCGGCATGAAGTTCACCCTGCAGCCCGCCCTGAACTACAAGGGCACCATGTGGAGCCCCGGCTACTCCTACGAGTTCTTCGGCGGCGACGCCACCTACTGCATCATCCCTGCCGAGGTCATGGAACTGGGCTGCCTGCTGGAGTACAAGGGCCGTGCTTACTACGAGGCTTCTCTGGCCGAGCCTATGAGCTGCTCCATCGGTGCTTTCAACGCCGCCTACCACACCAAGATGGGTGTGTACCATCACGATATGGGCATCAAGAAGGGTGGCAAGCTGGCGATTCTGGCCGGTGCAGGCCCCATGGGTCTGGGTGCTCTGACCTACGCACTGCACCGTGATGTGCGCCCCGGCATGGTGGTGGTCACCGATATCAACGAGGATCGTCTGGCCCGTGCGGAGTCCCTCTTCCCCCCGAAGGAGGTCAAGGAGAAGGACGGCATCGACCTGTACTTCGTCAATACCGCCAACATGGCAGACCCCGCTGCCGAGCTGCGGGAGCTGACCGGCGGTACCGGCTTTGATGATGTGTTCTGCTACGCCCCCATCGCGCCGGTGGTGGAGCTGTCCAGTGCTGTGCTGGGTCGTGACGGCTGCCTGAACTTCTTTGCAGGCCCCACCGACAAGCAGTTCAGCGCCAAGATGAACTTCTACGATGTGCACTACAATTCTACCCATGTCATGGGCACCACCGGCGGTAATACCGCCGACATGATCGAGTCGCTGGAACTGACCGCCGCTAAGCGCATCGACCCGGCTGTGATGGTCACCCACATCGGCGGTCTGAACGCCGCTGCCGAGACCACCCTCAACCTGCCCAAGATCCCCGGCGGCAAAAAGCTGATCTACACCCACCTGACCATGCCCCTCATCGCCCTGACCGATCTGCGTGCCAAGGGCGAACAGGACAACGACCCCCGCTATACCGCACTGGCTGACATCGTGGATGCCCACAACGGCCTGTGGTGCCCGGAAGCAGAGGAATATCTGCTGGCAAACTTCAACCCGGAGGACTAAGCAGAACGTGCCATGGGACAGGACAAACGCAGACAGGAGGAATCCCCCATGGAACAACGCCGCAATCAGATCGTGGAGCTGGTGAACCGCAAAGGCAGCATTAGCTTTGCCCAGCTCAAGGAAGCTTTCCCTTCCGTTTCGGAAATGACCCTGCGCACAGACCTGAAAGCACTGGATGAAGCCCGCCGTGTGGTGCGGGTGCATGGCGGTGTCAAGTCGGTGGAGCAGGTGGTAGGTACAGACGACCTGCTGAGCCGCCGTGCCGCCCGCAATGCCGAAGCAAAGCAGATCATTGCCGAAAAAGCCGCTGCTCTGCTGCGCCCCAACACCACCCTGTTTCTGGATTCCGGCAGCACCGCCACAGCAGTGGCCCGGTGCATCCCGGATCAGCCCATGCTCATCTACACCAGCGGCCTGAGCTGCGCCATGGAGCTGGCAAAGCTGGAAAAGCCCCATGTGTCCCTGCCGGGCGGCAGACTGAACCGGTTCAGCCTGAGCGTCTGCGGTGCACAGAGCATCCAGACGATGGAGGGAATCAACTTTGATCTGCTGCTGCTGGGCGTGACCAGTTACAGCCCGGAAACCGGTTTTACCTGCGGCGTGGAGGATGAAGCACGGCTCAAGCAGACCGTGCTCCGCCGCTGTGACTGTGAGCAGAAAGCCGTGCTGCTGGATTCCTCCAAGATCGGACTGAAAAGTACATTCCACATTTGCGAGCTGTCCGATATTGATATTGTGATCTCGGACGGAAAGCTGCCCGTAGAATTTTTACAGGCCTGCCGGAACGCAGGCGTAACAGTACTATAAAAGGAGCGTTATTATGAAGATCATCCGCGCAAAAGATTATCAGGATATGTCCCGCAAAGCGGCCAACATCATCTCCGCACAGGTTATCATGAAGCCGGACTGTGTACTGGGTCTTGCCACCGGCGGCACCCCGGTGGGCACTTATGCCCAACTGGTGGACTGGTACAACAAAGGCGATTTGGATTTCTCCGAGGTCACTACTGTCAATCTGGATGAGTACCGCGGCCTGCCCAAGGAGCATCCCCAGAGCTACTGGTATTTCATGAACGAGAACCTGTTCAGCAAGGTGAATATCGACCCGGCCAAGACCAACCTGCCGGACGGTACCAATCTGGACACCGCCGCCGAGTGTGCCCGTTACAACGGTATCATCCACAAGCTGGGCGGCATCGACCTGCAGCTGCTGGGCATCGGCCCCAATGGTCATATCGGCTTCAATGAGCCGGGCGAAGCCTTTGAGCTGGAGACCCACTGCATCGACCTTGCGCCCACTACCATCGAAGCCAACAAGCGCTTCTTTGACGGCAACGAGAACCTTGTCCCCAAACAGGCATACACCATGGGCATCAAGACCATCATGCAGGCACGCAAGGTGCTGGTGGTAGCCAACGGTAAAGCCAAGGCACAGGCCGTCAAGGACGCCGTGACCGGCCCTGTGACCCCTGCCTGCCCCGGCAGCATCCTGCAGCTGCATCCGGACTGCATCCTTGTGGCAGACGAGGAAGCACTGAGCCTGCTGTAAACTCCCAAAGCCAACTTCTTCATTTACCATAACTTTGCTTAAGATCCAACCAAAGCACAGAAAGGGCCGGACTCGTTGCACGGGTTCGGCTCTTTCTGTCAGAAATAAGATTTATCTTGCAATCTTACGCAAAGAGCAACTCCAAAAGAGCCGTCATGGAGATGGTGGGTTCGCCTGCTGCGGGATTTACGCTGAAAATACGCTGAAAAGAGGTCACCCCGATCGGTGGCCTCTTTTTTGCTGCCGCGAACTGTCTGGCTGCGGCAGCGGATAACAGCAATGTCCATTGCGCTTTGTTTTGCCCGGATGCGCACCCGCAGAAAGCGCTCCCTCGTCAAACTGCCCAAAATACGCCCTTAAAAGTTTACTTGACGCATTTTTCAAATCAATATATAATTGGGTCAGAAACCAATTATAGAAAAGGATGATTCCCAATGGCGCGCAGATACGACAGCAAAGAAGCAAAACGGCGGATTCTGACCGCCTGTGTCCGGCTTTTTCTGGAAAAAGGCTACACGAACACCAAGGTTGCAGAAATTTTAAAGGAAGCAGATGTTTCTGCCGGGTCGTTCCAGAATATTTTCCGCACAAAGGACGGCGTGCTGACCGAGCTGATCGGCATGATGTTCAGCAGGCAGTTCGGCGCGGTAAGGCCGCTGGCGGCAAACGCCCCCTCGCCGGTGTACCTCTACGCGGTGGAGACGGCTTTGCAGCTGGCGGTGACCGAGCTGAGCGAGAACCTGCGGGATATCTATGTGGAAGCGTACACCTTCCCCGCCACGGCGGAGATCATCCACCGCAGCACCACGGCTGAGCTGCAGGCGGCGTTCAGCGCGTATCTGCCCGGGTGCGCCGAGTGCGATTTCTACGAGATGGAGCTGGGCACGGCTGGCATGATGCGCGGCTACATGGCACGGCGGTGTGACCCCTACTTTACGCTGGAGCGCAAAATACGGCGGTTCCTGAGCATGAGCCTGAGTGCGCTGCAGGTCCCCGCGCAGGAGCGCGAGCAGGTCATCGCTTTTGTGGCGGAGATCGATATGCTTGCCCAGGCGCGGAAGGTGGTAGATGCCGTGCTTGCATCGCTGTCCGTGCAGTTTGATCTGAAAGGATAACAAGGTTTGATGACAAGGAGGGAGCAACATGAAAAAATGGCTGATCCGGTGTTTGACGGTGCTGGCAATGGTGTGCCTGATACCGGGGATCGTGTTAAACGTTAAAGCGGCAGATTCTATCTATACGTACTGCTTCGTCTGTATGCAACAAAGAAACTATGAGATCCTCGGATATACAAAAGTTGATTCAACCAAGCATAGGATCCATATAAAATGCTCAGTCTGCGGCAGGAAGAACAGCATTGTTTATGGAGATCTTTCGGACCATACCGGCGGCACCGAAACGCCCACCTGCACCACAGGCAAAACCTGTGAAAAATGCGGCGCGGAATACGGCATTCTCGGTCACAAATGGAAAACTCCGGCGAACGCCTCCCTTGGCAACGGCACGCACCGCATCATTTGCTTGCGCTGCGGCTTAAATGGTACCGCAAGCTGTACCGGTGGCACAGCAACCTGCACCACCAAAGCGGTCTGTGAGGCGTGTGGTGGGAAATACGGCAAAAGAAACCTAAATAATCATGCTCTGGTGCATTATGATGCGCAAGCCCCCACCTGTACGAAACCCGGCTGGGACGCTTTCGACACCTGTCCCCGCTGCAACTATACCACCTATGCGGAGCAGCCCGCACTGAACCATGATCTGGAGCAGCACGCAGCAAAAGCCCCCACCTGTACGGAAAAGGGCTGGAACGCTTACGAAACCTGTTCCCGCTGCGACTATACCACCTATGTGGAACGGCCTGCACAGCATGATCTGGAGCAGCACGCAGCAAAAGCCCCCACCTGTACGGAAATCGGCTGGAACGCTTACGAAACCTGCAAAAACTGCGACTATACCACCTATGCGGAGTTGCCCGCACTGAACCATGATCTGGTGCAGCACGAAGCGCAAGCTCCCACCTGTACGGAAATCGGCTGGGATGCTTACGAAACCTGCTCCCGCTGCGACTATACCACCTATGCGGAACTGCCCGCGCTGAACCATGCTCTGGTGCAGCACGCAGCAAAAGCCCCCACCTGTACGGAAATCGGCTGGGATGCTTACGAAACCTGCTCCCGCTGCGACCATACCACCTATGCGGAGCTGCCCGCGCTGAACCATGCTCTGGAGCAGCACGAAGCGCAAGCTCCCACCTGTACAGAAATCGGCTGGGATGCTTACGAAACCTGCTCCCGCTGCGACTATACCACCCGCAAAGAGCTGCCCGCGCTGAACCATGATTTGAAGCAGCACGCAGCAAAAGCCGTCACCTGTACGGAAAAGGGTTGGGATGCTTACGAAGCCTGCTCCCGCTGCGATTATACCACCCGCAAAGAGATACCCGCGCTGAACCATGATTTTGTGCATCACGATGCGCAAGCTCCTACCTGTACGGAAAAGGGCTGGGCTTACGATACCTGCTCCCGCTTCGGCTGCAACTATATCACCCGCAAAGAGCTGCCCGCACTGAACCATGATTTGAAGCAATACGCAGCAAAAGCCCCCACCTGTACGGAAATCGGCTGGAACGCCTACGAAACCTGTTCCCGCTGCAACCATACCACCTATACAGAGCTGCCCGCGCTGAACCATGATTATCAGGCTGTTACCGTAGAGCCTACCTGTGAAGCAGACGGCTATACTGTTTTTACCTGCTCCCGCTGCAAAGACAGCTACACCGCAGACCCGACCGATCAGCTGGGACACCAGTTCGGTGCATGGTCTCCGAACGGAACCGGCTCTCAGAGCGCCGATTGTCTGCGGCAGGGCTGCGCGCACACTGGCAGCACGGATTGCCGGAAGTTTACTTTCCGCACTGCGGAAGGCGAAGCTCTGACCTTCTGCCCCGTGTGCGGGCAGGCAGAAAACGCCGCGCAGCTGGAAAAGATCGAAGCCGCAACGGCGTGGGCTAACAGCGGCAGTCTTTCTGCGGAGGATGTGACCGCACGGACGAATGGGGAATACCTGAGTGTGGCCTTTGAAACCGCAGGCAGCCTGACGCAGCCCACCGGTCGGGTAAGGCTTGCGCTGCCCGCCGGACTGCTGGAAGGCAAAACGCTTGTGCGCATTGCCCCGGACGGCACACAGACGGAGATGCCGTTTGAAACAGAGCGCGGAAAGCTCATCTATACGCTGGATTTTGCAAACAGCGAGCTGCCCGTAATGCTCTTCCGGCTGGTACCCCAGACCACCGCCCTCTGAACGCTTTTACAGCGGCACAAACAATAAAACGCAAAATGCCCGCTCACCGTGGTTTTCCACAGGTGGGCGGGCATTCTTTTGTGCCTTTTTGGCATAAAAATACCCCCGGAGGATGCAGCGTTTTTTACGCTGTCTACTCTGGGGGCAGGATAGCAAGCGCTGCGCGGCAGCTCCCGGAAGCGGACACTGTATTGCTGAAAAAGCACTTCCTAGCGCTGCTCCTCCGGCGGGCAGCAGCTCTCCCGGGGGATGAGCTTGTGCGGCACGATGATCTTTGTGGCCAGAAGGTTCGGGTTCTCGATGTGGTTGATGGTCTGGCTGGCAGCCTCCATGCCCAGCTGGTAGGGGTTGACGTCCACGGTGGTCAGCTGGGGGCTGCCCTGCCCTTTGTGCGGATGCCCCTTGGCAAACCGGACGGGATTGCGCTATAATAGAGCCGTAACAGTTCCACAAAGGTGTGGTAAGGGAGGTGCGGTCATGATCCGGGTGGCGATCGTAGAGGATGACGCGGAGGTGCAGGGAGTATTGCAGGAGTATGTCCGGCGGTATACCCGGCAGTACGGGACAGAGTTTGAAGTGACGGTCTTTGCGGACGGCGTGGATATTCTGGAGGATTACCGCGCGGTCTACGATATTATTTTTCTGGATGTGGAGATGAAGCATCTGGACGGCATGACCACGGCAGAGCGCATCCGGCAGATGGATGCAGACGTCATCCTGATCTTCATCACCAATATGGCGCAGTACGCCATCCGGGGCTACTCGGTGGGAGCGCTGGACTATGTGCTGAAGCCGGTGCCCTACTTTGCCTTTTCGCAGCAGCTGCTCAAGGCGGTTGCCCGGCTGGAAAAGCGGGCAAAGCACTACCTGACCGTGCCGGTGGAGGGCGGGCTGCGGCGGCTGGACACCGCAAGCATCTATTATCTGGAAAGCGAGGGGCACCGGGTGCACTTTTACACCGACGAGGGCGATTTTTCCGCCCCCGGTGCTCTCAAGGCCTTTGAGGAAAAGCTGGCAGACTGCCCCTTTGCCCGCTGCAACAGCGGCTACCTTGTCAATCTGGCACAGGTGCGGGAGCTGCGGCAGAGCACCGTGCAGGTGGGCCCCTGCGAGCTGCAGGTCAGCCGCCCCAAGCGCAAGGCTTTTCTTGCCGCACTGACCGACTACATCGGAGGTGAAGGCTCATGACCGCGCTGCCGGATATCCCCCGGCTGTACACCGCCCTTGCCGAGTGTCTGGCGGTGCTGCTGGTCACACCGGCGCTTGCACCCCGCTTTTCCAAGGCAGTTACCGTGGGTGTCACCCTGCTGTGGGCGGCGGTGCTGTCGGCCTTTCTGGGGCTGACGGGCGATGTGCCCGGCGGGCTCTGGATCCCCTGCATGGTAACGGCCATCGGGCTTTCCTACTTATATTTATGGGGTGTGTGGAGCATCACCCTGCTGGAAGCCGGGTATCACTGCGCTCGGGCGTTTATTCTGGCAGAGCTTGCCGCCAGCGTGGAGTGGCAGCTGCACTGCGCCCTCTGGCCCGCCCGCGGCCCATGGGAGCCGCTTTCTTTGCTGTTGCTGGCGCTGGTGTATGGGACGCTGTTCGGCATCATGTGCTATCTGCAGCACCGCCGTCCCCAGCCCGCCGGGCACTTACAGATCGGCGGCAGCGCCGCCCTGACAGCGGTCATGCTGGCGCTGACCGCCTTTGCGGTGAGCAATCTGGGCTTTCTGCCCGGCAGCGAGATCAATATGAGCATTTTTTCCATCCGCACCTTGGTGGATTTTTCCGGCGTGCTGATCTTATCTGTGCAGCACGAGCAGCTGCAGGAGAACGCTTTGCACAGCGAGCTTGCCGCCATGGACGAGGTGTTGCACCGCCAGTACGAGCAGTACAAGCGCAGCAAGGAGGGCATCAACCTCATCAATCGGCGGTATCATGAGCTGAAAGTCCAGCTTGCCCGCATCCGGGAGGAGCAGGATCAGACCAAGCAGAACGCCGCCATTGCCGCCATGGAGCAGAACATCCGCCAGTACGAGGCCGAGAACAAGACCGGCAACCCGGTGCTGGATACCCTGCTCACCGCCAAGACCATGGAATGCCAGCAGGAGAATATCACCATCACCAGCGTAGCGGACGGCAGGATGCTGGGCTTTCTCACCATCCGGGAGCTGTGCACCATCGTGGGCGTGGCGCTGGACAACGCCATTGCCGCCGTGCGCGCCGAGCCGGACCCCGAAAAGCGGCTCATCAAGGTGGCGGTGTACAGTCAGGGTGGCTTTGCCATGCTGCGGTTCGAGCATTATACAGAGGCCGCCCCCGCACTGGATGCGGACGGTCTGCCGCAGCAGGGGTCGGACCTGAAAAGTGTCCGCACCACCGTCGGGCAGCACGGCGGCAGCATGACGATGCACTGGGAAAACAACTGGTGCACCCTGCGGATCTTATTTCCGCTGCCCCAAAAGCAATAATATTTTTACGGCAGGTATCCCCTGCCGTTTTTTTGTTGTCTGGCAGGGTGCACAAATACAATGTTGCAATATTTGTGTATTAGCACAATAAAAATTGAAAATTTATTGTAACTTTTGCAAACTGTGTGTCCAAAACGACAGATTGTGCAAAAGATGATAACGATGCGCAAATATACGTTATAATGGGTCACAGTTGGGTACGGCCCAAAAAATATAAAAGAATATGGAGGAGACAACACAATGAAGCGCGATCCGAACAACAAAAAGCCCACAAAGTTGCTGACAGCTGTTACAGCACTCTTACTGGCAGTTGGAATAGTGGCAGATGTAGCAATGTTTGGTGTGTTTCCTAGTTCTCTGGACAAGGCATTCCCTGGCCAGAATGGAGACCCGGAATTGCAAAAAACATCTTATGCAAATGGTTTGTCAGTGGCTCAGAAAGTCGAGGAGGAAGGCGCAGTCCTTCTGAAAAATGACGGTGCTCTGCCGTTGGCAGGAACAAACCGAAAAATCAATCTTCTGGGCTATGCTTCCGCAAATCCGGTTTATGGCGGTACGGGTTCCGGTGGCAGCAGCTACACTGCAAACCGGACAGATTTTGTAAAAGCCTTTACGGATGCAGGTTTTGAAGTGAATCAAAATCTGGTCAATCTCTACAGACCCAAAAACAACGAAGGCGGAAATACATTCTCTGTTGATTTTTCCATCCCGGAACTGCCTGCAACCGAGGAATTGGCTAAGGACATGGGTGTGGAGTACCAGTATACTGGAGACTGCTCATTTGAAGCAATGAAGGATTTTTCGGATACTGCTGTGGTCGTGTTCTCCCGCAAGGGCGGTGAAGGCAATGACCTGCCCACTTCGATGGCTGAAAATACCTCGTATGCACCGGATCAGAGCAAGCATTATCTGGAACTGAACAGCGCGGAACAGTCTTTGCTGGAACAGGCAGAAGCGACATTTGATAATGTTATCGTTCTGATCAATTCAGGCAATGCGATGGAACTGGGCTTCCTGAATGATGAAGGCGTTGATGCAGCCCTCTGGATCGGTGATCCCGGTGATGTGGGCACGATTGGAATTGTCAACATTCTGACGGGCGCAGTCAACCCCTCTGGCCGTCTGCCGGATATCTATCCTTATGCAGTAGAAACGACCCCTTCTTACTACAACTTTGATACCTTTGAGTATACCAACTCTAAGGACTGCTTCAAAAACTTCGAAAGTCATCCTGCCTACCTTGTAGAGTATCAGGAAGGCATTTATGTGGGATATCGTTATTACGAAACCCGTGAAAGCTACGATTACACTACCCGTGAAGGAGAAAATCTGACGGGACTTTCCTACAATGATGTAGTGCAGTTCCCCTTTGGCTATGGCTTGAGCTACACAAGCTTTGACTGGGAACTGGAAAACACGATTCCGACTACCGTTACCGCACAGGATACGCTGGAGTGGAATGTCAAAGTTACCAATACTGGCAATGTGGCTGGCAAAGATGTTGTGGAACTGTATTACAGTGCGCCCTATTACAGTGCAGCTGAAGGCGGCAGCGGCTTGCAGAAGGCTGGCGAAGTACTGGGCGGCTTTGCAAAGACGAAGGAATTGCAGCCGGGTGAAACGGAAACGGTTACGATTTCTATGCCGGTAGAGCAGATGGCTTCTTATGATGCACAGAAGTACTACACTTCTACCGGTTCCTACGTGCTGGAAGCTGGCGAGTATCAGATTTCTCTGCGTACGGATTCTCATACGGTGAAAGATAATCTGACCATGACCTGCAAGGTTGCTGAGAATGAAGTGTTCCAGGACAGTGCGTTTGGCAGTGGTGTGGAAAACTGCAAGTATGTCGGCAAGCGCTCTTCGGACGAAGTGGTAGCAACAAATCAGTTTGATGATGCAGCTGGTGATGTGGCTTACCTCAACCGTGACACTTGGCAGATCGTTCCCGGTACCAGCAAGGAAGCAACTGCTGAACAGCTGGAAGCCTTCAACAATGCGCTGGTAGTGGATGATAGCTATGTGAATGCAGATGACACTGCGCCGACCTTTGGTGCAAAGAATGGCCTTACGCTGAAAGACATGGAAGGCCTTGCCTATGATGACGCACAGTGGGATAAGCTGCTGGATCAGCTGACCCTTGATGATATGTACAAACTGCTGGGCGCAGATGGCTGGGGAAGTGCAGCAGTTGATGATATCGGTAAGGGACAGACTTATGAAATGGACGGACCTGCCGCTCTGAGTTATGTGTTCGATGCCTTTATGGGTACCTGCACATATAAGACGGTTACTTATCCGGCAGAAGTTCTGCTGGCGGCTACTTGGAATGTAGACCTGGCTTCTGAATTTGGCGATGCAATCTCGCAGGAAGGAAAGGCGTGGAATATTTCCGGCTGGTATGCACCTGGTGCTAATACCCACCGCAATGCATTTGCTGGCCGTAACTTTGAGTACTATTCTGAGGATGGCTTCCTTTCTGGTTCCATGTCCGCTGCTACGGTTGGTGCGGCAGAGAAAAATGGTATGTACTGCTACATTAAGCATTTTGCACTGAATGAGCGTGAAACCTGGCGTCATTATGGCCTGTGCACCTGGGCCGATGAGCAGGCAATGCGTGAAATTTACTTCGTGCCGTTTGAAAAGGCTGTGAAGGAAGGCGGCAGCACGGCTGTGATGTCTTCCTACAATAATATTGGTACTACTTGGGCCGGTGCAAGTACTGCACTGCTGACCAATGTTCTGCGTAATGAATGGGGCTTTATTGGCACTGTGATTACGGATAACAACGAGGAGCATGGCTTTATGGATATTGAAAAAGCTGTCTTGGCAGGTGGTACCAATCTGCTGTTTGGCTGGGGCACTAAGACCTTCGATAACCTGAGCCAGACTGCTACCGGTCAGCTGAAGATGCGCGAAGCTGCACATCAGTATCTGTATACGCTGGCAAATAGCTACGGTGTAGATGTAGATGCGCCTGTGCCTATGTGGCGCACGCCTGCACTGGTAGGCAGTGTGATTGTCTATGTGTTGGTTCTGGCAGGTGTTGTGGTGGTTCTTCGCCGCCGCAAGTATAATAAAACGCTGGCTAATACCAATGCAGGTGCGGATGTGAGTAAGGCATAAGCACTGACCCGTAATCAAAACTGTCTTTCTTCTAATCCCGGAACACGGCTGCACGGCAGTTACGGCTCGCAGCCGTGTTCCCTTTTGGAAACAGAATCACGCTTCTTCTCCTTATGCGTGGTCCTGTTTCCAAAGGCAATACCGTTTCTACTGAAAGGAGATTTCCCCGTGAAATATCAGGATATTATTGCAAAACTGAGTCTGGAACAGAAATGCGCCCTGCTGAGCGGCGGCACGGTGTTCACCACCCGGGCGCTGCCGGGCAAGGGCATCCCGGCCATTACCCTGTCGGACGGCCCCAACGGCGTGCGCAAGCAGGCGGGTGCGGCTGACCATCTGGGCCTGAACCCCAGTGTGCCCGCCACCTGCTTCCCCACCTCGGCCACCGTGGCCAACAGCTGGGACCCGGAGCTTGGCGAGGCTGTGGGCGCAGCCATGGGCGAGGAAGCAGCGGCACAGGGCGTGTCGGTGCTGCTGGGCCCCGGCCTGAACATCAAGCGCAGCCCCCTGTGCGGCCGCAACTTCGAGTATTTCTCGGAGGATCCCTACCTTGCCGGTAAGATGGCGGCGGCCTACGTCCGCGGCATCCAGAAAAACGGCATTGCCGCCTGCCCCAAGCACTTTGCCGTGAACAGTCAGGAGCTGCGCCGCATGGCCTCGGATTCCATCGTGGACGAGCGCACCCTGCGGGAAATTTACCTGACCGGCTTCGAGATGGTGGTCAAAGAGGCGCAGCCCAAGACCATCATGTCCGCCTATAACCTTGTCAACGGCACCTACGCCAACGAGAACGCCCACCTGCTCATGGATATCCTGCGCAAGGACTGGGGCTTTGACGGCGCAGTGGTCACCGACTGGGGCGGCAGCAACGACCACGCCCTCGGCGTAAAGAACGGTTCTACGCTGGAAATGCCCGCCCCCGGCGGGGACGCCATCCGAGAGCTGATGAAGGCGGTGCAGACCGGCAAGATCACCGAGGCAGACGTGGACGCCCGGCTGGAGGAGCTGCTGGAACTGGTGTTTACCACCAAGGCGGCGGTGGACGCCGCACCCGGCAAGTTCGATGCCGATGCCCACCACGCGCTGGCACGCCGGGCTGCTGCCCAGAGCATCGTGCTGCTGAAGAACGAAAACAGCCTGCTGCCCCTTGCAAAGGGGGAGAAGGTGGCGGTCATCGGCGACTTTGCCCAGACGCCCCGCTATCAGGGTGCAGGCTCCAGCGCCGTCAACTCCATCAAGGTGGATTCCTTTCTGGACTGCCTTGCCGAAAGCGGCCTGAACAGCGTCGGCTACGCCAAGGGCTTTGACCGGCAGGGCAAGCCCGACGAGGCACTGAAAGCCGAGGCGGTGCTGTTGGCAAAGAACGCCAATGTGGTGCTGCTGTGCATGGGTCTGGACGAGATCAAGGAGAGCGAGGGCATCGACCGCGCCGACATGAAGCTGGCAGAGAACCAGCTGGAACTGCTGGCAGCTGTGGCGGCGGCAAACCCCAACGTGGTGGTGCTGCTGAGTGCAGGCTCCTCGCTGGAAAGCGATTGGGTCAAGGACTGCAAGGCGCTGGTCTACGGCTGTCTGGGCGGTCAGGCCGGTGCGGGCGCACTGGTCGAGGTGCTCACCGGCGCGCAGAACCCCTGCGGTAAGCTGGCTGAGACTTGGGCGCGCAGCTACGCCGACACCCCCGCAAAGGAGCATTTTGGCGGCGACGGCCCCACTGTGGAGTACCGCGAGGGTCTGTATGTGGGCTACCGCTACTACGACACCGCCGGTGTGCCCACCGCCTTCCCCTTCGGCTACGGCCTGAGCTACACCAGCTTTGCGTACAGTGACCTGAAAGCAGACGAAAAGGGCGTGACCCTGACTGTCACCAACACCGGCAGCTGTGCCGGTGCCGAGGTGGTGCAGCTGTATGTGGCAAAGCCGGATGCAAAAGTTTTCCGCCCCGTCAAGGAGCTGAAGGGCTTTACCAAGGTGCAGCTGGAAGCCGGCGAGAGCAAGAACGTCACCATCCCGCTGGACGACAAGGCGTTCCGCTACTGGAACGTCAAAACCGACCGCTGGGAGGTGGAGGGCGGCAGCTATCAGCTGCTGGTGGGCGCTTCCAGCGCCGATATCCGTCTGACTGCCGCTGTCACGGTGGCGGGCACCGGCGCACCCGACCCCTACGCGGGCAAAGACCTTACACATTACCGCACTGCGCAGGTGCAGAAGGTGCCGGACGCGGAGTTTGAGGCGCTGCTGGGCCGTCCCATCCCGGAGAACAAGGTGCACATCGACCGCAACATGACGCTGGGCGAGATGGGGCACGGACGCAGCCCCATCGGCTGGCTGGCGGCTGCCGTGCTGGGCACCCTGTTGCGCCGCAGCATCAAAAAGGGCAAGCCCGACCTGAACATCCTGTTCCAGTACAATATGCCTCTGCGTGCGCTGTCCAAAATGACTAACGGCGCTATCAGCATGGGCATGGTGGACGGCATCGTGATGGAGCTGCAGGGCTTCTGGATCATCGGCCTTGTGCGGGTGATCGTGGAGGCCGTGAAGAACCTCGTGCTGAACAGCCGCATGGAAGAGCGCTTGAAAAACAGCTGAAAGGAAGCAGGCTATGAATTTCTGGAATAACTTCGCGGCAAAGCACCCCGCCGCTGCCAAGTGGGTGCGCGAGGGCGGCCTGTTCGTCATCGTGTCCAACCTCATCACGGTGTTCAAGTACCTGCTGCTGCAATTTCTGCCCAAGGCCTTTGCCAGCCTGCCGGTGGTGGATTTCGGCTGGCCGGGCATCGACATTACCCTGTTCGGCGAGACCTTCAAGTGGAACATCCTTGGCTACGATGCCGCCCACGGCGGTCTGCCCTACTTCTGCGCCTACATGATCGCCATGGTCATCGGCGAGTGCATCAACTTCCCCATCCAGCGCAATTTTGTGTTCCGCAGCAAGGGCAATCTGGCAAAGCAGATCGGCTGGTATGTGCTGGCCTTCTGCATCATCACCTGCATCGTCAACTCCATCAACTGCATCTGGGTGGCGGTGGCTGGTCTTCTGGTACCGGACTTCATCTACAACATCGGCACCACCGTGCTCAACGGCGGCATCTCCATGGTCATCTTCTTCTTTGTGAATAAGATCATCTTCCCGGAGGGCGAAAAAGCCGCCAAATAATAAGACATTCTCCTTCATTTTCTTCTCTTCATCATAAACCAGAAGGGCTGCTCCGTTCTCCGGGGCAGCCCTTTTGGTTTGAAGGAGAGCACCCCCTCAGTCATCTTATTTTTGTTTTTCTGCACAAAATGTTCTGCGGGCAGGGTTTTCCTCTTGACAAGCGGGCAAATGTTTCGTACTATATTTAGTAGTATGGAATCAAAGACGCTGTACGCAGGTTTCAGTGTGACCCTGTACCCGTTTCAGGCAAAGCGTGCCTGTTTGATATAAAATGGAACCGTAAAGAGAAAAGCCGTATGCTTTTGCCCGTGCCGCCGGTTTTGGGTGGTGCGTATGGTTTTGGTGTCACTTTTTGCATTGAAAGCTCTTTCTATATCATTGCCCGTGTCCTGCTGCGCAGCGTCTCCTGCTTTTAATTTTGCATTGAATTGAAACAAAGGAGAGTGAACGCAATGACCGCGATCGGAGTGATCGTGGCCTTGATCGTTGCTGTTGTCGGCGTGGCTGCGGGCTATTTTATTGGTTACAACAACCGTAAAAAGACTGCCGAAGCCCAGATCGGCAGCGCCGAGGCCGAGGCTACCCGGCTGGTGAACGAGGCGATCAAGACCGCCGACCAGAAGCGCAAGGAAGCGGTTCTGGAAGCAAAGGACGAGGCTTTCCGTCTGAAAGCCGAGGTCGATGCCCAGAAGGCAGAGGCCGACAAGGAGATCAAGCAGCGCCGTGCGGAGATCAGCCGTCAGGAGAACCGCATCGACCAGAAGGAGACAGCGCTGGACCGCAAGACCGAGGCGCTGGAAAAGAAGGAAGAAGAGCTGAAAAAGCGCGCTGCCGAGGCCGAGGAGCGTCTGGCAGAGATCGATGCTCTGCGTGCCAAGGAGATGGAGCGTCTGGAAACGCTGGCCGGTTTGAGCCAAGAGGACGCCCGCGAGGTGCTGCTGCATAAGGTGGACGAGGAGCTGACCCACGAAAAGGCCGTGCGCGTTGCCGCCTACGAGACCGACCTGAAGGAAAACTGCGATAACATCGCCCGCAACCTCATCGGACAGGCCGTCAGCCGCTGCGCTGCCGACCATTGCAGCGAGACCACCGTCAGCGTGGTGCCGCTGCCCAGTGATGAGATGAAGGGCCGCATCATCGGCCGCGAGGGCCGCAATATCCGCGCACTGGAGACCGCTACCGGCGTGGATCTGATCATCGACGATACCCCGGAGGCCATTACCCTGTCCTCCTTCGACCAGACCCGCCGCGAGGTGGCCCGCATGACGCTGGAGCGCCTGATCGGCGATGGCCGTATCCACCCTGCCCGCATCGAGGAGACGGTGGAAAAGTGCCGCCACGATCTGGAACTGCAGATGAAGCGCGAGGGCGAGCGTGCGGTGATGGAGCTGGGCATCCACGGCC